>Ga0325410_1007531_pt1 | contig 11885 bp, 6 predicted proteins | sample PopdelMetagenome_16_FD_206182 | JGI IMG/M metagenome (GOLD analysis project Ga0325410, IMG submission 206182) | Populus deltoides microbial communities from Bellville, Georgia, United States - Xylem-PdIQD-R3 | ecosystem: Host-associated > Plants > Phyllosphere > Stem > Wood/Secondary xylem... | reverse complement strand
TGTGGGAAACAGTGTTTTTCCCAACACTTTTTTGCTTTATACTTAATTAATAATATAAAGTGAGGTAATCAGGTCTGAATATAAACTAAGAATATTCTTCAGACTAAAGTATGAAGATCAGAATAAACACTGAATCAGACTTGATTTGTGCTTTCATCATGAGGCACTTGCTTGTCAAAAAAGGGCAGACATTGGCTTTAAACGAGGAATGCTACCTAGCATATTCTTTATGCTGTTTCAAAAAAATAAAAATTTAATCAGATATTCAAACTTCAATTTAGCTATAACATGTGGAAGCCATATATATATATATATATATAGTATTGGTTATTGTTTAAAATGTTTTTTATTTAAAATATATTAAAATAATATTTTATTTATTTTTTAAATTTTATTTTTAATATCATGGTCTAAAATTAAAAAATAATTAACTTAAAATAAAAAAAATAATTGTTTTCAAAATCATTAAAAAAAAAAAACAAGTTGTAAAACTTCAACTTTGCCGACTGGCTTACCCAAATTTTGCTTGAATATGCAATCCGACAAGGCACAATTAGAAAGTCAGCATAACATTAGTGGAAGAAACTTGAGTGATGGGAGACTATTATAATTAAGGGAAGGACTCTATCTCGTTGGCATTAAAAAAAATAAGAACCTCAATTCAACCTCAAGGAATTACTCCATTATCAATGGAGTTTCACACACTTAATTTATCAATTAACAGTAGACAATCTTACATTTTTACTCTTATTCGTCCATTTTAATAATATTCAAAATATTTTATTTAATTTTCACGTATTTATCAAATACTTCTTCTATCTAAGACGTCAAATCATAATGAATTCTTTTCCCTCTCCTTTCAACTACTTTGAGTTAAAGAAAGATTTGCTATATTTTGACACTAAATTATCCCTAAAGGCGAATTAATGTTTATTTTCTTGATAGGAACCTTCAAACAAACACATGAAATGGGCAAATTAGTGATTCCAGTCATATAACTGTTTTAGTTCACTCTTTCTCTTGGGATTACCGCAGAGTGTTTTTGTCTGATACTGATGGTATATTCCGCGATAGCAGTCTCTATATCGTATTGGACGGGACTGAAAATTTAAGCACTCAGAAAAAACCCTCCAACGTTTCAGATTCCGGAGAGAGAAACAAACCAAAACAGCCTTAAACACTTACCAACTAAATTCTAGAGAGATAAAGAAACTGACCCCTTGTTTCCTTTTCTTTCTCTACTCACGTCTCTGTATTTGTGCAATGTTCTCCAGTTCTGTTTATGGCTTGATGTGTGTGATTCAGAGCGGACGTCCTTACTGACTTCTCTGATTTCCCAGTAACTTAAAGCTTTTTCTTCTTCTTCTTCTTTCCTTGGTGCGTGAGAAAAAGGTCAAAGAGCTTGTTTTTATTGCCGAGTTATGACTGGTTTGACCTCTTTTGATTGGCTTACGTAGTACTTTCTGTGGTTTTCTTGGTGGTGTTGGACTGCTGGTGATAGTTTGCACGCATGGCTCCTGTGATGCATAGAAGCTTCAAATGGTACTTTTCTCTTAAACTCTCTCTCTCTCTCTCTCTCTCTCTCTCTCTCTCTCTCTTTTCTTTTCTTCTTTTTATTTTACATGCACGCATGCATACAGAATGTGCATTTATGCTATGCCTCATGGTGGGGTTGATGCATTGTTATATGTTTTGGAGGTCTTAAGAACTGCGGTGTGGATTGTTGGTTCTTGTTATTTGAGGTTCGTTTTTCATTTTTTTTTTCACATATCATATTGTTTTGAATTGCTTTGGGATTTAGAATCCGATTCCTTTGTTGGCTTTTGATGGAATCCAATTCCTTCAGATGTTTAGAAGGTGCATATTTGCTTTATATAGTTTTATTTATGTTGTTAGTTGTTACTTTATGATACTGTTATTGAAGGAAGTTGTCCTGGGAATACGCAGAGAAACATAGTTTAGGCGATTTGATTCTTTCTTTAGGATATATTCAACATGGGGCTAACATTTTCCATATCTCTATACTTTTGCTCTCTGTCAATCTATCTGCCCGTGTCTGTGAATTTATGTATGTTTTCATGAAGCATGGTACATAAAATTGAATCGAAGAGTTCTTTCTTTCAGATCGAATGGGGGTAGATTGCTGTTTTTTGGAATTAATATTCTTTTTTGTTAAGGTCTTTCACTCATGAGAAAGTATGGCTACGATAGGCAGAAAAATTCATCCATCATGTTTCAAACCCGTCTTTTAAACATTTGTGCCTGCCTGTTTTGGATTTTTCTACTTTTACATTACTAAATTCTTTGAGAAAAAGTTTACCTTTTCGTGACTTATTGATTTATGGGCTTATATTTTCTTTATACAATATTAACTATAGGTTTTGTTCTTGCAGGTTGCATGGAGAACCTGAACTATATGCAAAAGGGCTTACTTTTGGCAACTACAGATGGCTATGAGAGAGTTCTGTTTTGAGATATCATTGAGCACATGATCAAGTTTCCTTGAATCAAGTTAAGCTGCAAGAAGTCTGTCTGGTTGACCTGGTCTTGGTCTTATGTTCTTAATCCGTTTAGCTGAGTACGTTTCATAAGGTTTTGGCACTAGATCAACCTGGCAGAAAGTTTGGCTTGAACAGGGCAAATCTTCTTTGGCAATATAAATCTGCTTCCCAAAAGAAGCAAATTTTATTACTTTTTAAGAGTTGGTAGACGGTAGTAGTATTTAAACTTTGAGATTAAGCTCTTTAGGGCAAATCTCCTTTGGCAAAGTAACTGAAGTTTCTCTCGGTAGGAAATTCACCTGAAAGTGAATATTCAAGTAGAGTTGATACTTCAGATAGCTGTAATCTATCATCATCCACCAAGAATTCCCCTCCATGTGAAGAGAAGATCTTCTTTGGCATTGAATTCTTTTTTCTCTGTTGAGCTTCACTCCTATCTGCAACAGTTGTGGCTCATCAATTTATCAGCTGTGCATTATCTTCTTTGGAAGTTTCTTCTTGCGGAAGCTTCAGTCCATTTGTTGGGCAAATCTCCTTTGGCATTTGGAGTCCTCGTCGACTCCTGTTATCCCTGTAGGGAAAATCTCCTTTGGCATTAGGAAGGTCTTCCTGTTATCCCATTAAGGAAAATTTTTGGTGTTTCGAACGTCATCTCTGCCTTTATAGGTTAGGATATCTTGTTGGGATATCTATATTGATCCTCAGCATTGATTGAGAAAATACATAACTGTTCAACCCATTCCACATTATTTCCACCTGTAGTTCGATCCTCTGGCACACAACCATTTGGTTATCCACTGCCAGTGTGTTTATCGTAGCATTACAGGCGCTGCTCTTGGACAGTTGCTTGAAAAAAGTGTTAATTGAACGGTACTTCTCTCTTCTTCCTCACTACTCATGTCTCTTTTTTTTCAACTTATTTGTTAAATTTACATTTTTGGATTATCATTACCTTAAATCATCATGTTGTTCTTGTCTCAGAGCTGAAGTTTATTTATATTGGTGTACGCGATGGATATGCTTCCTAATGACTCTGATTGGGAAAGTTTCAGTGGAAATTACAGTAGCAGTGAGGACATAGAAGAACTTGATTCTCTGTATTGCGGGAGGGCAAGCAGCATTCTCTCTAGTCTGGAGGAAAGCATAGGGAAAATTGATGATTTCCTCTCATTTGAGAGGGGCTTCATACATGGAGACGTTGTTTGTTCTGCGACCGATCCATCTGCACAGATGGGCAGGGTTGTAGATGTCAATATGCTCGTCAACTTGGAAAGTAGTCATGGAAGAATCATAAAAGATGTTGATTCAAAGAAGCTTTTGAAGATTCGTTCCATTTCAGTGGGAGATTATGTGGTTCACGGACCCTGGATAGGAAGGGTTGATGAAGTTATTGAATCTGTCACTGTCATTTTTGATGATGGGACATCTTGTGAGGTCGCTGCAGTGGATCAAGAAAAGCTCTTGCCAATTTCTCCCGACATACTTGAAGATTCGATGCATCCTTATTATCCAGGACAGAGAGTGCAGATCAGGCTCTCAGCGCTGTCTAAATCAGCTACATGGTTATGTGGAGCTTGGAATGAAAATCAGGATGTAGGGACTGTTTCTGCTGTAAAAGCAGGTTTGGTGTATGTAGATTGGCTTGCCTGTGCTCTTGTTGGTAGTGATTTGAGTTTGCCTGCTCCTCAGCGTTTGCAGGATGCAAAAAAACTCAATTTGTTGTCATGCTTTTTGCATGAAAATTGGCAACTTGGTGACTGGTGTATGCTTCCTTTGGCTGATTGTACGGGTGGGAAGGAGCGGATACTTTTTGATGCATCTATCATTGAGATCATCGAAAAGGACAGGAAGAGGGGCCAGGGGTTTACGGGATTGAACCCCTCTCCAATTTTTCAGGATATATTTGTTATTGTGAAGACAAAAACCATTGTTAATGTTGTGTGGCAGGACGGTAGTTGCTCGCAGGGATTGGATTCAAAGTCTCTGCTCCCTGTAAACATTGTCAACTCTCATGATTTCTGGCCTGGGCAATTCGTACTAGACAAGGGTGCTTGTGAGGATCCATATGTTTCAGGCAACCAAAAATGGGGTTTTGTGAATTGCGTGGATGCAAAGGAACAGATTGTTAAGGTGAAATGGAAATCCTTTGGAGTGAACCAGGCTGACATTGTAGGAAGTGACCAGATTGAGGAAACTGTTAGTGCTTATGAACTGGTTGAACACCCTGAATACTCTTTCTCTTATGGGGATATTGTATTTAAAAATTTGGATCAAGCTAATAAAAATCACTTGAACAGAGACACTGGAATGGGTGCGGATGCTGCTCTTGAAGGCAGTGACCATGGTAAAGATCAGGTTGATTACTTGTCCTGTATCGGCTGTGTGACAGGTTTTGAAGATGGTGATGTTGAGGTGACATGGGCTTCTAGTCTCAAAACCAAGGTGCGAGCTCTAGCCATTTTCATTCTTCATCTGAAATAATATTATTATTTTGTTACTTGATTTACCATTTTCTAGTTTTAGTAGGCATTTGAGAGTCCATGATGAGTTTGCACTGTCTTGGACACATGTAGAAGGTGTAGTTCACTTCATTTCTCTATCATCAGTTGTAAGTTGTGCTTTGTGTTACAGAACAAGGGGTGATAGAATGGAAGTTGCACAAGATCCAAAGGCTAATTCTGAATTTTTTATGAAAAAACCAGAGTGCAACTGGCAATGTATGCCCTAGTTAGTTTGTTTATTACTATCTAGAACATGCATATTTCCTTATCTCGTTACTCATTACAGATCTTGCTGCTTATGTCGTAAACCTGCAACCCACCCGGCAGCCACTGGACTAAGAGTTGTTTGGACTTTGCACTGCTACTTGTAGGAAATTGTCTTGTTCTTTTAGAGAGGAGACCATTATTGAGCTTTCGGCAGAATCCTAGATGAGCCATAAAAATAGGGCCAGCAGGTTACCTAGGTTAGTTCATGCACCCCACCCTGCTCCTAATGATGTTCACATTATGGTTTGACTTAAAAAAAGGAAAGAAATTTATCGAGCACTTTTGGATACAGGTCTAGTTTTGGGGTCAGTATTTTGAATTTCTTTTGCTTTTCCTTTTGACATATATCAGCAGGATTTATATTTGTGTTAGGATAATCTCAGTTTCGAAGACCAGTTAAATATTCTAGTTACTTAGAATGTAGGGCGTAATTCATCTTCTGAAATCAGCTTTTAAATAACTCTCTGCCTTTTGTTCTTCATTCATTGCTGAGGAGATTGATTGAAGCATCAATCTTAAATACCATGTTGGGCATTGTTACAGGTTTCACCTAATCACATTTTTCGAATTGATAGATGTGAAGTTTCAGCCGAAACAATCATGCAACATGAACAACGTGAAGAGGAAGTGAATAAAGAGACGGTTGATCATGACGAACAATTTTCAATCCTGAAAGGAAAGGTAAATTCATCCTCTCCCCCTCCTCTTGTAACAAGAAAATAGAGTTGCTCTCCAGTTTTGGGAGTTTTATATGGGTGATAACATTCTGAAATGAATTTATGGAAGCAACTTGCATGTCGAGTCTGGGGCTATGGACTTCTGAAATGGCTTATGCCAAATCCAGGGTTTCAGTTTTGCGACATGTTTCAGCTGTTACAATTCTGGTGAATGATCTGTTGATTTTTGAAGTATAGAGACATCTAGGATTAATCTGCTGAATAGCACAAAAAAATTCTGTACTACTAAAAACTCACTCAGCTTAATGCCCATTTTGATTGCTTAATAAACTGTTGGGTAAAGAAATTAATGAAACATAAGTAGGCTCTAAATTAATGTTTTGGTTATATGATAAAGCTTGTTGTATCATGCGCATTTTCATCTCCTATGAAAATTTGAACTGAAGAATAGTTACATTCTCAGGACTCGCTAAATTCCATTAGCTCTGGCAATGAGAACGCCAAGTGCCCCTGGGAATCTAGTTCCTTTTCCCTTCCTGAATTCACTCTTGGATTTTTCTCAAGGATTACAGAAGGTATATTTGGATCCTTTGGTTGCAAATCAGTGTCTGGCCCAATATCATCTGACTCTATTTCTGAAGATGGAAATCGATCCAAGACACCTGAGGAGAAAGAAAAGCTGGAAACTTGTGATCTGTGCATGGAGTTGCAACCTTTAGTCGCTGGTGACATCCTGAGATTTGAAGGGACAAATTTAAAGCCAGAAGCCAATGATGATAAGGAAAGCAAAGAACATCGATCTTCATCTGCCAGCAATAGTTCAGAACAGTTCAAACGATTTGATATGGTTGTTGATTGCTCTGACCACCACTTTCTTGATGGTGAAGGCAATGCACTGGCATTGTCTCAGGTCAGAAACTTGACTTCATTTTCCCGTAAACTTAGTGGTCAGCAGGAATAATCAATCATATGCTTTCTGTCTTTTCTCTACACAGGTGAAAAGAGGTTGGTTGAAGAAAGTTCAACAGGAATGGAGTATTCTAGAAAAGAATCTTCCTGGTAAGCTTTTTATCTAATTCTGTACTTCACTTTTGATTGTTATTTTGTGAAGAGGTTCGTTGTTAAACTTCTGCATCATTTCTAAGACCTTTGGTTACTTGAACAGAGTCAATCTATGTCCGCGTCTATGAGGATAGAATGGATCTCCTTCGGGCAGCCATTGTTGGTTCAAATGGAACTCCATATCATGACGGGCTGTTCTTTTTCGATATATTTCTTCCACCGGAGTATCCTCAGGAACCACCTGTAAGTTAATCTGAAGCTCCAAAGCTCTTACACTCTAGAGCTGCTTGAGTAAATGGCTGCAAATCAGGCAGGGTTCAAAGACAACATGGTCTATATAAGTTGTTTTCCCTTCTACCAAAGGGTTAATTTGACCATGCAGTGCCATTGTTCAAAGGGGCATAAATTTTTTTTTAAAATTAGGGTATCCAATTTAGAATTCTGTATTTTTTTTCTTTTAACTGTATATCTACTTGTATGAAAGAGGATGCATTCATTTTTTACAAGAAACTTACCTTTGGTCAATGTAATCTCTCGTGCAGTCGGTGCATTATCGTTCTGGTGGACTTCGAGTCAATCCGAATTTGTACGAGTCTGGAAAAATCTGTCTCAGTCTCCTCAACACATGGACAGGCTCAGGCTCTGAAGTATGGAATCCAGAAAGCTCCAGTATTCTCCAAGTTCTTCTCTCCCTCCAGGCCCTTGTGCTTAATGAAAAACCATACTTCAACGAAGCTGGGTATGATAAGCAGATAGGGAGAGCTGAGGGAGAGAGAAACTCTATAAGCTATAATGAAAAAGCATTCCTTATGACATGGAAGTCCATGCTTTACCTTATTCGCCAACCACCAAAGGTAAAGTAAACATTTCTGGTATCAAAATTACTCCACTGCTGCATCAATTTTAGTAATGACTATGATGATAGTTGTCTTTGAGATAATAATCATTATATCATTAGAAAGCCAACTGCTGCTTTGTTGACTACTACTCGTTACTTTTGGATTAGTCTAATATTATGGGGGTGCTTAGATCCCATAGATGAATTTGGCATGGTCCTTGAAAAGGCACCATCATTTCCAAAATCGCAGGGTGGAGTCAACACTTTCAACAACAAATGCGTTTTCAAGTACCGTATATCATGATGATCGAGTGTCCATATTATGTTTACAAGAAAATTCTCCATTAAAACTATTTATGTGAGATTTACGGGATTTTGGACTTCCATATCCTGTTATTTCCTCAAAATTTCCCTTTCCGCCCTATGAATACTGTAGAAACACGGTAAAAGAAAGCTGTTTACTATCAGGATTAATTGTGTCAATGTCCTGTTACAGCATTTTGAGGCCCTCGTGGAGGAGCACTTAAGTGAACGTTCCCAGAATATTCTATCGTCTTGTAAATCATATCTGGAAGGAGCTCCGGTGGCGTATGCACCTGACAATGGAAAGACCCGGCATGCAAATCAAAAGGGTGCTTCTACAGGGTTCAAAATCATGCTAGGAAAGCTCTTCTCAAAGCTTGTGGAGGCATTTTCTGGTAAAGGAATTGATTGCAGCCAATTCATTGAGCAAGAGAAATGAATGGGCATAGCAAGGCATTCCTCCTGTATTTGTAATTCTGTATGATATCAACGTGTTCTTGGTGATTTTCAGTCAAATACATATTCTCAAAAAACAATAATGTATTGTGAGTTGCGCAGACTGCAAAACTTTGAATAATAAAATAAAATTTGGATTGGTGTGTAAATGATTTTATAGTGATGGTGTCACTGCTTTTTTAAATTTCCTTTGGAACATTGTCAAAGCGGCTTGCATGGCATGAAATTCTTACGACTGTATGGTTCTCCAGACTCCAAATTGCCCGCAACCAACAGAAGAAAAAACATGATGTTTACATGCAATATATTTTTAATGTCGACGCAAATTATAAAATACCATCAAAGTATTTCACACCCCTTATCAAATTCAACTCTTGACAGCCAAAGAGCTAAGACAAATTTATTTCTTCCTGGCCTCCATTTTCAATTAGAAAAAGAAAATTCTCATTGACTAGGCATATGAATTTCACCCCTCTAATCATAGTTTTTCTACCGCATTTTCAGAATCATTGCTGTCCATCTGTAGCAGCAGTAAAGACGGGTTGATATTTGATTGATAGTGTCAGGGTGGTAAGGATGACCGGGATTTGTTTCTTCGATAATTGAGGACCTCTGGACTTTCACCAACCATGATTTGCAGTTTTGCAAAGCTGCATATCCCAAGATAAAGCAAGACCAGACAAATGTCCGCAGTAACTTTCCTAAGATAATTATTTGATCGTGAAAGTCATGAAGTTGAAAGATCATAAACATTATGATTTCTATTTGATTGTTTATGTTTATGATTAGAGAATTGCTTGCGGCAGATGTCTTCTTGCAGGCGCATCATGCAGCCAGTCCTCTTCGCTGAAAAGAATAGGCTGCAGAACACTGTTCTGCCAAATGCTGCAGATATCCAGGCAAATCTTTTCACATTTGTTACCTTTGAGAATTGTACCAACTGATTTTCTTAAAAAGAAATTGAATTCATCAGAGTTTTACATATGTGATAATCTTACAAGATCACACTTCTAAAGCTAAATGGACAATTGATGGTTCGTCTTCTTGTTCTTTTTCTTATTGCTCTTGTATTAGCTGCTGATGCAATTCCTTAGATCACTAACCACATGAAGAAAAGCAATGTTTTTCTGCTGCCAGTGTGGCTTGGTATTTATCAAGGAACACTGAAAGATTTGTAGCTTCTTGCGGGATGATCCAATTAGTAATAGCTTAATGACAACATTTCAGGAAATAAGGCAGCTATTGTGCAAATGAATTTGGTGATGATCCCTTCATCCCCCATGTCTAAAATGATTCATGTCTTAATCAAGAGGATCCAGGCTGAAAAATGATCAATCGATGCCCTTCATGAATGTTTTTGCTTTTCTCAACCACAACACGGGGACTCCTATTGACCAGTTAAATCTTGATGCGTCTCCAAGTCTATTTTTGGGTGATACATCAAAGCACAACTAGATGATATTTGTTTCGTACTGGTTCAAAGATGCCAAAAGGAGTCTTCACCAATAATCCAGACAAGAACATGAGCCACTCTTGAAGTGATGGAAGCGAAGCTTATCACGAACAATAATCTCTCTATTGGAGATAACTGAAATATATTTAATGGCAGAATGACAATCTTCACACATTCGAAGGTTCTTCACAATCCTAATAACAGTCCCATGGCTGGTTTTCAACAACCCAAATGCTATCGCAAGCTTCTCACTATGGTATCCAAGTGCATATTCTCCCTCCTCTTCCAATTCATGCATAACTGAATCGGATACTGTCACATAACCAGTTTCTCTACACTTCCGCATTAACTGATCTAGATAATGATAAATTTCATTGGTCTCAGTGTGAGACTTGTCCCCCATGCTAAACAAATAAGTCTTACGATCCAAATCTATTGTACTATAGCCAACTTGTTTCTTTAAGCATTTTCGAATCATATTGTCTCTAACCATTTCAACTTGGTCCATTCTGCCTGCCAGAGCATATATATTTGAGAGGATCACATAATGAGCTGGATTTTCTGGTTCAGAAGCTAAGAGATGCTCAGCAACTTGAGCTCCAAGGCCAAAATTCTTATGCATCTTGCAAGCCCCAAGCATCGCTGTCCAAATAGCAGGTGCTGGCTCTTCATGAATTTCTTTGATAAAATTGTATGCTTCATCGAGAAGTCCAGCACGACCAAGCATATCCACCAAGCAAACATGATGCTCCACTTCAGGCACCAAACGATACTCTTCTCGCATGCTTTCAAACACCCGGCGCCCTTCATTCACTAACCCCGCATGAGCGCATGCTGACAAAACAGCAACAAATGTGATACTATTAGGAAGCAGTCCATTTCTTCTCATTTCATGAAACAACTCGACTGCTTGGCTACCATAACCATTTGTTCCATACCCAGAAATCATTGCCGTCCAAGCCACTAAATTCCTTTCCTTCATCGAATCAAAAACCTCCCTCGCTTTACTCACATTCCCACACCTTGTATACATATTAATCAACGAGGTGCCAAGCACTACATTCAAATTCAAACCATTCCCAACAGCATACTCATGCACCCAACACCCTAAAATAAATGCACCCAGATGAGCACAAGCGGATAAAACACTCACAAACGTGGCCGAATTCGGTTCAACACCTATTTCCTTCATTCGGTCAAACAATCTAATTGCCTCTTTAGCAAACCCATTTTGCTCATACCCCGAGATCATCGAATTCCACGTCACAACACTCCTGTCACGCATTTTATCAAACACCTTCCTCGCATTGCACAAAACACCACACTTTCCATAAAAAGACACCAAAGCAGTTTGAACATACACATCCGATCCAAACCCATTAACCAAAACATGACCATGAATAATCTTCCCATGTCTCAGAGCCACTAAATCAGCACAAGATTTAATCACGCTCGTAAAAGTATAATTTGAAGGTGCAACATTAGAAAGGACCATGCGGGTATAGAAGTAAAGGGAATAAACAGAGAAGTTGTGGAATTTGGAGGTGGATCTGATAAGGGAAGTGAAGAGAAAAGAATCTGGATTTGGGACAATGAGAAAGATTTGACGCGTGTAGCTAATGGAGCCAGCAGCGCAAGCTAAATTGAGAAGCTTAGTAAGAAGGAATCGGCTGCAACCATAGCCTGAGACTATTACATGGGCGTGGACTTGGTGAAGAAGTTTGAGACGTGGTCCTGCTTGGAGAAGTAAATTATAAGCTGGGGAATGTGGATGCTTATGGTGTTGTTTAATCTCCATAAAAGTTCGCCATGGAACTGCTAGTGTGT
>Ga0325410_1007529_pt1 | contig 11886 bp, 10 predicted proteins | sample PopdelMetagenome_16_FD_206182 | JGI IMG/M metagenome (GOLD analysis project Ga0325410, IMG submission 206182) | Populus deltoides microbial communities from Bellville, Georgia, United States - Xylem-PdIQD-R3 | ecosystem: Host-associated > Plants > Phyllosphere > Stem > Wood/Secondary xylem... | reverse complement strand
GAACTTGGGAAAATGGGAGAATGAGCTGTCATCAGAACTGCTGATTCAAGTTCAATTTTATGGTTCCTGTATATATTGACTCATTCATTTAGTCATTATTTAATCATCGAAATTCAAATTCAGATATACATTGGTAGTCTTCTGTGCTTGATCTTAATCCAAAACTTTAATTTAAACAAGACATGTCTAAGGAAATAAACAAGGAACAGAGACTTACCATCAAGATAAACACAAATTCTTTTGGAAACTGATCTTCAAGCTGATAAACATCAAGAAATTCACTTTTATTCTTTATCACAGATTGGTAGAAAATTGCAACTAAGAAGAAAACACTTAAATCTGCACCAAATATGTAGGCATAAAGATCAACTTCTCGTTTGCTTCCTCCAATCACAGAGACAATAGTGTATGGAAATCCAATTTCATTAACAAACCCAGCATGTTGAGCTTCCAGAATCTCCTTTGCTACATCAGCTGCTGGAGTTAGTGACTTGTACCATTCAGCTGAAGCACAGCTTGTCAAAGGGGAGGCGTATTCCACCTCAAAAACAACCAAGGCCACATTTGGATTCTCTTGACTTCTTTCAATGCTTTGGACATGAACCCTACTAGCAAAAGGGCAAAGATTGGGGTTCTTTTCCTTGCATCTTTCGTCATGAACCATTTTAAGCAATTGGTTTATTCCAGACTCTATTCTCTCTGGCTGAATTCCATCCTCTGGCCACAAGGGAACATCCATAGAAACCTGGACAAAATATGGAGGAGACTCTGCTCCTAGAATCAGTGATTTCCAGTACCTAAAGAAGCTTCTTATTTTTGATTTTACCATATTGGCCATTAGATGCAGCAAATCCTGTGCCCTATCACTCCAGCTATAGCTCACCAGAACCTCTTTTCTATGGAGAGAACTTCTACGGAACTTAATGTCGGTAGATGGAATCCATTCACCATCTTTTACAGTTATCGAGCTCTGCAGGAGGGTGAATAAGTAGACAAGAAAAAGAGGCCAGGAACTGATGACAAAGGATGATGTAATTTTATGTGCAGGAACTCCCAACTCACGAAGTAGGACTGGATCAATACTCATTTTGCAGTGCTGGATGATAATTTGGTAGATGTACTGAACCATAATGTAAACCTCAGTGTAGATTAGCATGATAACCCAGAAGATATAGCTCGGGCCAGTGTTTACACATAGAGCATACAAGAAGAGAGCAGCAAGGAACACCATAGAAAGCAAACTGAAGTTCCATAGAAAAACGAGAATAAAACAAGCATAGCACACAACATCATTATTCGATTGCATTTGGGACCATATATGACGGAAGATCCTTCCTATCTGCAAACTAGTAGCATCAGAACTCATATCAGACTGCAGAGAAGATGAACGGTCAAAACTCATGCGCTTAGTCTTCTGGCTCTCCATTTCATCATACACCATATTTTCTGCAGAGGGCTGATTGATATCTAAATCTTCTGGTGAGATGTTTAAGAAGCTGACAAGGTTGTTAACTGCCTGATTTCCAATCGAATGTACCTGGGAAACACCATCACCTATCAGCTGTACAGCAGATATCAAGGGATTTTCCTTTGACTGGACCTTTGCTTTCTTGCCAGAATCAGAAAGTAAGCTATCAGTTGATTCCTGCATGATCTCCGTGATCTCACAAAGAGGAGGTTCTGCAGAATACTTTGGAGACACTTTTATTTCTAGACTTTCTGCATTCCAACTAGGAAATTCATGCACTTCAAAACGAAATATTGAATCATCTGTAATGATCTGCTCTTCTTTCCTGAGCGTTCCTTCACCTTTTCCTGGGCTCCCAGAATCTCTATCTGTAATACGAGAAGTACTCCTCCTTCTCAGGCCATCACTATCAGGGGAACTGCTGCCACAATTAGTGGTTGAGTTCATGCCGTGAAGCTGGATTTGAAGGTTAAGCATCTCAGATTTCATCTTCTCCACTTGCAGGTTGCGCTGGCGTTTCTTCTCCTCAGATTCACGTATGTATAGTAACTGTGCTGTTTTCCATGCAGCTTTCTTCTCTTGCTCACGCACAATTGCGCCAATTTGCTCTGCTTCAAGATATCGTGCAACATAATCAAACTCGTTGGAGGAGAACATATATGACTGAAGGGAAACCAGCATAAATATGATGATCTCCACAAGCGCAGATCTTGCAGTAATCCGAAACCCATAGTCATACTTGTAAAATCCGATCATTTCATATATGTATTCTATAGTCTCAAAGTTCCCAGAACTAAATACTCCTACAAAAGGAGATTGATAGGCCAGAGAAAGAACAATTAGAGCAAAGTTATACATGCGCAAGAATCTGAAAACCTTGTTCTTCTTCTTCAGTATTACAAGTCTCATCCGAAAGAAAACTAGAGCAAACGCAAGATAACCAAGGTGCAGAATGTCATACTCAAGAGTTCCAGTAATCAAAATCAAGCAGAGCACAAGATCCAGGAGATGGCAATAGCAGTAAAGCCTCAGGTAGTCTAGAAAAGTCCACATGCTTTTAGTCTCAAATGAGAGATCCTTCCAAACAAAGGTATTTTTACTTTGAGACATCTTTTGACGATACATTGATGAACCTGTTAAACTGGACAGGTTATCAGCACGGAGTTTAAAGCAAGCAATCATGAAGACTGAAAAATAGCTGATAAGCATGCGTGGATCATCCACAACAAGTCCTACATAAAAAATAGAACATAAAATTAATAAAGATGAGAAGAGAAAGAGAGAGATGAGAGACAGGGTAAAGTAGAACATTCCCTGAACATTAGACAAACTTGAAAAACACAAACAGAAAGTTAAATTCAATGATACAGAAAAAAAGAAAAAAAAAAGGATATTGAATTTATGTATGAAACATCATTACTAACACTCCAATAAACAGAAGAAGATCAGTACAGAGTCACTAAAAAGAGTGAATAATTAATTTCTGAACAAATAATGACCTTTCTGACATTAATACGCAGATAGGAATTATATATATATATATATATATTATTTTTCTACCAATCTATATAAAAAAAACAAATATATTAGGTGAGTGAAGTGAAGTTTGTTAAGGAACAATCTTAACATGTGTAAAAGAGTAATACCAATCCAACAATTCTTGCAATATTGGAAATACAGAGCAGAACTTTCCCAGCAATCATGGCAATGCACATCTGTCTCACTTGGGATATGTTGATTTGAAGGAACCATGCTCTTCCAGATAGCAAAATACTCAAGGATGAGAATCGAAGCAAACACAAAGACAAATACAGGCCATAGTTTCCGTATAATGCGCCGTTTTAAGAGAATACAAGCAACAAGTAATGCAACATATAGCATAGAGATGGCATTCAACAATGCAAAACTGGCAAGAAGCAACGCAATCATGTTTATCTCAAGGCCAAAGAGGTTAAAGATATTTTCAATCCAGAACTTCAAATATACTTTTAAGACAGTCTTCTGTGTTTCGAGTCTTTCCTTTTTCAATGAAAGAATCCCCTTCTTATTCCACTTATGACTTTCTTTGGTGCTTCCCCAGATATATCCAAATGAAAATTTACTGGTGCCACTACCCTCAGAGCCCCCTGTTTTGTTGGACACCAGATCAGGTGCTTGAGTGAGACCAGCAGTGATTGATGGCAACGAGTTGCTAATGAATCCCTCCCCTTCTACAGATGGTATGCTATGATTTGGAGGTGGTTTATTTTCATCATTGACCATGGAACCATTCATGAAGGCATCTTCATCTGAGACAAACAATGGACAAGGCTCTTCCCACTTTCCTTTATTTTGACAAATATTTGGCATCTTATCTAACCAATGGAAGACATTGTACTGAAGCGTGCAAGCAGCAATCACCAGCACTTTTGCCCTCAAGCCAGACTCAAGGCCCCAAAAACCTGGCTTGTATGCACGGAAACCCAAGAAAAGGGACAGCTCAGAGTGCTTTTGTCCAGGAAACATTCCGACTTGTTTACCCCACATCTGAAACAGATACTCAGTTGTCACTAGAATTCCCGTGTACAATAGAAATGATTTGGATGGGATCCGAGAAGCTTTAGGTAAAGTCGAACAGGCAACAAGGCCAAGTAAATATACCAAACCAAAAGCACTGATTGGAGATAAAGAAGCATAAAATAATGCAATAAACAAGATCTTCTGGCTATGCCAGATCAGATATCGTTTGATAAACCCAAATACTCCAGAATCCAATGGATCAGGATCATGCAGCCTATTATACTTGCTCTGTCTCCTCTCATAGCTATACAGTTGCATCACTATTAAGACTGCTAAAGATTCCCAAATATTTTTCAATGATGAAGCTTTTGGTTTGTAGCCCAAATAAAAAAGTAGATCTATTAAGCTGGACAGCCATGTCTCAAAGCTGGGGAAACAGCTCAAACTATAGATGAAGACAAACACCATGACCGCATATGCTTTTAAGGGAAACCATAAACGCCTTTTCGTTTTCTCAACAAGTTGCCTTCCGATTATCCACACAAGAAGAAGGAAAATATACCCAAATGATATATAATTGGGTTTTACAAGGTACACTGTGAGGAGAATAGTCAGAAAAGCAATGTAGGTTCCGCATGATCGATAAGTAGTGAGAAACTTCTGCCCAATTGCACCAAGGAACAATGCTATCCTACTCTCTGAAAGCAGAAAAGAGAAATTAGTTTCAAATACATGGTAGTATCCACAACAGGTACCTACAAATTTGTAGTGAATTTCATACATCACTCTTGTTTAGAAATTCTGTGACGAAAGTTAAACAAATAATTTGATTATTGTCTAGGATATGATAAGAGAATTAATGCAAGGGCTGTAACCAGTCCTAAAATAATCTAATACTTTGAATGATCTAAAAAATTTGATAAAAAAAATACCATGGAGTTACACAAGACTTTTCTATTTTTAATCATAGAGGAAATGAACTTTTTATTCAAAATACTATATTCATTAACAGATTCCAATAAGATGGAACAGTATGAAAAAACATATGTAGTATAGAAGAATAGCTATTTTGAAAGAAATATCACAATAACCTATTATTTTAAATTTGGTCAGATAAACAGTTCTGTATTTGGGAGTGTTTGTATGAAGACCAAACACATGGACCTTCCAATTAGAGTAACCAAATAGCAAAGTCATTCAAATTAATGGAGACATGGATGAATATACCATATGAAGAATTATCATGTCCATATCTGGTTGTTGAGGAGGCATACACAGACAAGAGGACTGATTTGTTCAGGCCAGCTTTCAAGATGCTAAATCCGATAGGGGGGCTAGGGGTATCCTGTACAATTGCTGAGAAAGAAAATAACATCTCAAAACCATGGTTATGAATGGCACAGAAGCAAGCAAGGAGAGCTATTTTCAAGAAATCCCAGGAACTGTGATGTTTAAGAAGTCCTGCACAAATAACACAAGGATTGGTTCCATATAAATTTTTCCCCTTTTCTGATAAAATTCAAAAAATTGACATGTCAACTATATGCCACAACTCTGGGAACCTCTGTATCAACATACATGGTATTAAGAACATAAACGCTCCAAATTGAACCTGTTAAAGACAATGCCCACCTAACTGCAGCAAAACTTCCATTGTTAAGGAGCCCTTTCGCTCCAAAGCATGAGAGATTAGATTAATCTCAAGAATGTACAGCATGGCAAAGTGAACTTCGCACAGAAGAATCAATGGCTGGCGGATTTTTCTGCTGATATTGTGGCTCAGAAGATATATCAAGAAAAAAATCACTGAACCACAAGTCAAAACAAAACACCAATTAGTCAGCTCTATCAAGCTCATGTTTATGTCACTCACTTGTATGCAACATATGTCGAAAAAATTCTTATGCCAGAAGTCAATTACACAAATTAACAACAAATCAGACTGACTTTTTTATTTTTTAAGGAAAAAGAAAAAGGAAAAACATACAATATACAGCATGGATGATTCCAGGTTTCATGGCAATGAGGAAGATCAGCACCAGCATGATAGCCCGAGAACATTTTCGTAGTCCCCATGCAATTGTGGCTACAATCAATACCTTGGTGTCTTCTTGTGCTGCAATTAAGGAATAAGAAAGTACAATTATATAGATGGTGTAATCCTGATCAGTTATATTTACTAAATTAAGACCTGGGGAGAATAGAAATGGGAAAGAGAGATTTGTTAAAGAGGCCATTTCAGAGTAATGGATGTCAAAATAAAATTCTGAGGGAACTATCTGATTTACTAGCAGTATCAGGAGACGAAATCAAAAGACAAGTAATCACAAAAACCTCAGAACCAATGGATACACCTTATATCACTATCACAGTAATTGAAACTCAATATAGAACTTGCTCCGCAGTTTCCTATAAGCTCGAAACAGATTTATACAAGAAATTGAACTTAGAATCTCTTTGAAGCTAGTAATTATTAAAAAAAGGTGAGATTTCATTAATAAGATTTTTCAAGGAGAAAAGGTTGCTGACCTGATAAGTGAACTTGTAGAAATAAGAAAACAACAATGATATTAGAGTTGCATCAAATATAACAGTATGAAATTGCAATCTTATTGAGACTTGAACTGTGTCCAGAAATCAACATTTCATTCTCATATTTTACAATATTGAATCATTCATTGTTTTGGAAGGATCCAACTAGACTGTTAGATGAAATTAGAGCAAGGCTGCTAGAATTCAGATAAGCAGGACTTCTGAACCTAGAATTTCTGGGTAAAGCTAAGACTACAAGAAGTGGAGATATAATTAAAAAAACTAGTGAAAATTGATAGCTGACAAGTTCCAAGAAATTGGGCAAGTTTCCCCTCTAGATCAATAAACTTGTGGAAGAACAGATTATGAGAACATTTAACAGGAAAATTCAGGTGATGATTGAAATAATATGCCAACAGAGATTGAAACTGTCTGACAAGACTCAATCATTTCCAATCAATTATTGTAAGTTGAAAAATAAATTCAGCTCATCCAGACATTTCTTATTGCTTTGCTTCTGAAGTTATTGGAGTTGCAAGAATAGGATTTGATTATCTAGTTTTATTTGATCATTCAAGGTTTCTCATCATTTTAAAAATTCATATTATGTTCTACATCATATTGGATGTTTTACTAGGAATCTAGTTATATTTTCTACTTAAATGGTTCTTCTATGGTTTTGTGCTACTATTCCTGTACAGTTTAGCTTTTTCCTTCTTAGAATAGCTTTGATACCTATATGAAGCATTCTAATAAGACATTAAGGACAAAGGTTAAGATATTGCTTGATCAAATAAATTGAGTTATCAGTGGTCAGAGAGGGAGAGGGAGGGGAGGGGTCAATAATTTAAGCAGGAGGAAAAACTAACATACCTATATCATGACAAATAAATGTATGACAAATAAAACAGAATAATCAGTCAATTAATGTTAAAACAATGGGTTTCATTACCTTCTACAGTTGAGTTGTCATTAGAAGATCCATTACGCTCATCAGACAGGTAGAGGAAAACAGAGTTGTTCACAAGATTACCCAGAGCAACCAAAATGCCTAGACAAAATTGTGCTAGCAAAAACAATCCAGGAAGGGGATAATGCCATAACCCAACCATGTCCCATATTTCCATATCCTGCATGCATGCCAAGTAATGACTTCACACCACTTAAATTCTCATTACAGTAAGCGACAACATGTTTACACTGAAAGTAAGGATTACCTTTCCAAGTTTCCAACTCAAGAGTGGAAAAGCTACATTGAAAATATATGTGCTAACTGCCCACAAGAGTATGAAGACAAGAAGCAGCCCATTTAATCGATGCAAACGAAATACAGAAGGGAAGGCATAGACAATGTAGCCAACATATGCAAGTAATCCAAATGCACATATACTGGCAAAATGAAAACTCCAGTAGGAAAGGGCAAACAACAAGACCTGTCAATTCCAGCAACATGAGTCAATTAACATGGATTCAGAAGATAATACAACATTGTTCTTAGTAATCTGAAATAATTAAGCAACATTATCTACACCAGGGAATAAAGAAGAAAAACATGTGCAGTTGTAGATTGAGCAGCAACTGGTGGGTTCAAGTGAACTTTTTCCAATGTTGCCGATGGAAATCAGCCAAAATTAACCGGAAACAATTCAGAATAAAATAATTTAACCTATTGGTATTAATTTGAAGTGAATCTGAAAAATAATTGTCATATCCAATTCAATTTCAAGCAAAAATTATTAAGGGCCTTCATGCTTAAATTTTCCTTCCCCCTAATAGTAGTATCATGGCAATGAAATGGACCAGTGTGGCAAGCAGGTGACATGTAGTTTACGAATATGTACCGGGAAACCATATGTGAAAAAGTTGATGCTGAAAGTCCGAAAAACTGCTCCCCTTAATAAAACATTAGTATGCCTGACACCAGATCTGCAAATTACCATGAGTTCAGTACATTTGACACGAGCAAAGAAAATTTCTGCATGTAACTCAATACCCTATGCTCTGAGTTGGTTGTTTACACCATAAAGGCTGGTTTTATTCAGTCCAGACACATGCTTAAATTTTCAGGAACTCCAACAGCATACACATGCATGAGAGAGAGGGAGAGGATGAAAAACTTCAGGATGTGCAAAAATTGTATTGCATTTCATAATAAGCTAAATTAAAAAAATTGCAGGGTTATAATGGAAGTGGACAGAAGTCATTTTCCACTAGACATATCACATACTAGTATTTTATCATCAAACAAGACTTCTTCAAGTGTAAACTAATGGGTAAAACAACCTTAACAATTAACTGGAAGAATATGACAGTCTGTAAATTATGTTTAGTATCCAGTTTTGAATCAGATCACCTTTCCTACCAATACATTTTCTCCTGATTCGGGTTACAGGTGAAAACTATAACATATGGGCATATAGGCCCTAGAATTTATTGATCTGATAAAGAAGGAAAACCAACTAATTTGTCCTAATACTTCCAAGCTAGTCTTCGAATTGCATCTATTGTATTCCTAAAATATAGTAAAACCACTAATTGTCAAAATTTAATAGATCAGAAGTGCCAGCATGTGCCATTCAAATGACATAAGATAGTAAAATGTGAAACTAGGGGGGCATCTATTTGGCACACACTGCTCCCCATCTGTTAAAGCTGTCACATTCAGTGGTAGAAAAGGGATTTATTAGAGATGTACAACAGTGAGGAGATATAATAGAAGCAATTATAAGTTTAAGGATAGATTGAAGACTCTGGAAAGTATGATAATATATTATCTGATTTTCCCCTGAGAAACATCATGCCAATTTAATGGACTTTTTAAGTCCAGGACCAGATCCTTTTTATGTAATGGGGTTATAGCATTGTGAAGGTTAATTGTGTTCACATCATTCAAGTGGGAAGACTATGGAATTAAACTTCATCCTTTGGATATACTTCAGTCTTATGAATCTAATACTTCAAGGTAGGCTTTTTTATTTACAGGGAGAAAAGATTATAAAGTTTGGTCTGTGGATGGGACTGGACCTTTCTCTTGCAAGACTTTTGTCTGTCATCTGTCACAAGACAATGGTACCCAATTTTCTTTGGCCAATACAATTTGGAAAGCTAAAGTGCCTTCTAAAATTAAAGCATTCATTTGGATAATGGTACTCAACAAGACTAAGACCACTGATTTGTTGCAAATTAGAAGGTCCCACAAGGTCTTATCTCCTGATATTTGTGTTAAGCATCACCAAATGGAGAATCTCAGTCATTATTTTTACTTACATTTCCCTAAAACTTAGGATATGTGGCAAAAATTGTTTGATTTGGTAGTAAATCTTGTGTTACCTCAAGAAGTAGATTTTTATTGGTCTCTTCTCTGGGTTTTGGAAGGGAGAGAGATTGTAAGATTTCTTGGAGAAGTGCTGTTGGTGCAATTATTTGGTGCATTTGGATGTAGAGGAATGCAAGGATTTTAATAACCACTGCACATCGGAGCAGTTATTGTGGGTTACGATAATCTTCTAGGCTTCTTTGTCATGTCAAACTTAAGGAACTTTTGGAGGCACCTGAGCTAGCAGATATACAAAGGGATTGCTGTGCTTTGTTATTCTGAACTAGACTGTTATTTCTTTTCGCTGTTTTGGAGGATGTCTTATTCTCCAATTTTGTATTATCCATGTTGCTCTAATAAAACATTCTTCTATCTAATAAAAAAAAAAGTCTAAAACTTCAAGAATTAACACAGTTTTCATCAGAATTTTAACCTGCACCCTAATGTTGATTGCCCCAAAATCCAGAACTGAGATTCCGAGGAAATTGTTGGAATGCAGAGAAGGAAAAGACAGACACGGCAAAGTCTGAATAGCTGCACTCAGACTATTGTCAACAACAAACAAGTTCAGACACCTGTGTATGTCATCTTACACACTTAACCCTTAACCTTAGATACCAAATGTCAGAGTATAGAAAGACCTTCTGTTTTTTTTACTTGTAAAAAATAATCATGGGAATTATATTGTAATGACCAGACACAAGAAAATCAAAAGGAGATCGCAATATGTAAAGCAGATCAAAGATTGTTCCAAGTTTTACCTTGATTTGCGAATGAAAAATGAATGCCTCAAGGGAAGAAGTTGCTCTGTCAAATTACTTCCTCTCATAGACATAATGAAATCCATTTCCTCCAAATCACACTTGATGAAGGATAGCTGCATTAGAAAGCAGCAAAGGTTTAAAGCCAAACAACAGAGATAAAGTACAACAAAAATGACCTTCTTTGCCACTAATTTAAACTCCTCATTGGAAATTGGAAAACAAATATATGCTGCAAATAATTATGTGATGCATAGTTAATTGTTAGGCAAATTATGGTTCGCCAACAGAACAGAACTCACATCAATGGATGCTCTTTAACAATTCATCCATTTTCCCATCAACATGGAGTTGCTTTAACTAAATTTGCCATCTCTTTTGTAAAGAAATGGGTAATCAAGAGGGAGCTTAATTTCCAATTTGATAGCTTTTTTTTTTGTGCAGCATACATTATTGCCCCTTATATGCTATTTGAAAGCTCTCCTTTCATTCAAAAACATGCCATATCCACTAATGTCGCTATCTTATTTTGCTTTAGAAAGGCATCTACCACATCACAGAGCTTCAAATCTTAAGCATATAGTCTTTCTCGAGAACAAAAGTAGTAATTTTTTCCCCTTTTTTTTCCCAGGACAAGCAGACCATACTTGATCCTACCTAACTATCAAAACTTATGCACTGAAAATACTTTCTTTCCTTTTTATGGCATCCTGTTAACACCATGTTCATGCTCTTGTTATTGACCTGTCCCCCTCTTAGTTTACCTATTCATTTTGTTGATTTTTTTCCCTAATATCCATAGAAAAGACCAAATTAACTCAATGCAGATAGGGCATAAGACTAATAATGATGAGAAGTACTAATTACAAACTACTTATGAATTTAAAGCTATTTGTCTCAAGAACACCTCGGCAAGTTTAGATTTCAAACAAAAATATAGAAATGTTTAGATCTAAGATGATAAATTTATCCAACCTATTTCACTCCATGAAGCATGGAGGCTGAAAATCATGTCAAAGACAAAACATGGATGGTGCAAACATCCCTCAAAGGCTAAACATGAAGTAAGAACAAAAAAATTAAAATGGCTATGCCTTTAGCACAAATTTAAAGCCAAATGGCATTTTCGTATATACAAAGTATTTTTTGTTTTTAATTGTTAGAAATTTAGAGGACAAGTAATTAGACTAACAAGTGCGTGAATAACGTCACCCGCCAAACACAGTCAAGCAGCAATGCAATCAGATTCTCCTCTTTAATACCTTCATGGGAAAATATATCTACTTCAGCTGCTTGGAGACAGACAGCAA
>Ga0325410_1007528_pt1 | contig 11887 bp, 4 predicted proteins | sample PopdelMetagenome_16_FD_206182 | JGI IMG/M metagenome (GOLD analysis project Ga0325410, IMG submission 206182) | Populus deltoides microbial communities from Bellville, Georgia, United States - Xylem-PdIQD-R3 | ecosystem: Host-associated > Plants > Phyllosphere > Stem > Wood/Secondary xylem... | reverse complement strand
AAACCTCCCATATTTTTTTTTAATCTAAAATTTTAGTAACTTCATTGTATTTTAGATTCTATATTTCAACTTCTAAATAAAAAGTAACCATTATTTACAAATTGAGAGTTTTCATGATTTAAAAAAACAAATTGAGTAAAATAACATCAACAAGATATTTCTGACTCCTATCACCCTTACGAAGAGATTAAATTTTAAAACAATAAATATCTTACTTTATATTTAGTGTTTGTGGGTGTGTCGTGTTTTATAGAGAGAGATTGGAGAGAAACATTACGTTTGGGGAGAGAAAAACAAGATTTATAAGAAAATTATACAAATTTACATTTATTATATATGAAGTTAAAAGTATTTTTTTATCTAATTTAATATTTTTTTTTTTTTACGATTGAGGCAAACTTTAATTTTTCAAATCTTGGATTGAAAACGAAACATAAACCAAATTATAAGAGTTTTTTTTTTTTTTTAATTATGCCTAAATTAAATTACAAGAAACCTTAATGGTGTGGTGTTTTTATGTTCATGCATAGCAACATTGCATCACGTGGGGATAAATACTTTGAATTGTAATAATGCTTCCTTTAATTTTTTTCTTCTTTGATCATTAATTTCTTTTTAATTTAATTTTTTTTAATGTTGGTTGAAAATTAAATTTAATAATTTATTTTAATTTTTTTATGTAATTACCATGATATAAAAGAATCTCACATTCGATCTGAAAATGCAAAAAAAAAATCATTTATGAAAATTAAAAATAAAAGGACCAAAATTGTTAACAAGGTGAGTATACAAGCATTTTTCTTTTAAATTGTTCATTTGGCGTCTTTTCAAAGATTTTGATCTATATAATCCTTTTTTTTACTTTTTAGTCTTTTTGTTTGAAACTTTTACATTTTAGTTTAAAATTTTATTTTATTTATATTTTAATCATTGAATTTGAAAGAGTAAAGAGAGAGTCAACAAAAAATGACAGAAGAGAGAGAGTGATTGGTTGGTGAGTCCTGTTGACAAAAAAAAAAAAAAAAAAACTGAATTTGATATCGATGTATTCTTTTTTACAAGTATTCATGTTTTTGAATTTTTGTTTTGTTGAAAAAACTAGATCATAGTTGAGAGATTTTTTTAGTTTAATTTTATATTTTTAAAACCAATTTAGATATTTTTTAAGTTGAGAAATTAGTTTATTAAAATATTAGATGAAAATAAGTTGAAAAATAGTTTTTTGGATTCAAAAAACCCAACCCAATTTCTACAATTTCGATAGTCAGAGCCTAGACAAGCAAACAATAGTCGTTTGCCACAAAATATTGCACATTGTCCACCTATTTTTTGAAAAAAAGAGAAGTTAGGCATATGGGCTAAGCCTTGTAAGTCAATAGACCTGACCTCTTTTTAAACAAGTCAGGCATACTTAGATGACTCGAGTCAGTCCAAAATATTATCATCTTAGTATATGTAAAAAAGGCTAGAATGACATCATGTGTAATTTTTTAAGTCAAACTAGGTTTTGACTAGGTTATATTTTAACTAGTTAGGTCGACTCGATCATATCAGGTCATCTCCCATTTAGTTTGATTTGAAGCTCGAGTAGGCAGGGTCTCGGATTAGGTCGTCTCCATATTGACCTACTGAACTGAGCTGGGTTTGGTGGCATTTTCAAAAATATTTTTCGAGGTAATGTGTAAGAGGTGTATTATTAATATATGTTTTTTTAATATATATATATATATATATTATAATATTATTTTTTAATTAAAACTTATTTTTATGAATATAATAAGATGTCAAGAAAATATTATAGTTAAAAAAAAGAGCACATTAATAAGAAAAAAAATACTTTTAAATAGAAAAATGCCTAATCATCAATAAATTTTTTTTTTAACCTTTGACCAATGCTTAAATAATCTCACAGGTTTTCCTTTAATAAAAGTTTAAATATTTTTGCAATCAAATCAAATAAATTGAGATTTTCTCAAAACAATTTCAATATTACCAAGAAAAATAAATGGGGTGTGTTTTTCCTATGGATAAAATCGTTAACTTCTCCCTCACTTTTATGGTCTTTTTAGTCTTGGCAGGGATGGTAATGTTACTTTATTGTCGGCTACTTACTTGATTTTGGTGGTTGCTCATCATGTGAAATCCTTCGTGCTCTTTTGTTTCTATGGAACCGTTTTATTTTTAATTATTTTCTTAGGTTTTTCTTTTGACTTGTGAATGTGCATTTTATTTGTTTCTTTGTTTGAAAAAAATATATATATACCAAGTTAATTATGTACTAAATAGTTAGAAATTATAACATCTATGTTCAAGTTATGGATATCCAATGAGTATTAATAATCTATTTAGATAGTTATTTTGCGTTTGAATTTGCGTTTGGATCTTAATCTCACCATTTGTATCCATTGTCTTTTCTATTTGAATTTTCCTTCTACCATTAAACTTGAACAATCATTAATAATAGAAAAGTATTTAAGCTATTTTATGTTTAATGTTTTCTATAAGTTATTGTTTAATGTTTTCTATATGATAACTTGGAACGAGACATCATACAAATACCCTACAAAATCTTATTTTAAGAATCAAGAGAATTTAGTAACATTCTAGATTTTTTATTGTATATATATGCACCCAATGTGTTCCTTAATTATATGTCTTAAGATAATTTAATTACTTAAATATTTATAAAAAAAATTCATTCTTTTATCCAATGAAATTTTATAATCATGTGAAATTAAATTTACTAATTGGTCTAATCAAATAAGAGATCCTATATATAATCTAGCATCAACCAGTAAAAGAATATGTTATCCAAAAATGGGAATATTATTATTTTTTTGTTTATTTAAGTGTCAATCTTCATTTCTTTAACTTTTTAGGTGGTTTCTTCCTTCAATTTACTCCCTTCTTTTTTTAAAAGATTTTTTTTCTCGCAGTTTCAAGCTTTTGTTACAATAATGACATAAAAAAACTTTCTATTGCAAAAACTGAAAATATTTTAATTATTACTACTAGAATTGATCATTAAGAATCTTTTATTTTGTAGCTTAATTTAACATATATTATTATTATTATTATTATTATTATTATTATTATTATTATATGTAAATTTTCAATTCATTTTCTTCTTTGCTTAATTTTGGTTAATGCTCTTTTGCTACACTATTTTGTTTTTCTTCCTTTTTCTTGATTTATGCTTTTACCTTATTTATGTGTTTTGGTTTTGTTTTCTGTTTCTCAATTTATCCTTGCCTTTTGTTTTCCTGTGGTGCTTGTATAGGTTTGTTTTTTTTAATTGATTTTATTGGAGTTTGTTAACCAATCAACCCTTATTTTATATTACAATACCCATCTTCTTTGTTATTATATTGTGCTTCACTTTGTTCAATTGTTTTTCTATTATTTTTCTATTCGTTTTCTTCTTTTCTATGTCTTTGTATTGTGTTTATTGGCTGACTTTTTCTTATTTTCTTTATGATATTGCTTCAGCCTCTAAATAAGAATATGATGACTCATTTTCTAAAAACTTATATGATCTTTGAGAGGATAATCATTTTTTACAAGGTACTTAATCAAACAATTACAATGGACAATATCTATTCATTTAAAGTTTTTTAGATCCTTGTTTAGAGAATAGGATCAACTACTATAATGTAGTTATAATTACAAAAGTTTAAAACTCTTCCCTTAAAAAGGAAAGATTTAGATTGTTTATTTGAAATTTAGTATCCAATATTTTTTTTATTTATTTAAAATTCAACATGAAGCTTTTCAAAGTGAAAAGAAGTGCAATCACAAGCAAAAATAAAATCTAGCTAAACATATTTTTGTCTTATTTTCCTCACTTTAATGGGTTAAGAATCAAACTTGAGAATTTATTTTGCATTCAAACTAATACGATTCAAAAATAGCTAGATTCAGATTTTAACGTAAAATTTTCTACAATCAAGTTTTACGTTATTGAGCATAACTTTCAATTAGATAGCTAGATCGAGATGAAAATTTTACAAGAGTTTCTAGACATGTTGTTATACATTGGGTTAAAAGTTTAGGTAAATCGGAGCTTGGTAATGGATTGTTTTAAAGGGTTGAATTTACTAGACGAATCTTGTTAAATTTGTCTATCTAGGCCTTTTTCTACTTTCTAGACTATATCTATAGATACATAAGAAATTATGCTAATATTCTAATTGGATTGGAAAATAGGCATCCTCACCTTTCCGTCAATATATGATAGGCTTGCTAATTCATCTGAACTAGAGAGAACGACGTGTTTGAAATTAGAACTGAAATCTGTTAGGAATGTGCAAAAATTAGAGAAACATTGTTTTCTTATGTATTATGGATTCTAGTCAATACAAGGATTCCTTAATTGTCTTGGAAACATGTGTGGTAGATATTGGCTTACCTATTTTACATGGATTCCATGTCAAATAAGGAGACATTTATGGCAACAACTATTATCCATAGTTTGTATGAATCGCATATCTATTATGGAATATATGTGGTGCTAAGGAGGCTTGGGATTCTTTTGTTGTTATTTTTCTTATTTTACAGGATTTTCTTATTCAAATGGGAGATTATGAGAGACTATTTAAAAAGATATTTCAACCACTTTCTTTTATATTTGTAATAATAGATGAAAAAGGGAAGAAACTTCAGCATTCAAGACAAAATCTTTTAGGAAAGGAAAACTGATTAATAAATGACACAAAGGTACTCTTTCTTCTAGAAGTCTTAGATTCAGCTACAAGGGATCCAATGCAAGGAGATACAATTTTGGGGCTATTTATTTATTGTTTTAATTAATATTTGGGATAATTATATCTCAATTTTAGGGCTTTTATTGCTGTTTGGTTTCCAAAATCAATGTTCAGGCTTGTTTAAGGTATTAGGCTTGTGTTTAGCTGAGTTTTAGTTAAGGCCCATTAGTTTGCAACTCTATTTGGAACTATTAGGGTTATTAACTTATGACTATATTATGTTTTCTTTTGCTGTAAGTTTGGGTAACCTGTAGATATTAACGAAATTTAATTTTTCATGAGTAAACTTATTCTTCTTTAATGGGACAAAGAGTAAATCCGACTTATCAAGGCATAACTAACATTATAGTGTCATTCACAATCATCTTATACATTTGTTTCTTAGTTATAGGCTACCTCTAGGTCAAGGTTCAACCAAACCTGATTATTCGACTTTCTTGAGGAAGTTATCATCTTTGTTGAGAGTTGTGTGACCATGATGTTTGCATCACAAACTCTTTTGCTCTTCATAAAAGAAAAAAAATATTTTTGTTCACTTTTATTTTATGAAATCCCTTATTTTTGTCCTTCTCAACCTTAGCTACCAATATATTTTTTTTTGTCGTTAGAATGTTAAGTTAATTGTGGCTTTCCCCTTCCTTGTTGTTTATTTTTTTTTTTTTGTGATTCTCTACCTCTTTAGCTGCTAAAATTGTCCAAGCTCATAAATGTATATGGTTACTTTAATTCCTTTTTATTTTCCTTTTCATCTATTTTGTTTTATTTGTCACTTTAAGTGTTGCTTTCTTTCCTATGTTTTTTTAATTTATTTTTTAAATCCTATTTCTACTACTCTTTATTTTGAATTTTTTTAGCTTTTTCTTTGTTTAAGAAATTAGATATATTCTCATGGACTTTTGCATCATTTCTTTCTTAATTATCTTCTTTTTCATTTTTCTCTTTGTTAATGTAGACAAGGTTGATCTCAATAATAGCTTTGCCATTTCATATTAGGACCTCACTCATTGTTCCCTATTTCACGTACATGTAATTTAATGTTTTTCTCTTGACAAATACTCTTTTTTATTCGATTTATTTTACTATTCACTAACATATATTGGAATTTTATGTGTTTTGATGCCTTTTCATTTTCTTGCCTTCATTTGTTGAAAACACCTTCGCATGTTATTACTTCTATGACACTGCCTATAGATAGTACATTTATCATAAGTAGGATTGGTGAACAATAAAATTATTAATACATGAAAAAAACGCTAGAAAAAATGATCTTGAAAATATTTTAAATATAATAATTTAACATATGATTTTATTATTTATTAATCACAATCTATAACACTACTAAGTGACAATACATTTAAGCAATATAATCATTAATACGTGATAAATTTACGAGGAAAACAATCTTGGAAATAATTTAAACAAAATAATGTAATGTATTAAGTGATTTTATTTTCTACTAATCACACCCTATGACACTTCCCGGTGATGATATATTTTCCATAGGTAAGATCGATTAACAATAAAATCATTAAAACGTGACAAAACCATATAATTCGCGCAACATAACAAATAAATAAAAAATCAATATATGACATCACAAATAAGAAACAATATCAACATAACAAATCAACAACATCCACACACAACATAACAATTCAAAACAAACATCAACATAACAAATAAAAAAACACCATCATCACACAACAAAATAAATAAAAAAACAATTATCACACAACAAAATAAATAAAAAACAATATCCACATAAAATATAACAATTTTAAAAGCATCAACATACATCATATTTCACACCAAGACCAAAACATTACGTATTAGATTAAAAAAATCAATCTCGATCCTTCCAATCTCATTGTAGGGTATTGATTTCCATCCTTATTCCACCTTAAAAATAAATCCTTGGTGGTAGCAAACCCTTGGGATTCCCCCGTAATGATGTGGACCTCAACACTTTAAAATATTCATGATAATCATTGACAACAAATTAATAATGCTTTAAAAATCATTCAAAAATAATAAATATTTATTTAAGGTTAAAAACATTTGGGCAATGCTAGTGCATGTAGTTCATGTTAGAAGCTGGTGGTATTGCTTAGGAGAACTAGAAATTGGTTGGAATAGTGATGTCAATTTGGGCAGTGCTGATGCATGTAGTCATGGGCCACCACTACTGCCAGTGCTTGTGACCATACACTGCCCCTATCCTATTAAAGCACATCACCTAGCATATTAGAAATGTTATGTAACAACCCGACTTTTTCAAAGCCAAAATCGATGAATTTTTTTTTTTATATAAGTCATTAGGTTTTGGATGTTTTTCACCATATCATTTTGTAGATTTATAATTGCATTCCATTCATTAAAAAGGAGCAATCCATGTAGGATAATGTAAATCAATATTCCAATGAAATGAATTCTCAATACATATGCTCATAATATTATATTTTCATACTCATAAGTTTACATTACATCATATTGACATACTAATAAATTCACATTCTTGTTCTAGTATCGTTATCATCACGAGTTCATACAAGAAGGCCGAATGGCAAGTTACACAAGTAGTACTTTCGTTATTCTGACCTCATGTAATTTCACAACATAACATCCTCATAAGAAGAATACCACATAAATATATTCATGCACATCATATCAATATGTTCACACATACACATCCGTGTTCCATTTTAATTTTTCATTACAAGTCTTTACAAAAGGGGTCGGACAACTAATTGAGCGATTAACATGTCTGTTCATACAGAACTTATATCACTCATAACATACGACTATATAGTTCTTTTTAAAATGTGTGAACAGCGAAATGGATTTCCTTACGCACTATATTGGTATGATGTCCCTGTTACAACACAAGGTAATTTCAAGCATTATATTTTTAGTACATCTTCTAGCCCTCAACCATAAGATAATGCATTTTCTAGCCCTATCCATTTTTATCTGAGTTCACTTTCTAGCCCTCGCATATTGGATAATGCGCTTTTTAACCTTATCCATTTTCTTTTAAGTGCGTTTTCTAGCCCTCAACTATTAGATAATGCACTCTCTAGCACTATCTCTTTCCTTCTAAATGCGTTTTCTAACCCTATCCATTTTCTTTCGAATGTGCTTTCTAGCCTTCAACCATTAGATAATGTACTTTTTGTCCATATCTATTTCTTCTCAGTGTGTTTTCTAGCCCTCACAACCAGATGGTGTGCTAACAACTCCTATTTATTTCGTTTCTGAGTGTGCTTTCTAAACCTTACAACCAGATAGTATGCTAACAAGTCCTATCTATTTTCTTCCGAGTATGCTTTCCAGCCATCACATACAAGATAATACACTAGCAAACCCTATCTATATCCTTTCTAAGTGCACTTTCTAGCCTTCACAACTAGATAATGCACTAGCAAGCTTTATCTATTTTTTTTTGTATGCTTTCTAGCCCTTATATACAAGATAGTCAATCAAGCCTTATATATTTCCTTTCTTAGTGCTTTTTTTAGCTCTCATATATCAAATAGTGTGTCTGTAAGCCTAATCTATTTCCTTTTTAAGTGCACTTTCTAGCCCTTAGTTCTTAAACTTTCGTTAAAGATTTGTCAATCTCTGACATATTTATGAGTATTAATCACTTCCTGATTTGGTAATTCCATATTCTTTTATTATTTTTTCCTTACAGGCCTAATATCTAAAGTTTCCCATGAGATTTTCTATCGTAAATATTGTAAAGAGAAGAGGCAACTATCATAATATAATTTTTAACCCTTATTTTTTCTTAGTATTATCAAAATGCAAAAATAATTAAAAAGATGTTATTGGCGTATTAGCGTCATTTTTAGCGTTTTCAATGTCTTCTTAAAAGAATTCAAAATTAAAATTTATTCTGAACACGTTTAGCTTTTAATGCGCAATTTTTAAAATCATCGATCTTTCTCATCAAGTTGACGTTGACTTTGCCTTTTTCAAAAAATCAAAATCCAAAAAAATAAGAAAAATAAAAAAGTATTTAGACAAAAGGACCAAAATGCAAAGGAAGAAAATGAGGGACCAAAATGTTTTTGGAACCAAGAAATGGGGAGAAAAAAGACAAATCATTTTGCTTATAAATAGGTGATTATCTCACACAAAAAGGGAAGGAAGCCAAAATAGAAGAAAAGAAAAGCAAAAACCATTTATCCTACACTTTTCTCTCCAAATCTCCCACACAAAAAAAACCTAACCTCTAAAAAACCTAAACCTAGCCGTTAGGAACAAAAAAACCCCTAGCCCTAAAAAACCTAAACCTAACTATTGGGAAGACCCAAAAACCTACTATTTTTCACTCTCATTTTCTCTCCCCCATCACTGACTACCACACACCTTCTCTCTCTCACAATCACCAGTCATTGTCACCACGACCAATCACCATCTCCACTGTCCTAAAAGACCACTCTCAAGACAACCACTTGAACCTAAGAGTCACAGCTCCATTCCTTCCTTTGCGTAGCCACCTAGTTACCACTTTTCCCATTTTCTTTCTTTTGAGACTTGTACACCAAAAACACCTACAACCTTTTCCCCCCTAAAAGGCACACACAAACCAAAAACCCCTTATTTATCTTTCCCTTCTCATATGGTCCAAACCTTCACCATTAATATCAACTGCTGGTCAGCCTCCCACCATTATCCACCACCCATGCTAGTTGTGAGTCCAACATCCAATCGACATCCCCCTTCACAACTAGTGTTGTAACATCCCCTGTACCGAAACCAATACATCAATCATAAAAAAAAAACATGGTAAATTTTGTTTTTCTCTATTCAACTCATACATAGTTTATTGAAATTTCTATCAAAATTTTGGCAGAGTTTTTCCTATGTTGGGAGGTCCCAAGTTATCAACCAATCATTCATACACATCCTGTATTCATTGTTCATACACAATCCAATCATTCCAAGTCTCAAACTGTAAACTTTTAAGGTAAAATTCACACAATTAGCAAGTTATAAAAATAAGAAGAATCCTAGGATTTAAAAGGTAACCATTAATTAACTATCGTAATTGCATTCATACATTAACATAATAAAGATTTTAAATTTCAATTTACTCTTACAAGTTTAATAAAAATAACACTACATAACTTTATACATACAATTTTGTAGTATTGTTATATATAACCCAAAAGGAAAATTCTTCCATCTTCCTATTAACTTAAGTGACTATACGGAGGGAACACCCAAGCATCAACTAAGGCTTACGCTGTTGAGATGAACCTGCATAGTAATTTGCATAAACATAATTAAATTAATTAAGATGATCTAGTATATTTTTCCACTTGTCCAATAATAACTAATTCTATTGATTATCCTTTTGCATGATACGAGTTTCAAACTAGAGCTCTGGTCCAATCATCAGCCCATTCACAGGGCATCTGTTCCAATCCAGGACACTGGTCCAACCATCCGCTCATTTACAGGGCACCAGTTCCATTCATCATTTATACACTACATATAAATACAAAAATTTGAACTACATCATATTATGGACTAAGTTAAAGAATTACACAAGACTTTAAAATAGAAATCTAAGTGTCAGACACCTACCTGAAAACTATGCTCTGCTAGTCGTTCCCTACTCTCGTCTATTTTCCACAATTTCACCTGTACCAATAGTTACACTAATTTAAATTTCAATTCTTGACCATACATACACACATATACACACTACCTTCATCATTCAATATTTTGTAACAAAAAACAATTCCAAACAGAAGTTACCAATACAAGTTTTAGGTGGCTCAACTTAACGGATTGTCCACACTATTACTGTCTAGAAATTGAACTGTTACTGTCCGACCTCTCCTCAAATTTTTAACTATATCGGAGTTATAAAACTCCATTTCAAGCGAGATTGGTCTCGTTGGAAAGTTAAGACACAAGGCTACAAGTTTTATGTAGGAAGAAGAACCCAGTTTTGCCCTCAAGATAGTCAAAATTACTCATCAACGAACATTTGATTGTTACTGTTCAATTGTTACTGTCTGGAAATTGAACTGTTACTATTCGACCTCTTCTTAGATTTTTAACTATATCTTGAGTTATAGAACTCCATTTCAAGCGAGATTGGTCTTGTTGGAAAGCTAGACACGAGGCTACAAGTTCTATGTAGAAAGGAGAACCCAGTTTTGCCCCCAAGACAGTCAAAATTGCTCATCAACAAACATTGCACTGTTATTGTCCAACTGTTACTGTCTAAACATTGTTTAGTATTTTGAATATAACCAGAGCTATAGAGCTTAGTTTTATGCATGGTTTGTCTCTTTGAAACACTACAACATGGGTCTAAAACTTGCATGAAGAAAAGTATCTCAAATTGTGTCATCTTAGGGTCCAAAACTTAGGAGAGAAGTTGAGAGACAACCTGTCTAGTTTTGATTTCTAAAGTTCAACAAATATAAATTCATTTCCCATGCATTTTTTCCATCATTTCCATCCACATATCATTATTTAACAACTTCTTAAACCTATACTAAGGTATTCTAAAATCTCAATTATTCAAGAAAAACACAAACAAATTCAAGTGACTTAATAAGAGAGCTTGTTACCTTTTATTACAAAATAACGAGTCAAGAGATTAAGAACAATCCCTTTTTCCTCTTCTCTTTCCTTCCTTCTTCTAACCCTTCCCTTCCCACTAGTAAATTTTTCTAAGTTTTCTTTCTAAATCTTACTTGAAGCACTCTCAGTTCACTTACTCTCATTTTCCTTTGGATTCAAAGGATGAATTTACAAGGTTTCCTCTTAATTTTTTCTTTCTCCTCTTTCTTCCTCTCCTTGGCCAGCCATTACCCCAAAACCAATCTAACAACCTCTCCCTTCTCTCCTTAACATCACAAATGATAGCAAAATCTCTTTTTCTTTCCTATCACGATCGACACCATCACCTCCTCCCAGCAAACATCCTTAGTGACCTCTTCATAATAGACCTATTGATCGTCTGCATAGGAAAAGAAGAAAGGGAAATCAAGAACAAATCTAAAAAAAGAAAAAGAAAATAAAATGATCTGTCTTGTTTGATTTTGCGCTTTTGCATGTAGCGATGACACTCACTGTTAGTGCAGGAAGAAAGA
>Ga0325410_1007527_pt1 | contig 11888 bp, 4 predicted proteins | sample PopdelMetagenome_16_FD_206182 | JGI IMG/M metagenome (GOLD analysis project Ga0325410, IMG submission 206182) | Populus deltoides microbial communities from Bellville, Georgia, United States - Xylem-PdIQD-R3 | ecosystem: Host-associated > Plants > Phyllosphere > Stem > Wood/Secondary xylem... | reverse complement strand
GCTAATCTCTCCAAAGAAAGATACGAAAAAGAACTCACTCAGAGTCAAGATTGAGGATAAACACAGAAAAGACTCTATGACATGTTGGAAACAATCATTAGGAGATCAGTGATCTTGTGTCTGTTCAAAAACCATGGGTAATCTTATTAATAAAGTCTAGGTTAGAGCAAAGTACCTGGTGATTTTGCAGGTTTTGTTGCTGCATTTAAGACTTTTAGGCCTCTTGGAAATGTGCTTGAGGATAATCTCCCCCTTAAAGATCCATTTGATCTGATAGTGAAGAAGGGTGAGCAATGGTCCTGTGTAGTCTTTGAAGAGAAAATTAGTGGTGATGATTGATAATTAGGATACGAAGAAGATGAAGATGAGTGTGAGCTGATTGAAGGAAGTGCAGCCATTTGGCAGGACTTTTAAGTCAGAAATTTGGCTGTAGTTGCTCGACGAACGAGCAGGAGTTGCTTGATTTGCTTTTTCTCCTTGGGAGGTGGTTGAATGCTAGGAAATACGTAAATGGGCCATAGGCGCTGTGGATTATTTTTGACATTATCTCTCCCAAAAATCTGAACCTGTGGCTCTTGTTCGAGAGCCTTTGCCATGTGGATTATACGGAATCCTTTTGTTTTGTCCCTTCCCTTTTCTCACAAATTTAGTGATATCTTTCTAATGCAAAACTATTTTCCGATTAAGCACCCAAAGCATGCTACAAAAAGCTTGTTGAAGTACACATTCTCCAGGAATAACGATTAAGGAGGAGACCTTAAACGGAGAAGGGGTATTAATTAAAAAATAAATTTAAAATTATTTAAAAAAAGATATAAAAAAAATATTAATTAGAAGAATGAAAGAAATATATTAAAAAAGGAAAAGCCCAAATGTGTGGACCTTCAAGCTCAAGCCCACCTGCCTAGACCTGATATTTTTTTTTATTTAAAGAGGCTTGCCTATTTTTATTTTTTTGAAAAAAAAATAGATAGACGACACATTGTCCACTGAGGTATATAATGTGTCGTGGTGGCTGAAAAAATCAGGGCTTTGGATTTTATATCTCACAAAACTCATTTTTCAATTCATTTCAACCATTAAACACCCTATAACCACCCCTAGAACACCAAGGGACCAACATATGAACCTAATAAACTAAAAAAAAAAGCCAAAACCACAAAATTAAATCGAAGAAAATATTTCATCCTCGACCTAAATCTAGTTTTAAAAGATACATTGAGGCTTAAAACAACTACTATAAAACTATCCTTACCTGATAGAACTTGTTGACATCGATTTTAACATGTTTTGTGGTCAGAAAATGTGTCAAGACGAGCTTTCTCTCTCTACATCGAAATCTGGCGGGGCTTTCTTTCTCCTCTAACAAAAAAAGAACTAAAAAATAAGGAAAATGATGTTTGGTATCAAAGTTAAATTTTAAAAAATTAAAGGGACTAGTTACCTAATAGCTAAAAAAGATGGGGCACTAAATGAACTTTTCAAACTAATTTTAAAATTGCTACCTATTTTACCGGTGTTTTTCACTTCAGTCCTCTTTCTTTCAATTAAACCCTCCCTAATAAAACGCAATTGGGTGCTAATTTGGGCTCAAATGTGCAAAATAAAAGTTCGATAACCAAATTAAAAATATCAAAAAAACTCATTGTTCCAATCCGTAGTGATTTGTGAGTTGGTGCGCAGTAATTAATGAACAACGAAAATAGGAACATTAAAATTGTTAATGTGTTTGATATGAAGTTAAAAATTTAAAGGAAAATGTTGAAGTGATAAAATTGATGATGAAGTGTGAAGAAGTAAAAGGTGGGAAAAAGATGAAGTGTTTAAAAATGTTTGATAAGAATTGAAAAGAATTTGGGTAATAATGAGATCTATTATAGATTAGATTTATAAATAATATTAATGAATACCACACAATATAAATTGGACAGATTAAGAATTTAAATATAATAAATTATGTAAGATGGGATACATCCATAAATAAGCAATAAATTAAATAAATAATTAAATATGAAGGGAGACTCATTGCCTCATTTTAAAGAAAGGCAAGGCGGTTAACCCTTCATGCTTGAAGAGTAACATTTGAGCCCATTTCTATTGTCCTCAATATTTTTCCTCTTTCAATCACTATGTATCGAACATGAAGGAAAGAAGAGGGTGGACAATTAATAGATAAAAAGGGTGGACAATTATCGAACACAACCTAAAAAAGAGTTATGGAAATTAAAGAATATTTTTCCATGAAAACAACAATCTTGATGTATAATGTTTTGTTGTTGTTTGAAGAAAAAAGAGACGAAGATATTAAGAACAGAGAGGACATATTCTCTTTTATTCCATGTTTTTCATTTATTTTATTTTTTACCTTTATCCCTTCAATCAAATACATTTTTATCCTTTTTGTATCTATTCCTTTTGTCAGACATTGACTAAACATAACCTAACAATTCACTTGAAATTTTTCATTGAACTAACTTAGTCCCCACTAGATTCTTGGCTCTCGCTACGCCGCAAGTCATATTATTTTATCTAACCTTAAAATTTTTTGTAAAGATGTTAAAAAATAAAAAATTCAATGCATATTGGATGAAATACTTTAAAAATATTGATATGCATGGTGACATATTAGATGATATATTTTTTAAAAAAAGAACTATTGAGACGGCGACCCATTAGCTAAACCCATGTCAACCATAATTAATCCATTAAACTCGTGATAAAAAAAACATGAGATCATGATAATTCAATGAAATCCAAATTGAAACAAAATAGAAAGCTCAATTCTAATCAACCAAAAATTTGAAAGCCAAAAATGAAAAAAGACATTCAATTTAAAAAAAAAGACAAAAAACCTATATCTAAGAAAAATAAAATAAAATATTATGAAGCGAGCATAACATGTTTATATTTAAGCAATTGATTTAACTTAATTCAAAACAAAATTTTATTTTTTTTAAAATCTCAATTTAACAAAAAACGACGAATAAAAATAATAGAGATAACTCATATTATTTTCAAAATTAGTTAAAAATCCTATAGAAAGTAAATAAAAAACATATTCTATGAAGGCGAAAGAGAATTATTCTATGAAAGCTAAAGAGAATTATTCTATGAAAGCTAAAGAAAGCTTACCTATTCTGCTAGAGTGCTACTGTTTCGGGCGAAGATCAGTGAACACGCTCCTCGCTAGGAATCTGGAATTCCTCCTTCTACCTTTGCTTTCCTGCCCTCTGCTTCTTCTTCTCTCGATCGTTTGTCTCCTCTTTGCTTCTATTTTTTTTAGAAATGAAGGAACGAAGATGATGATGATGCCGGTTCTCCCCGATGGTTTTGGTTCTGGGTCTTTTTTCGTCAGCTCCCCGTTGTGTTCCTGTTTCCAGTGTTCTTTCCCCTGCTTTTTAGTCTTCCTGTGTTATTTATCTTCCCCCTCCTTCGGTTTGTTCGGTGCCCTCCTGTCTTTGTCTGTCCCCTGCTCTGGTTTTCGGGTCCCCCCTGCCCTTCGTGGCTTTTTCTTCTTCCCGTTTTTTCTCCCTGTTCAGCCTTGGCTCTGCCTTTTTCTTCCTAGTTCTTTCTTCTTTTTCTCTGGCTTTTATAAAGCCAGAGAACGTGGTAATCAGGGTGAGCCACGTTCGTCCATGCGTCCCACGATCTGCAGTTACAGATCTCCTGCCGAAACGGTCTTGAGCGACGAAGAAGGTGGAGCATTTGATTTAGAAACGGCGCCGTTCACAACTAGAAATGGCAACTTTCATTTTGGACCTTGAATTTTGGGAAGTTTTGTAATTAAGCCCCTAGTTAAATTGCAATTGGACCCCTGATTTTGGTGTCTTTTACAAGTTAGTCATTGGACTTTAATCTGTTTGCAATTGTGCCCCCAATTAACCCCAAACTTTGCTATTTCTCCAATTAAGTCCCTGATTTGATTAATTAAATTAATTCCAAACTCAATTAAGTATCAAAACTTATCAATTCTCCAAATAAGCCCTTGATTTAATTAATTAAACTAGTCAATAGTTTAATTAAATCTTTAAACTTCCAATCATGTTGCCCTTAACCCAAATTTTAATTCATTCTTCATTTATTTTATTTTTGCTTGTTTTTCATCATTTTTTTAGTAAATAAAATAATTAAAATAAAAAGGTCAAAAATTGGGTTATGACATAGAGAAATACTGTAGCAATCTACAGTGTTTTGTGAGGGAAACTACAATGCTTTTCCCTTATGATTTAGCTTTATTTTAATTATAATTCTTATCCAACTCAATATTCAAAAAAATAAAATTAACAAAGATAATTTTGGAAAAAATCATAAAAAAATCATGTGGGAAAACACTGCAGCAATTCACAGTGTTTTAAAGGAAAAAAAATTACAAAACTAAATTCTCAATCAGCTCAATATTAAAAAGATAAAATCAACAGAGACAATTTTAGAAAAAAAAATATAACAAAAAAAAGGAAAAAAAACCATGTTGGGAACACTATAGCAAATCACAGTGTTTTGTGATGAAAGCTACAATGCTTCCCCATATGATTTAGCCTTAGTAAATTCTTAACCAACTAATTATTAAAAAGTAAAATTGACAAAGATAAGTTTGGGAAAAAACTGCAGCAATTCACAGTGTTTTAAAGAAAAAAATTACAAAGCTAAATTCTCAATCAGCTCAATATTAAAAAGATAAAATCGACAAAGATAATTTTAGAAAAACAAATATAGCAAAAAAAACAGGGAAAAAAACCATGTTGGAAACACTATAGCAATTCTCAGTGTTTTGTGATTAAGCTACAGTGTTACCCGACATGATTTAGCCTTACTAAATTTTTAACTAGCTAAATATTAAAAAAGTAAAATTAACAAAGATAATTTTGGACAAAGCTGCAGCAATTCACAGTGTTTAAAAAAAAATTACAAAGTTAAATTCTCAATCAGCTCAATATTAAAAAGATAAAATCGACAGAGATAATTTTAGAAAAAAAATATAACAAAAAAAAACAAGGAAAAAAACCATGTTGGGAACACTGTAGCAATTCACAGTGTTTTGTGATGAAAGCTACAGTGCTTCCTCACATGATTTAGCCTTACTAAGTTTTTAACCAGCTAAATATTAAAAAAATAAAATTAACAAAGATAATTTTGAAAAAAAAAGAAAAAAAAGAAAAGCAATGTAGCAACCCATAGTAACATGTGAGGAAAGCTACAATATTTTCCCCACATGTTTTAACTTTATGTATAATAGTTTTTTTTTCTTGAAATTATTGTTTTTAACTATATAGGATAAACGATAACAAAGTCAAGTTCAATTGAAAAGAAAAAAAATCCGACCAAACTTGTAAATCGGAACAACTTGGGTTACCCTAGCAAATAGATAAATCATTCTAACCCTGTAAAAAGGCAAAATGAAAAGAAATAAATTAAAAAAATAAACTAAAAAAAAGTGAAGAAAAAAAAAGAAAAACTACAAAAATAAAAAAAGATGAAAAAAAAATATATAATATAAATTACTATTATAATCCATAGTATATTAAATATATTAAATATAGATGAACAGTGAACTCCGCATGCTCTTTAGCTTATTACTAATAAGAATAAGAACATCAAGAACAACCGGCACTTCTCGAAATTGGTTCCTTCCTCTTCTCAAGGTTCCTGTGAACTCTATTCAACGTCTAGCACTAATTAGAGCTCAACTTGTATCTATTAGCCCATAGACTTGCTACAAATGTAAAGATTAAAAAATAACTAAAAGGGATTAGAGTTTTCTCATGGACACAACAAGGTTATGAAAGCAAGCCTAGTCTGATAGGTTGTCTCGAACTTGAGGTTTTGGTTGGGTTTTAAATGGATAAAATTTGGGTTTATAATTGACCAAGCCAAACTCAGGCAACCCGTCGGGTCAATCAGAAACCCGGGTAAGACCTAATTTTTTCATTTTTTTTTATATTTTTAATAAACCCAAAAAATATAAAATTATTTTATGAATACTTAGCCTCACATATTTCATATTTTTTATAGCCTATATCCACATGAAATATTTCTTAACTTTTCAATGTGGGATAACTATATATAATCTGCATCCACATGGAATGTTTCTTAACTTTTCGATGTGAGGTAACTATATATAACCTACATCCACATGAATTTTTTCTTAATTTTTCAACATGGAATAAATATACTACACTTCAATTTCTTTTTTATAATCTATATTTAAATAAATTGTTTCTTAACTTTTTCATATGAGATAATTATATTACACTTCATGTCTTACTTTTTTTATAGCTATATTCACATGTATTGTTTTAAAACTTTTTCATATGGGATATTAAAACCACAAATATTTATATATTTTTTATTTTTTTGGATAAACCCGGGACATGGCTCCTTGGTCGGGTCAACCCTCAAGTCGAGTTTAATATTTATGAGACACATACTCATTATATTATGGATTGAAATGGTGTAATGATGAATTTTCCCTTCCAAAACAAAATTCATTAAACTGATTAGTAGGGGTTATACAATCTTTTAACATGGTCTATTAGTCATTATCATATTGATCGGGGACAACTCAGTCTTTTAACATTTTTAAAGGATAGTGCAATGACTAAATTACTCTTAAAAGCAAAAAAATTTAAGCTGGGGTCGAAGGTATTTTTTTCATATTTTAATATAAGTTTTTAGGTTATAATTAAGTTGAATTGGGGGTAATTTAATATTTTAATAAATATATAATAGAATTAAAAAATCAAAATTAGTTAAGCGTGTGTTGCACACACCAACATGTGAAGAGCCTCCAATATCTTTGAATAGCACTTGAGGCATCATATGATGATGAAACGTAGCCTTTTGAGATAGTGTTGAAAGTGTCCCAATATGATCTTCTCGATGGTTAAGAGCGTGTACACAGTAGTGTAGTGGTTAAGTTTTAGTGAAATTTTTTTCTTCTCTTCCATACTTTCTCTCTCCTCCCCAGGTTTTGTGCTAGTCTGCCAAAATATAAAGGTATCCTATCATTTTTTTTTTGTATTCAATTTGGTCCTTATTCTTTTATTGTCATTTATTTTTTTTGTCTTTTTTTTCTTCAAGTTCATCCATCATCATTTGTTTTTATTTAATTTTTATATCAAATTTGGACATTATTCTTTTAATTGTTGTTTGTTTTTAATCCTTTTCTTAATTGAATTTTGTTTTCAATTTCATCCCTCAACATTTGATTTCAATTTATTTTTTGTGCTAAATTTGATCTCTATTCTTTTTATTGATATTTATTTTTTTGGATCATTTTTTTTTCATTTTCATCTCTCAATATTTTATTGATTGAGAATTTTGCTTTATTATAGTGTTTGCCTTCTAAGGGTTAGTCATAGTCCCATAACCATGGTCATGAGTTTTGAATGTTAAAATGAGTTGACTTTGGTTTTTTAGGTTATTTTTTTTTATTTTTTTCAGTTTTATCATTCAATATTGTTTTATTGCAAATTGATCTTCGTGTTTTTTTTCCACTTTCCTTTCTTTTGGATTATCCCAATTCTATGCCCATGATAGTAGGGTTAATAAATTAACTTGGGTTGATTAAAGTTTTTTTTAAAAAAATTATATTTTTTTTCCAATTAAATCCTTCAACGTTGAGTTATTTTCTAATTGAATTTCATAATTTTATTCAATTTGTTTTCAACAAGGTTACTCCGGTATCACAACCAAGTACCAAAATTTGCATGCTGACCCAAGTGGGCTCGGGTCAAATTTTTTTTTTTTTTACTTTTTTGAATTATATTGTTTCTTTAATTTGTGGTCTTTCAGCATTTTATTGCTATAAATTGAACTTCAAACATTTTTTTCATTTTTCTTTCCATAGGATTACCATGTTCTCATTTAATATTTGCTTTGTTATAAAATAAGATCCTTTAACATTTGATTTTTTAAAATATTATTTTCAATTTTATCATTCAGTATTTGATTGATTGAGAATTGGCCTTCATGCTCTCTTTTTTTGCTTTCTTTTCTATGGGGTTATCCCAATCTTATGCCCATAATCACAGGGTTAGTGAGTTAACCAGTTTGATACGGATATTTTTTGCTTTTTTATTTTTTTCAGTTTCGCTTTTCAACATTATGTTGTTTGATAATTATATTTCATAATTTTATTTTGTTTGGTTTTGACAAAGTTACCCCAAAACTCGACGAGGTCATATATTTGGCATACCAATTCAAATGGACCGAGATTGGGTTTTTTTGACTTTTTTTTATTTGATAATTTTTTTGTTAGTTTATTTTGTGTTGTAATATTTCTTTATTTGTATTATTAAATTATTAAAATTATTAAATTTAATCAAATCAATTACTCAAATCTTGAAGTTTTTTTTTCCTTTTTTAGAAATGCTTTTGTCACCTTAACTTCTTTTTTTATACTGAAATAAATCTAGGACAACTTAAGCGTCGTGCACCTTTATAGCAAGGTTGTTAAAATTGCGATTCAACTCATAAAATCATACGACAACTTAAGCGTCGTGCACCTTTATAGCAAGGTTGTTAAAATCGCGATTCAACTCATAAAATCATACGATTTTACGAGTCAATATAGGTTAAACGTGCTTAATCGTTCATAAAACTTGAAAATAAGTAAAATCAAATTAAAATCAAATAAAATTGTTAAAATCGGGTGAAATCGCGCAAAAACACGATTTCACCACCGATTTAACGCTTTCAGCACAAAAGAGAAAATGTGAATCACTGTTCCCTCCAGCTCCAGGTGTCAAGTGATTATTGGCCTATTACATAGTACAGATATATAACAAAATCAAAACAGTTGACACGTAACACGTTCTTTCTTCATCGATTTTCACACAAGACAACATTTGAAAATATCAAAATCCCTAAGTCACTAAATCCTTATTCTCCTTCTCTCAGCCATCCAACCTAAACCCAAAATAAACCAACTCTCTCTCAGGTTAGACACTTTCCAAGACTTCTGTTGAAAGATACAGACACCCTTTTGTATTTTTTTTTTGGGTTTGCAGTGTTGAACTGATAAATGAAGGGAGAGGATCAGGTGAGGTATTTGTTCGGGATTTCTTTATCTGATTGGCCTAAGTGGCAACAGTTTCTTATTTGCTCTTTCGGGTTCTTCTTTGGTTATCTCATTAATGGCATCTGCGAGGTTTGTTTCTAAGTTTTATCATTGTTTATCATTTTGGGATTTTTTTTTATAAAGTGAGGACATGTTGTTTGTTTCTTGTTTGACTTTGACGGCCAATTCTTGTTCTTGTTTTTTTTTCCTGGTGTAATTGGTTAAATTTCCATGTCTTGAGCGTTTAATATCCACATGCATCTAACATTTTTGTTATACTCTGTTTGGTTGCTGAGAATGAAACTGATGCAACGCAAAGTTTTATTTTATTTTTATTTTGGGCTTTATTGATGGCAAAGTCTCACAATTTTTGTTTTCTCTTAAATTTTTGTTTCTCAAGTCTATCGAGTCAATTTTCTGCTTCTAGTCATTATTTTGTTAAAAAATAATGTTTTCTTTGGGTGTTCCTTGTATAGTCTTTTATTTGTTTTGACCTTAAAATTATGAAAATTGAATACCAGCATATCAGTAATGTTTTTTTTTTGTTTTTATTTGATTCTCATTGCTTGGAGCCTTTGATCTAATCATTGACATGTCACATTTTCAATTGGCTAATTGCAGGAATATGTGTATAATCAGCTCCAATTCAGGTACATAACTATTGTTAGTATTTCTATATTAATTATGTTATGCAGTAATTTTTATGCATATTTGTTTTTTCTTTTGGATTTTCAGCTATGGTTGGTATTTCACATTTATACAAGGATTTGTGTACTTGGTGCTTATATACTTGCTGGGTTTCAACCCCAAGCAAACGGTGAACACATGGAAAACTTATTGGAAACTCTCTGCTGTTCTTATGGGTTCTCATGGATTGACTAAGGGGTACCTGGCTTTTCTTAACTATCCAGCTCAAATCATGTTCAAATCCACAAGGTAAACTTAGTTCTCATCTGTCTCTTGTCCTACTAAGTTGGATGTGAAAGGTCTTGTTTTTTTTAAGATCTCTTGCACATGATATACCAGTAGATTGTTTGTTTAAAATTTGTTAATTATTAGTTAATGAAAAGTTATTTAAATTATATATGAATTTTTATTTGAACCATGTATTTTAAAATGCTTAAATTATGTATGAATTTTTATTTGAAACATGTATTTTAAGGTGTTTGAATTATGTATGAATTTTTATTTGAAGCATGAATTTTTTTAATGTATTTTAAAATTCTTTACGATTTTACGATTTTACGATCTGTTTTTACAATCCAACTTTATTTTGTATTTTTCATGCCGTATTAAAATCACGATTTTAACAACCTTGCTTTATAGGAATATCTACTGTTAAAAAAATGTCAATTCTGGAAATTAATTTTGCCGTGTTTCCAACACTCTTGTATTGTAAAGAAAGGGACCCACTCGTATGGAAATATTTGTAATGGAATAATTCGACCATCAGTTTCATATATATATATATATATATATTGAACAGTCGTTTTCCTTGTGGATGGTCAAAGCAAGCTTCACAGAAATTTCATTGCCAAATACAAAATATAAAAACATCTCTGAACATTCAAAGTAAGTTGTTAGCGCTTAAGAAATTTCATTTCTTACATATTTTTTTATATAAGAAGATTTGGGGTCAAGAAAAAGGACAGACCAAGTTGTTGTTATTCAAGATTGTATTTTTTTTTTCTTACTAAAGAAATTGTATGCATAGAACAATCTATGATTGTTACATGTTTTTTTTATTGCAGCAAAATTTCAATTAAGGTTTTACCCTTAGTTTTAAACCTCGGCTTGGCCCGACAGGTTGACCCAGGATTCAGGACTGATACCAAACCAAGTTTATGAAAAAATAAGGAAAGTTAAAAACTTGGCAGACCCGGCTGACCAGATCAAAAACCCGGTTACAATTCGTTGACTATTTTTTTTTTACTAAAATGATATCGTTTTGATTTATAACAAATATTAGGGTTGACTTGGGTGATCTGATCAAAACTCGAAATCCGAATCTTGAACCGGGTCGATCACCAGACTGAGTTTAAATTTTTACGTCATGAGATACCAAGTGGAGTTGAAATTTGAACAACACTTATGTGGCTGATTCATAGTGCTGGATTTCTGTTATTCATTTTTTTTTAGTTAATTGGGTGTAAATTCCATGAAAAGAAGTCAATGTATGTAACAGTTAATTAACAGATGAGAGGAGTTCATTGTTGCCCGTTTACTTGAACTTCTTTTTATTTTTACTTAAATATCAACAATATTTAAATATTTTTTTATATTAAAAAAATTGATTTAACCCACATCATGATGGGGTCAATAATAACTATAAAACCCTACTTTTATATTAGCAAGTTAATAGTAAGTAGTAGAGAGAAATAAAAAAAAAACAATAAAGAAATTAAGAACAACTAACATATGTAAATTTCTTTAAATACTATTTTCTTAAAAAAAAGAATGAAAACCATGATGTTTAGGGGAAAAAAAAAATTAAACCGAGTTTTGATTGATTTGATGAACTCAAACTCAACTTAATTTGAAACCCAACCCAACCTCCTTCTTGGTAAAGAAATCAAAGGAAGTTCTAGTAAGAGCAAAAATTGAATCTATTAGCACATAGACTTGCTGCCAATGTAAGGATATTATCTACTCTTGAAAAAAATGTCAATTTTGGAAATTAATATTGCCGTGTTTCCAACATTAATTCTTGTATTGTATAGTCAACAATATGCAATTAATTTTGGAGGAAAGTGTTTCCATACAATTAATTTTGGACCTAATTGTATGGAAATATTTGCAATTGAATAATTCAACCTTCAGTTTCATATAC
>Ga0325410_1007526_pt1 | contig 11888 bp, 9 predicted proteins | sample PopdelMetagenome_16_FD_206182 | JGI IMG/M metagenome (GOLD analysis project Ga0325410, IMG submission 206182) | Populus deltoides microbial communities from Bellville, Georgia, United States - Xylem-PdIQD-R3 | ecosystem: Host-associated > Plants > Phyllosphere > Stem > Wood/Secondary xylem... | reverse complement strand
ATTCACGATATTTTATGACCACAAAATCCTTAACGGTAGCTCTGTTAGCAGTCTCCGTATTGCTGGCTCCACTCTTCCCCATCCGTTAACAGAGTTCAAATTTCAATTAGAGATGCATAATTTTTTTCATAAATCCTTAGTGTGTTTGGTATTACTGTTGTGGTTGCGGTTGGAAAAAAGTAATTTTTTTGAAAAGCAGTTTTTATGTGGTTTGTGTATATAATTTGAGTGTTTGGTTAAAAGTGTGGTTTGATTTTATTGTTGTTAAAAACATGTTTGGTTAAACCTGTGGTTGCGGTTGCTTTGGTACACAAAATGACGAAAAATGACATAAGTAAAATAATTCTTTGTATTAAGAGAAAATAAAACATTTTGTCCACATAAATACCAGCAAATAAGAAAAGCGTGATTTGTTATTACAATTAAAAATTATTGTACCATCAAACTATTTGCAATGTCATTACGAATATAATTCATACGCGACGCACTCTGGTGTCTAGTTGTTTGTGATTGTGGAACGACATCGGGAAAAATATCTGGAGGAACGAAATCAGGATAGCTATCAAACTTGTTGAATGCAACATCTTGGCCTGACTTCCGTCGAATATAGTTGTGCAACGCCATTGATGCGACAACAATTTTAACCTGTGATTTGTAAGGAAACTCAGGCATGGTTTGCAAGATTCGCCATCTTTCCTTCCAAACTCCAAATGCACGTTTGATAACACATCGTAATGATGAATGGACTTGGTTGAATAGTTCCTCCCGACTTCGCGGTTGTCCTCGTCACTAAAATTCTGGAAGATGATATCTCTCCCCTCTATATGGACCCAAGTAACCATATTCATTCGAATATCCCGAATCAACGAGATAATACTTCCCTGCATAAATGTACTAATTGTTTAACGCTTACAAAATACTTCATAGAAAAAGAAATTAGACCAGCTGAAGAACAACCGTATTTTTTTGGGGTTAATACCTTCTGGTGGCTACGGAAATTGTATGTTTGTATTTCCAATCGCCTCATAAAATATTCTTGTATCGTGAGCACTACCTTCCCACCCCGCCCAAACAAATGTAAATTGCATGTCAAAGCTACATGCTGCCATTATATTTTGTGTCGTTATACCTTTTCTACCAATAAATGGTATTTGAATTTCTTGTGAAACACATGCACGTACATATGTTCCATCAATCGCTCCAATGCAATTCTACAAAAACAAAAAATGTGTTGCCGAAGCAATTTAATTACACTTAAATATTTGATTGTAACCTTTTGAAATATTTAACTACTTGTACAGAGTATTGCTTACCTTGAAATAGGGCATGTATCTCGGATTCAATTCAATTTCCAATGATGTTGTTGTGAATTCTGGATCTATTGGTCTAATGAAATCAGCTACTAGCAAGCACACGGAACGAAGAACCTCTTTGAAATTTCTGAAAACTGTTTCACCTGAATGCTGAAAACGCTCCTGCACCTCTCTATTTGAAGCACCTAGAGCTAAAGTGTAGAGAAACATGCCTACTTTCTCAATAACACTCATCTGTCTAGACGGTTTTAACCTGTACATCGTTTCCAACTCTAAAGCCAAACTCTTCAATGTGTCCGCATCCATCCAAAACATGTTCACACAACGCATCCAATGCCCATTTAAAATTTTCGTCAACCATCGCATGCCAGTGTTGTATGAATTCATACATGGCTCTTTGTAAACATACGTATTGTAATACATCGTCAGTGCTCCAGCAGTGCATATGACTAATTTAGTTCGATCACACTCTCTATGCCAGAATAAATCGCCACCATCATTGTCATCCTGTTGATTTAGGTCGTCGTTCTGAACCTCACTGTTATCTCACTGTTATAGTTCCCATAACCATCACCGACACTACCTCCAAAACCACTTACTGAACTTGTACCAGCAAACCCATCCGACACATATCGACCAGCATTATTCATAACATTTTCATAATGGTCATCAAAAAGCACATTAAACCAATTCGGATACAAACACAACTTAATATCAATTTCCAACCTGCAGAGTATCGGTAAATAATACATGTTCATTGAATAATATCTTTTGATTTGTTGTGTCGTTAATGACGATCTTAACACAAAACATTTATGCTTGATGAAGCGCTAAATATCGAACATCTTTAACTTATACGTAACTCATTCAATATTTTTCAACAAAACAATAATTGTAATTTTCAACCTGCAACGTAACGGTAACATGACAGTTTTCACTGCGTAATTTGTTTATATTATTTTAAACATTAATGGCGACATTAACTTATCCCAAAACATCTTCATTGCAGCAATCCCTATTAATCAAACTTATTTACGGTGAAATTAATTTAAGCAAAAAACATTTAAATTGAAGCAACCCCAACGAATCACACACATTTTACTTATAAGTAACGCATTCAATATTTTACAGCACAAACTTAAATTCAACCCTCAAAACAGTGTTTATACACGTTGGCATGCTTGAAATATGTGGTGGCAGGCCATTAAGGTTTCATGAGGAAAAAAAACTAAAGATAAGGGACTGCTGTATAAATAGGGAAAAAACAAAAAATAAACTTGCTTTATTGACAATAATAGCAGCCCTATCAGATTTACCATCTAAATTTGATAGTAAAACATAAAGATAAAGTTGTATTAACTAAAAAACAGCCTTAAAATCCACAACTAACCTACTAAAGTCAATGAAGTTCATGTTGCAGTGTAGCAACAAAACCTCCTGAAAACAGCCCTCAATACACGTGGGAATGCTTGCAAAATTTGTGGCCAGCCAATGAAAATGCTTTGGAATGATAATGCATCTTAAATAGAAACACACACAGAGCACAAACCAACATATATTTATTGCCTTACCCATCAGCAAACCAGTATTTGTACCATGACCAACCATTCAACCAAGCAACTGTCATTCAACCCACAATCAAACATTCAAGTAAGGAACAATAATTCAAAGCTGTAGCAGCAATTTAAGTCAACTAACATTCAACCAATCAACTGCCATTCAACTCATAAAAAACCATGAAATCCGTCAAGTTACAATATGAAATGCAAGGCTGAAAAAGCAAACTGAACACAAAGTGTTCCAGCCATTCAAACTAGGCTATAGAAGTCAACATGAAACCTATAATTACAGCTTGTAAAAGGTACAACAATAGCTGTTAAAAACATCTCAAACATAATCAATGAGCCGACGACTACAAATACAAAGGAATTGATAAACATATGATACGTTACAAGTTAATTTAAGTCAACTAACATTCAACCAATCAACTGCCATTCAACTCATAAAAAACCATGAAATCCGTCAAGTTACAATATGAAATGCAAGGCTGAAAAAGCAAACTGAACACAAAGTGTTCCAGCCATTCAAACTAGGCTATAGAAGTCAACATGAAACCTATAATTACAGCTTGTAAAAGGTACAACAATAGCTGTTAAAAACATCTCAAACATAATCAATGAGCCGACGACTACAAATACAAAGGAATTGATAAACATATGATACGTTACAAGTTAAGAAACCTGGGAAAAAACAGCAAAGGCATAACCATTTGCATCAACCATTTGGCAATTCTATAGCCGCAGCAACACCTCATGCACCTAACCTTTTTGTGGACTTTTAACTGTGAGAAAACACATAACCATACAACATGTTAACGGCTCATTGGAATACAAATCAAACATTAGAAGTGTGCTAAACATTCAAAAACACTTGAAATATGAAATGCATGCAATAATTACCAAAACATATGACACACAACAAAATTTAATTGCTGCAACATATAACACAAAATAACATACATAACTGTTATTTTTCCCTAAAGCAAATGTAAACTTACTTCAAGGTCTGTAGGTTGTCCTTCGATCGAACATTAATTTCAGCCACTGAAATTTTCGGTCCATATCACCAATTGCTGCCCACATTTCCCTCCTACTTCTAACCATGAAAAACTCAGTTGCAAAACAATATAGCTCACTGCCGAACACCACTTCCTCAATGGAGTGAAACTCCTTCATCACCTCTTATATGCTACATCCTTTTTTATCCAAAACAGTTGACGTGCATTCACTCTTGGTAAACACACTATCAACTAACTTATCTAATCACGCAAACAAATGTGATCCCCTTCCGACACCCCTTTTTTTTCAAATTTTGTTGGGAACTTTGTTGCACACATTTTCTCTTCCCACTATTACCAGTGGGATTGCTTGTGCTGTTGGAAAAATTGACACCAGCCACTATATTATTGGCATCGACAACAAAATTTGATAGACTATCCTCCTCAGAATCTCCACTACCTTCCTGAAGCTGAGGATCCTCATTTACTGCGTTAATTTGCCTTTGACCGACACCATCTTCATCAGAATTCAGACCCTGTGATGGACCCCAAGCATACTGACCGGTAGCAACAGTGTTTGTAAACATGATATCATATTTACTACACAATGTTGGATCGATGCCAACATGCCTAAACTTTCTTGCTTCGCGTATCTCCTACAACAAAGGGATAATGAAGAAAAAAATGCATCAAAAATGATGTAAAAGCACGCAATCAAACAGTTTATTACAGCTCTAAACATATTAAAAAAACAGACCTGGTTTTTAGCTTTCCACCATTCATCAGGAGGCGCAATTGTTCCCAGTTCAGCACTCCATCCTACTCCTGTTTTGGAAATCAACTTTTTTCATATTCTCCAATCTTTTTTAATTTCATCCCACTTATTCTTTGATTGTGCTTTCGTTAATGCATGGCCAGTTTGATCCTTAAAGCAATTCATAACATATTTCCACCCAGCTTTGTTGAAATGTGTGTTGGGTCGCATACCTTGCTCAATTGCTTTAATACATATGTCACAAAAAGCGTGCAACATCTCTCTAGTCCAACAAGCCTTATCTTGTGATTGAGAATCGTCCATGTTCTCGGTTAAAATGTTTTGTCTAATATACAATTAATAGGTTAATTTCCTAGAGGTGATGTAAAGGACATGGAATGCACAATCTATCTTAATTAATAAATCGCAACCTGAAAAACAAAATGCAAATAGAGAACATAGACTTAACATAATCAACTTAACACTGTAATTGCTAGGTTTATTTCCATAAATGTTTCAACAAGCCAATGTTAGCATTGCCTAGTATTACTAATATTTCTTCAAATTTAATGCCAATGAATATAATGATAATATATTAATATATGCTCTATAGAGTATTACAGTTGGCAGAAGTTTAGACAAAGAAAACCTTCAGTTTATATTCTAAAAAAAAAAGCTTATATGTCACTATGAGACTTGTGAACGAAGACTATTTACAAGTATATAAAGTACAAACACAAGAAAAAATCAACAGATTTAACTCACCATCTCCCTTTCCTTGCAACAACAAAATCCCCACACAATCTTCTCCCTTCATATATACATTATAAACCAGAACTTTTGTCATCCCCTCTTAATACTTTGAAACTTCCCTTCATGTTATACAATTGCAATCAAAAAAATCCAATCCCGGAAACTTCAATTGCCACTCTAAACTAATAAACCGGTGCAAAAGAAACTCTTAATTTCCACAACACCAATATCCACATATTGCAAAATCTTATGCTCTCTTCTTTCCTAAGAAAAAAAGACCATCCCCTTTTCACATTGCACACTCCGCAATCACATCCTTTATGTTTGACAAAATCCTATAATTTTTATTCTGTCCCAGTTGATCAAAAAAAAATTTTGCAGCAATTCTAGCTAACATAAATTATTACTCCACTCTCTTCAAACCTTCCCTTGACAGTAATGATTAACCTTTTCTTGATTAAATTTACTAATTTAAAACAAAAACAAAGAATCATTCTACTAATGCTAAACCAAATTTAGCAGAGACAGTGAAGGTAATGACTAGCTAGCTTCCATTTAAATAAAAAATCCACATCAAAACCAAAGTCTTTAACATGAAAGCACATGTATTTGTGCCTAGCTATGCATAACAGTGTAAGGAAATGTTAACATTTTGATGGTTTCACACCACGCACAGCCAAAAGCACATGTAAAAAGAGAATCAAAGATATAAAGTAACTGTGCAACCGAAATAGACCAACTAACCTTGAAATTTCTTGTGCAACCGAGACAGAGATTGGTAAGATGCTTGTGCTTGAGCTTTCCAGGAGGCTAATTTCGATGCTCTCTGTGGTTCCGGCAAAGAAAACACACAGCAAGAGATAATTTTGGTTAGAGAAAACAGTTTGTTTTAGCTGATAAGACATGATCTATACATTTTTTTAGGTCAACTGCGAATAAAATTACCTGGTTCAGTGCGTGTCTTCTTCAACCGCGAAAGGAGTTCATCATGGCAACAGATCGGTGGCAGATGGGCTTGATCTACACTTGGCTACAAACACTGGTGACACTCTGTGTGAGAGAATGGACGAAGAGTGTGTGTACTGAAAGCGTAATGAGGAGTACTGATTTTTTTAGAAGAGGGCAACTGTGGAGGAAGAGAGCTCTGGGAGGCGAATGTGGAGGAGGGGAGACGACCGTGATGTTGAGGACAGATAGGGCTAATTAATTTTTTGGTAAAGGTTGCAGGGTTTTCTGAACCGCAGCCACGGCAAAAGCAACAGATAGTTGCTTTTGCTTATCCTGCATTTGGAACGTAATTTGTGTGGGCTCTATGAAGTTTGAAAACATGAATAGTTGTTAACCAAACAGCTTGTTTTAATAGAACAGTAGGAAACGTGGATGCTTCCACGTAACCAAACATACTCTTAGTATGCAAAAGCAGATTTAGTCTCGATTAGAATGCAAAAGCTAACCCTTATATGGAGAGTGATCGTAAACATTTAGAGTAAAGACAATTTATAATTTAGTATTGTTTCTTATTCGCTTATTTTGTTCTTATTCCCCTCTTGGCCGAATTCCGGGGCATAGAGACAACTCAAAGCGTGTCAAGCTTAGCACAATGATTTGGTATTGTGAGTTATTTACTAAGCTTATTGGTGAGCCTGCCTATGCTTTTTCGTTAACCTCATGGAAAAATACCAACAGCCTATATTCATATAAGAAAGAAGACCCTTTGCACCCATTTCTCTACTTAGCTGCCAGGAATCCTTCGCGTTCAGTTCTGTATGTCCAAAGCAAGATCAGGAAGCAAAGGGTGATGAGCGCAGCGGGTGGAGCCTGGATTGTGGCAGCTGCTATTGCTACTGTTGAAGCATTGAAAGACCAATTAGGAATTTGCAGATGGAACTATACTATAAGGTCATTGGAAGAACAAGCCAAGAAGAGCTTGAGATCATCTGCCCAGGCAAAGACACTCGCTTGTTCTAATTCTTCGTTCACATCAACGATGATTGATCAGGTTGGAAATGTTGAGATGAAGAAATCAGAGCTATATGCAGACAAAACTATGCATCTGGGCTGTTGGGGTCCCAATACAGTAAGGTTTTAAATGCGAGGACATAGTGTAGAAAAAAATAATCGAAGGACGCATCGACATGATTATATGGCTCTGGTGGATTTTTGGCTCTATACATGATTGTCAGCATCTGTAATGATAATTCTTCAGCCAGGACTGTGAGCATCTCTATGTTCCAATCCCACCTGTCGAATACAAAACAGTCTAAGCTAGTACAAATTGAAATAATGATTGATTTTTTTTTTTCCCCAGTCTGTTGACAAAGCAGGCGTGATTTTATGGCTTAAAGAATTGAAAGAAAAAAAGGGTACATGACGGTGGACAGGTACGAAGATAGTAAAAGCATTTATGCTCCTTTTATATTTATTCAACCAACAATTCCGCTATTTATATACAAGATTTTCTGTACCTTTTTTCATGTATAAGATTTTAATTATTTTTGTTATAGTTTGTTTAGTGTTATTAAACCCAGCCCGGTCTGACAGGTCAATTCAAGACCCAATCAATCTAGTGGTTGGACCTGTCCGGGTTTACTAAAAGATCGGCTGGGGCAACAGTCTGATCAAATCCGGGCGACCCGGCGGGTCGACCCATGACCCGGGCGAATCCGGACGAGACCCGATTTTTTTTTAAAATGTGGGATTTGAAACCCATTAGTATATAAATATATATATTCTATGTTCCCAAGAAAAAGTCATGTTTTTTTAATGTGGGATAAAAAAACCATTTGGTTTAAATATTTCAACTTAAAAGGATAACATAGCATCTTTTCAATATGGGATTTGAAACTCTTTAGTACATATACTCTATGTTCCCAAGAAAAAAATCATGTTTTTTCAATGTGGGATAAAAAACCTTTTGGTTTAAATATTTCAACTTAAAAGGATAACATAATATCTTTTCAACGTGGGATTTAAAGCCTTTTCGTATATATATTCTATGTTTCCAAGAAAAAAATCATGTTTTTTCAACGTGGGATAAAAAAACTTTTTGGTTTAAATACTTCAACTTAAAATGATAACAAGTATCTTTTCAATGTAGGATTTGAAGCCCTTTCGTATATATACTTTATGTTCCAATGAAAAAAATTATGTTTTTTCAATGTGGGATTTGAAACCCATTAGTATATATATTCTATGTTTCCAAGAAAAAAATCATGTTTTTTCAATGTAGGATAAAAAACCTTTTGATTTAAATACTTCAACTTAAAAGGATAACAAGTATCTTTTCAATGTAGGATTTGAAGCCCTTTCGTATATATACTTTATGTTCTCATGAAAAAAATTATGTTTTTTCAATGTGGGATTTGAAACTCATTAGTATATATACTCCATGTTCCCAAGAAAAAAAATCATGTTTTTTCAATGTGGGATAAAAAACCTTTTGGTTTAAATACTTCAACTTAAAATGATAACATAGTATCTTCTCAATATGGGATTTGAAGTCCTTTCGTATATATACTCTATGTTTCCAAGAAAGAAGTTATGTTTTTTCGAGGTGGGATAAAAAAAATTTTTAGTTTAAATACTTCAACTTAAAAGTTTAACATAATATCTTTTTAATGTGGGATAAAAAACTTTTTAAAATATTCTTTTAAACTTTATTGTTTACAATATGTATAACATATATTTACATGGATTTTTTCATATGAAATATTAAAATTTTAGTTTTTTTTTATTTTTCCAGGTTGACCCATGAAACCTAGAACGGAGCCCCTTGGTCGGGTCAACCCCCGGACCGGGTTTAATAACTATGGTTTGTTTGAGAATGTGGTTGTAATTGTTTTTTAAAATATTTTTATTTGAAAATAAATTAAAAAAATTATTTTTAATATTAACATAATAAAATAATCTGAAAATATTAAAAATTATATTAATTTAAATACAAAATTTTAAAAATATTTTTAAAATACAAAAACAATCATTGCGTTTTCCATAATTTCAAACGCTGGAATTGGTCCGTTTCAAGGGATGCTATTTACTTGAGAATTGATCGTTGAAAATTATCTTCCTAAACCACCCTTCTTCCTTCCCTTCCCCTCGGTCCTGTCCTTCTCTCTCTCAAGCGAGTTACTGGTGTTGCTTTTGACAACTCGGTTGATTTTGCTGGATTGCACTTTTTATGCCTCTTCATCCCATGTATTTTATCGATATTATTGTTATTTTAAAGTATTTTTTATTTTAAAATATATTAAAATAATATTTTTTATTTTTTAAAATTTATTTTTAATAATAGTACATTAAAATATTAAAACATCAAAAAAAAATATTTTTTAAAAAAAGTATTTTTTCACCGTGAAAACAAACTAAGTAGGTAGGCAGGTATTGATCTTCAATTCTTATATTATGAGGATTTAATGTTCTAAGGAGGTTGTCGTGCGGCAACCTATGTGGGTGTCGTGTGAAATAAAAATTGTGCGAGCTGTGTGTGGTAGTTTGGTTTTGTGAGTCATTAATTAAACTATAAGTAATGATTTATATTTCATAAAATTAGTGTTTGTGTGTTTGGTATTATTTTTTTTTGGGACGTTTTTAGAGAATCATAAATTGAGTTAGATGGTTTTGATGAACCAGAATGGTTTTGATGAACCAGAATGGTTTTGATTACCGACAGCTTGAACCATGTAACTTTCATTTAATAGTATTTTTTGTTCTTGAGAAAACTATATTTATTTAGGTTGGAAATTTATCTAGGGTCAAAATTAAATGGAAATAGGGGCAAAGTTAGAAAAGAAACTTGAATCTATTTTCCCATTTTAATGGAATCTTATAATGTAAAATTTCATTCCAAACATAATAATTCAGGCTACTTAGAAAGGTTAGGGGTGATCATTTTCGGTTCGGTTTGATTTTTATAACAAAAATAACCAAATCAAATTTTAAAAAACCGAAACCGGTAGAAACCGACCGGTTTAGGTTTAGTTCGGTTTTTTAGACAAAATCCAGTTCAAACCGGTTTGACTCGGTTTTTTTGGGATTGGGTTCGGTTTGGTTTTTTCAATTTCAGGCTTATAAAACTGAAATCGAACCAGTTTTTTTTTTTAAAATTTTAATCGGTTTTTTCATGGTTCGGTTTTTTTTTTAATTTTCTCGGTTTTTCAGTTTTTTTGCTTAGCTCTAAGAAAAGTGTTTGAGAGTGTAATAACGGTTATTTTTTTATTTTTTAAAAATTATTTATGATATTATCATATCAAAATGATATAAAAACATAAAAAAACATATTAATTTGAAGTGAAAAAAATTAAAAAAAACTTTTTAAAAAGTACTTTCAAAATATAATGCTAAAGACTGCTTAATTTATGAAAAAAAAAAGAGAAAAAAGGAAGAAGCGATATGCTAAAATATGAACAGGAGGAAAAGTTGAAGAAAAGGGATGGAGTTGTTTGAGAACATCGGCTGTTCAATCCAAGATATTATGCGTGCATTGATGATCTATTTATCCTCCAGGACAAGAAAGCCCAATAAATTTGGTCACAAAGGGTAGATTCTCACGTTACCTTTTCTTATTTATAATAAATTAAATCTTTAATTATTATGTTTAAAATAATAATAATAATAATAATTTAACTATTCGTTTTTTTTTTCTCTTTTATAATCTAATTTTGTTTTGTTGAATTCGAATTGGTGTGGGGATTTGGAACATGTTAATCATCTTCCTTCCAAAGGTTCAACATCAAAGTAACCTTCTTTAAGATTTTAGCATGGTAGAGATGGGAAAGTTGTGTTACAGATTAAATCTTGTTTTATAAAATATAATTTTTATATTATTATATTAAATATTTAAAAAATATAAAAATAAAAAAGAATGAAATAGAGTTACATTGATATTGTATAATGCAATTAAAATAATCAAAAAAATAAATTTAACCTAAATACAAAGAAACTATATATATATATATATATATATATATAGACTAAATAAAAAAAACTAAAAAAAAAATATAAAAATTATTTTACTCTTACCTCCGTGAAAAGATAATTTTACAAGTAACAATACAGAATAAAACATACGAAATAAACTAAAATATTGATAATTATCATTATTTTATAAGGAATTTCTATGGTTTAAAATCCTCTAAAATGCTTATTAGAATTAAAAAAAAATTGACAGGAGATATCAACTAGAATCACGATGTGAATTATCATAATTGTTAAACTAGTTTGGTTTAATAAATTAATTATAAAAATTCATAACTCGAATAAAAATTTTAATTTAATTAAAAAATATTAAATTTGTGAAAACCAGTTGATTCAGCAAGATTTTTAATAATTTGTTATCCTAATCAGATCTAAATTTAATTAGACCAACACAAAAAAAATAAAAAATAGAAAACAAATATAAACACATTGTGGGTATCTCCAAATGCAGGTAGGTTTAAAATTAAAAACACAATAATTTATATTTAGTGTATACTGTCTTAAAAAAATATAGTCTTCGATCATATTTTTGTTGCAA
>Ga0325410_1007525_pt1 | contig 11891 bp, 3 predicted proteins | sample PopdelMetagenome_16_FD_206182 | JGI IMG/M metagenome (GOLD analysis project Ga0325410, IMG submission 206182) | Populus deltoides microbial communities from Bellville, Georgia, United States - Xylem-PdIQD-R3 | ecosystem: Host-associated > Plants > Phyllosphere > Stem > Wood/Secondary xylem... | reverse complement strand
AAAACAAAGTCTTCTAAAGTTAGGTAACTTCATCTTACTTTTCTTAACCTAAATAATTCTTTTTATAACTGAAGTTTGATTAATTTTCACCTAAATTACCATGCCTCGAGGGAGATAGCAGTTATTCAATGTTTGAAACAGTAATAACAGTTATTTTTTAAATTAATAATACATCAATATAATATTTTTTACAAAAACAAATTATTTTTAACATTAATATATCAAAACAATGCAAAACATTAAATTTTTTTAAAAATTTCAGAAATCCAATTAAAATATGGAGCCAAACATTTTATATATATATATAAATGAAGTTTGATTAATTTTCACCTAAATTACCATGCTTTGGGGGAGTTCCCAGTTACATAATGATTGAAATAATAATAAAAATAAAATATAATTTTTGTTAAAAAATATATCAAAATAACATCTTTTATAAAAAAAACTATTTTTAATATTAATATATCAAAACAATACAAATCATAAAAAATTAAAATTTCAGAAAATTCCAATTAAAACATGGAGCCAAACACCCCAATATCTATCACCAGTCAATCTATTGAATTAAATTTTTATTTGACTTGATCGGTATCTTAGTAGATATTAAAAAATTCGATCGGATTTAACTGGAGATGAAAAGATACACTTGTCACAAGAAAAATGGTACATGGTATAAATTAGATAATTGATGTATTTTCTTGAAATACATAATACAAGTCATTTAAGCACATTCTACGTTGTTTATACATGAAGCAATCGTTAAGAAAAAGGAACGTCATCATTTTCCTCTCTCTTTGACAAAAGCTCCGTCAAAAAAAATTATATGTTGTTGCCTGTAGTAGCCATGTATTTTGCTTTTCATTTGTTCGCCGTATTCTTATTTTATCTTTCAATTTTTTTAAAAAAATAAGCATAATATATACTCTCATATTTTATTTTTTTACTATTTAATCTATTGTTTTAGCTAAAAACTAGCTTATAATGCTATGGCTCGGATCCAAAAATTTTTCAAAGTAAAGAAAATGTTCACATCACGGCCTAACAAATCAATTTTAAAATTTATTTACTCAGACTCCTGCTATTTAGTCTGGATTTAAAAATAAATTATGTTTGAATTATCCTAACATGACAACTCAATTTGAAGGGTTCAAAGGTAAACTGAATAACCAATGAAAAATATAGTTTGATTTTTTTAAATAATTCAAGATGACCTTTTATTTTGATATTGAGGCGTCGATATATTAGATTTTCTCGGATTTTACGGCTTAACTCGTTAAATTCGTGATTAGAATGATGGACTCCATTGGGTTTAAGAATTTTACTTTTTAAAAATGATTTTTACTTAATTATACGATAACAAATAATAAACGCTTGTAAAATCAAGTACAAACCAAATATCATGATATTTATTTAAGACTGTAAAAACCTTAAAAAAAGCAAACCGAAACAATTTATCAAGATAAATTTAAGATCAAATAAATATTGAAAGATCAAATTGAGAGATGAAAGAAAAAAAAAGAGAGAAATGCAAAAAAGAAAAAGAAAAAAAAGAAAGGGGGAATGAAAAAAGAAAAGAAAAGAGGCCACCTCTATTACTGTTCTCATGAACAGTGAAGGTGAGGAGTTGATACCCAATTCTTTTCAATATATTAGGTAATTTAATTTATAATTTAAAGATATTATCACTGTAATTGCGTACATACAATCTTCTATTTACCATCTTGGTTATGGCTTTGTGTTGCTTGGCTTATGGGATTTTGTATGCTTAACCAAGAGTTTAAATTAAGGAATTTGATGAGGTTTGGTTTATAGAATTCTCATCTCATTGCATTGACTTTGTTATGTGAAACGTGATTACCGCATGTCATATATTTTTATTTTTTATAAAAAAAAATTATATATATACAATTTTTCCATGTATTTTTTGTAGTTTAAAAAATCTAAATTCAAATAAAAAATTATATGTATATGTGTAATCAAATTAATCGAGAACTATATATGCGGATAAATAAATAAAAATTCATTAACGATACCCAAAAAATAACACTTGAAAAATCGAGAGATAAATGTAAATCAAGATATTTAATCTCGAAAGACAGGACATTTTCCTGATTGTATTTGCTAAATTTATTTATTAAAATAATTTTTTATTTAAGCATACGATAATAGAAATAGAGATACAAATTAAAAAGTCATTAACGGTATCTAAAAAATAAAACTTGAAAAATCGAGAGATAGATGTAAATCAAGATATTTAATCTCGAAAGATAAGACATTTACCTGGTTGTATTTGCTAAATTTGTTTATTAAAATAATTTTTTTATTTAAGCAAACGATAATAGAAATAGAAACACAAATTAAATTGATCGAATAAAATAAAAGGAAAAAGAAATATCATCCAATGTTGTACATATTAGAAATATTATCTGAAAGTATAAAGTTTTTATTTTCAAAAATAAAGTTCATCCATACAAAGAAAAAAATTATAAATGAATCAGAAAAACTCTTCAAATTTAAATGCATACCAAAAAAATAATCATCATTTAAAAGAAGAGATTTTCTAAACAAAATGAAAGAAAGAAGGGGTACTAATTTAAATATAAATTAAAAAAATATAGAAAAAACCATAAAAAAATCATTAATTTTTTTAGAAAATAGAAAACAAAACAACAGTCGAGCGTTGTTGGGCCTAACAAGCCAAACTAGCATGTCTAACCCATTTTGTCATGGCCCACATGATTGGGCATTTAACTTTTTTTTTTTTTTTGCAATTAGAGCAAACGACATGTTGTTCGCCCTAAATATTTTTGAAAAACAATCATATGATGCGACGTCTAATTTGCCAATATTTCGGGCACTGTGGTAGCTGGAAAATCAGGCTTAAGTTTCTTACTCAAAAACTTGTTTTTTGACCCTTTTTTTTTTACCCAAAACACCTATAAAAACATCGTAAGAACCGTGTAAATCTATCCATGACCTATATAAAAAAAATACCAAAAAAATTGAAATCAACCCGAGCTCAAATATATTTTTCCATGAACTTTAGAGGTTAAAAAAAACACCTAATATAAACTCCCCTCATCAAATGGAATTATTTAACACAAATATCATCTATTTTGGTGGCCTAAATCGGTGTGAATGAAATTTTTATCTCTTTATCGCCAAAATTCGATGACCTCTCTCTCTCCTCTCCCAATTAAGAACTAAAAAATAACAAAAATTAATTTTTATACCAAAACTAAATTGGAAAAATATTGAGGTACTGAAATTATTTAATTTGCATGATTTTTAAAGTTCAAGGATCAAAGTGCATCTATTCCGAAACTTATGGCATGCCACCCATGTTTGACGCCTCTTTCATTTCAGTCCCTCTTTTTTCAATCTTGTATTTTCATAAGAAATCAAAATCAATTAGTCTTCAATTAGGATTAAATCGCTAAAAAAAGGTTTGAGGACCAAATTGAAAAAACATAAAACTTTGCACAGCCCATTCTCAGTAATGTGTGAGAGAATGAACAATGGAGCCTTGCAAAGTGGAAAAACCCACACCTTTTAGAGTAATACTTAATAGACCAAACTCCAAGGCCTAAAATAAAAACAAATTCAAAAGGAAAGGAAAGGAAAGTTGGCCAAAGGCCCAACTTAAAAAGAAAAAAAGAAAAAAAAAAGATCAACCAGCAAAAATAGACCAACACCAAGAATAGATTAGCTAGCAAAAGAAATCACGATAGTAGAAGACTGACTTACAATTCAAGGGACGAGAGAGAGAGAAAAGGAAGGAGAAGTCATTAGAGCGTTATTCTGCCTCCATCATGTACACATGTCATACCATAAAAAAACTCAATGAGATGAATCCAATGACATCAAGGAATGCCACCATCGATGACAGGACAAAGCCATACATGTCTCCACAAGTGATGAGGGCGTGCCCACCACATTTTGGCATGTGTTACCTACACTAACGTACTTTTTTTTTTCATTTTCTCCACTTTAGTCCCTGATTCTTTAATAATTATTTAATTCAGACTCCAAAATCTAATTGACTGGATAACATGCAAAGAAAAAAGGGGAAAATAAAAGAAAAGAGAGAGAGAAAAAAATAAGCTTACATGTCATGCAACCACAAGACTTGTAGAGGTTATAGTTACACGTCTTTTCAATTCGACGCCACACAACCATCTATTGACAATATGTGAAGCACACTGCACACGTCTTGTTAGTCTAACACTGTATCATCTGGAATACCTAATTATTCATTGCAAAGGCATACAAATTGTTAATGCACGTGCCTGCATATCTTACCAATGACTATCACACGCCTATATGTATCATTAATAGTTATCGTTAATGGTCAATACGACACCTAACTATACAATGTGATGGCTACACTCGACAACTCATTTTACAAGTTACATGTGCAACAAAGATAATTATTCTTCATGGTTATACTGGTATGGTATAACTACAACTCCACTCTTCAAAAAGCAACTTCATGTAACCGAGGTGTATGAAAACCTTAGGTCACTAGGTTATAACAATGGAGAACAAGGTCATAAAAACACAACCATGTACAATAATCACAACATACCTTTTATTATTGTCCTCTTTATTATACATTATTTCCCCCCAATACTATATTAAAATGGGCATCAAATGATGATTTGTTTTGCAGGAGTTTTGAAATTACCCCTTTGAATTATTTAAAAAATTAATTTCAATTGCTTTTTTAATTGCTTCGAGCATGCCTTTATCAAATTCTAAATCTTTTAAATGTCATATTTCATTTTTAACATCTATTTTACCTAATACTTTAAAACGCGTGAGGAAAGCATTGTAGCTTTCTCTACATATATATTTTTTTTGTTTTTTCTCTAAGATTATCTTCTCTTTTTTTCTTTGTTTTTTTTTAAATTATCTTTGTCGATTTTATTTTTTTTGATATTGAACTAGTTGAGAATTTAACTATGTAGTTTTTTTTCTTTAAAACATTGTGGATTGCTATAATATTTCATCTCATGGTTTTTTTTTCTGTTTTTGTTATTATTTTTTTTCTTTTTTTCCCCGAAATGGTCTTTCTCAATTTTATTTTTTTCATATTGAGCTGGTTGAGAATTTAACTTTGTAGTTTTTTTCTTTAAAACAATATAGATTGATACAGTGTTTCCCCACATGGTTTTTGTTTTGTTTTGTTATATTGTTTCCCCACATATTTTTTTTAAAATTATTTTTGTCGAATTTATTTTTTTAATATTGAGCTGATTGAGAATTTAACTTTAGCTTTCCCCACATGTTGTTTTTTATTTTTTTTGCTTTTTTTTTTCTAAATTATCTTTTTTTTTTCAGAATTGTCTTTGTCAATTTTATTTTTTTTAATATTGAACTGGTTGAGAATTTAGTTTTGTAGTTTTTTTCTTTAAAATATTGTGGATTGCTACAGTGTTTCCCCACATGGTTTTTTTTTCAAAATTATCTTTGTCGATTTTATTTTTTTAATATTGAGTTGGTTGAGAATTACAATTGTAGATTTCCTCACGAAACACTATAGATTGCTACAATGTTTCTCTGCATAGTTTTTTTTTCTTTTTATTTTTTTTGTTATGATTTTTTCTAAAATTATCTTCGTCGATTTTATTTTTTTAATATTGAGTTGGTTGAGAATTTAGTTTTGTAGTTTTTTTTAAAAAAATACTGTGGATTGCGACAATCTTAGTTTTTTAATATTGAGTTGGTTGAAAATTTTTATTTTTTATAATTTTTTCAGAAACCTGTGGAAATACACAGGCATGCCACGAGCCAACGGCAACACGCAAGCATGCCATAAACAATATTCGGTTTTCTTTGGTAATATTCGGTCTCTCTTGTTATCACTAATTAATTGACTCAAGCCATATACAATGAAATTATTGTACATCAACGTGGATATCTATTATTTTTGTCTAATCTTCCTTCTAATCATGAATTTAATACCTGATATTGAGGAAATTAAAAATTATACAGAGAAAATTATATGATTTTTGTCTAATCTCCCATCTAATCATGAATATAATACCTGATATGGAGGAAATTATACAGAAGGAAAACTTGAATTAGTGAAGGGTCTGATTTATGTATTAATTTGTGACCACCCTAATAGCTCATCTCGTATAGTTTTCTGATCTTAAAGAAAAAGTTTTAAAACCTAAAAGGGAAAATAATAAAAAGAGAAAAAAAAAATCCAAAAACAATAGAAAAGAAACAAATTGAACAAACCTTAGAAAATACAAACCTGAAAAAAAACCCATTTGAAATACTAAAAATGATTTTTTTCACGTTTTAAGGTTTTTCACAATTTCTTCCTTTTAAAAAAATTCTTCTAAGTTTTCTCAATTTTATTTTTTGAGATATAGCTATTTTCCAAACTAATTTTACAATTATGCTTCCTTGGAAGACATTTTCATCATGAAATAATGACAAGGAAACTTATTTAGAAAGCCAAGAATACACAAGATTCATGTTGTTGACGTGTTTGATATTATAGTAGCGGTTGTTTTTTAAAATAATTTTTATTTAAAAATATTTATAAATAATTTTTTTTTTAAATTATTTTTAATATCAGTATATCAAAATAATCTAAAAATTAAAAAATTAATTTAAAAAAATTATAATTTTTAAAAATACACAATCAACCAAATTTTCAAATAAGTTTAGAATATAAAAAACAAATTCATAGATTTATCCTAAAACGAATGGGGTTTATGTGGTTTTGGTTCAATAAAAACTCCATCAAACAAGATGGTAGGAGTTCATCACATATGAATGTGAATTAGAATTTCAATAATTTTGAATGCACGTAATATGCTCTTCTAATATATTATTCACATGAAATTCAATACATTTATGATATATTATATATTGTGAAAGTAAAAGAGAAACAAAAACTATTTAATATAACCGAACAAGAAAAAATAAAGTTGCGCAAATTGATAAATATTTCCATGTAATTAATACATAGAGCTTAAGTTACCCATGATATAATCCTTCATCTTTATTAGAATAATTATTTTCAGTTTGGTTCGGTTTTTATAAAAAAAATAACAAAACTAATTTTTTTTAAAAGAAACCGAACCGAAATGGTTCAAACCAACCAGTTTCAGTTAGGTTCGGTTTTTTAGAACAAAAACCGGTTCAAACCGGTTTATCCGATTTGACTTGATTTTTTTCCGATTTCACTCAGTTTTTTCTGGTTTTTTTCGTTTTAGGTTCGGTTTATTTTTTTTATTTCAGGCTTATAAAACTAAAACCGAACCAAACTTGTTGGTTTTTTTAAAATTCTAGTCAGTTTTTTTTCACAGTTTAGTTTTTTCAATTATTTTTTTTTAATTTTTTTGATTTAATTAATTTTGTATATATATATTGAAGATAGAAGTTTCAGAGCATTCCGACAAGAGAAAAGCAAAGAGAAGCAAATAGCATATGCAATGACCTCATTCTGTATATAAATGTCGATCACGAGCGTGTGGCGTGCACCCAACTACGCATTTCATGTACCTCAACCATCGTATGTTATGTAATAACAACGTAGTTAATGACAATGTTTTTTTTTTTTTTTAAGAATACTTCAAAAAGAATAATTTTAAAGAATTGATCAAATGATTAAGAAATTATATTATATTTTTTAAATTCCTTTTTAAATTCGAGGTTGATATTTTAAGAAAATCATTAAATTATTCTAAACGCAACAAATTCATGTCAAATATATTTATAAAATAACTCAAAAAAATTAATCTTAACTAATACATAACATAACTTGAAAATATTAAATATGTATATAAAAAATAAAAGTAATCTAACTTTAGACTTGTTTGAGATAAAAATTGTTTTTTATAGTGTTTTTTATTTAAAAATATATTAAAATAATATTTTATTATTCTTAAAATTAGTTTTTTAAATCAGTATATAAAATGATAAAAAAAATTAATTTAAAATTAAAAAAAATAAAATTTTGAAATGTAATGCCAAATAACCCTTCCTTTTTTACACACGTAAAAATTAAAATTCAACCTCAAATAAAAAGATGACTGTGGCAACTGGCAACTGGCAACCAAAATCTCAACCAACTTGACAACGAATAAGGCTAAAATAGTAATTTCACATCCATCCCTCTGAGTCCTATTAAACGACTCCTCCAACCATCTCTACCTAAATCCCAACAATCGCTACTCACAAATTATTCTCTCTTGGAAGAAAAAGGAAAATCACTATCTAACCACTCTCTCTCAAAAATCTTTTCAATTACACCCTCGTGAAGCAATCCACCTGTATAATCACCATCAATCAACATGTGTGGCGGTGCTATCATCTCAGACTTCATCGCTCCGACAAACACCGCTCGATCTTCTCGGCGGTTGACCTCGGGCTTTGAGTGGCTTGAGCTGAAGAAACCCTTCAACAACAAGCACTTGAAGCCAGTTGTTGCTGATCCCGAAGATGATTTTGAGGCTGATTTTCAAGAGTTTAAGGATGAGTCTGATGTCGACGAGGATTATGATGTCTTTGCTGATGCCAAGCCTTTTGCTTTCTCTGCTAGTGCTTCTGAACCTGCTAAAAAACGTGGGCTCCCTCGTGGTAATAATGCCTTTTCTTTTGTTTGTTTGTCTTAATTTTTCTTGCTTAATTATTACGGTTATGGGTTAGCTGATTGTAGCTTAGAAATGGGTTTTTGTGATTTTTTTGGGAATCAAGTTTGTGGGAGATCGATGCTACAGTATTGAGAGTACGCTTTGCTAAATTTTATATGGCTTCTGATCATATTGATATGAGATAAATTTCTAGCTGTGTGTGCTTGTTCACTGATCATTTTTGCGGGATTAGATTTGTGTTCATTTTTCTTACAAAGCTTACACGTTCATGATACAGATCTTGTAGTTATCTGCTATGATCAGGAATTTTTTGTATATTGAAGGTTGTTTTTTCTTATTTATTTATTTAGTGCTGGGCTATTATGTTTTGTTATTGTTGTTACTTTTTGGTTGTCTTTGTGTTATTAAATCTAGGATTTTGATTCGGGGAACCATCTTTTTTCATCAAGCTTTATTGTTTAATTTGTCCATTGCTCCTTTTTGGTTGTTAGATTTCCTTACAAGTGGAAGGAAAATAAATGATGAATAAGCTGTGAAGTTTAAACCTTTTGAGATGGGGAGCAAAATCCTCTCTTATCCGTAGATTTCAGATTTTTGATGCTGGTTAGGTTGAAGTATATTTTTGTACAAAATTGGTTCTATAAGGTGTATTGATTTATTTTGGGTACAATTTTTTTTTTATTATTATTATTATCATCATCATCATCTAGCAAAAAGATAAGGACTTGTAAAACCGGTTAGATCTTAACTTTATGGGTTCTTCAAATCATTAGCTGTTAAAATCTCTGCTCTTGCTGAAGAGACCTGTGTAAAATGCTTCTGGTGACGATCTCCTGCTGTTATCTGAGGTGTTAATAGATAGTTTTATTGGGGGGTTTTTTTGGTCACATGATGTTGGTGTTAAATAAATTAAACGCAGATTTGATTGGGTTAGTCTAAATTTGAGAAAATCAAAATTGATAAATTAATATCTTGTCAGACAATAAGCTCTATGTAGTAAATAATTATTGAATTGCAATAGAACTCCAGGTTAGGAAAATTTGCTTCAAATCTTGATTTCATTTTGTGATTCAACGCAAGTAAAATTGGATCTTTTTATCTATTTAAAGCCAAAATTCTTCTTGTCGCTGTCTGCTTTCTGCCTCATGAGTGTTGTTTCTCCTTTTTGATATCTTTATAGTCTTTGCTCATGCAGCAGCACGCACCTAAAGTAGCTGTGCCCGTGTGCTTAATATGTTTCCTTATTTTTTTTGGTTGTTATTGAAGGTTCTACTGCTGTTAAATCTGCTGGATTCAGTGGACTTGCTGAAAAATCAGCAAAGAGGAAGAGAAAGAACCAGTTTAGAGGAATTAGGCAGCGTCCATGGGGAAAATGGGCTGCTGAGATTCGTGATCCCAGGAAAGGGGTACGTGTCTGGTTGGGAACATTCAATACTGCAGAAGAAGCTGCTAGAGCATATGATTCTGAGGCACGTAGAATTCGTGGCAAGAAAGCTAAGGTGAACTTCCCTGAAGAAGCTCCATGTGCTGCAGCAAGGCATCAAGTCAAGGAAAACTCACAGAAACGACTTACAAAGGCAAATTTAAGCCAGGATTTTAGTTACTTGAGCAACCCAGAAATGGATTATAATAATATGGGCTTTGTGGAAGAGAAACCACAAGTGAGCCAGTTTGGAGTAATGAATTCTTTCCCGGCCAATGGAGATTCTGGGGTGACGCCCTTAACTTCTTCTGACAATGCTTCTATGTATTTCAATTCTGACAAGGGGAGCAACTCATTTGATTGTGACTTTGGGTGGGGAGAACAAGGCCCAGAAATCTTGTCTGTTCTTGCAGCAACTCCAGAAGTTGATGAATCCGCCTTTGTGGATGCTAATCCTAAGAAGTTGAAATCATACACTGAGAATGCAGTGCCTGTTGAAGAGAAGAATGGAAAATCTCTGTCCGAAGAGTTGCTGGCTTTTGACAATCAGTTGATGAACCTTCAGATGCCGGATCTTGTGGGTAACTGGGAGGCTTCTCTTGATAGCTTCCTTAATGGAGACACAACTCAGGATGGCACAAACGCAGTGGACTTGTGGAGCTTCGAAGACTTCCCCTCCATGGTTGGGGGAGTTTATTGAGCCAACTTTTCTGTGCTTGCTAGGTTTTGTAAATAATAAGGCTACATGTTAGTGAGTTTCGTCTCTATTTTTCATCTCTACAAAGTTATTGTTTTACTCTATTATGAGTTTCATCGATAATTGCCTCCTTTCATTTTGCTGCTCGTAGGAATGGTTGTTTACCTGAGATGGGAATGGAGTACACAACACAGCTGAACATGCTTAAAGCCTCGGTGTGGGAGAAGCATTCTCAGGAGCTTTTTCCATATAAAAGTAGTACATTCGGTTTCCCGTTTCATTACATTTTAAGTCATTGGACTTTGGAAGTTGGATTCGATGACTGTAATTTGACAATGTCGTGTGATTTATTTTGAGAACTGAAGCCTTAAATTTCAACTTTGTGGTTGGTTTTCCCCCGTGGCCATCATTTTTGAATCCTGATTAACCAGTACTTTGTAGTTTGTATTGATAAATTCCTGAAAGAAAAAGTTGCTTGCCGTTATGGTTGAAAAGTCTCCGTATGTCCCAGATGCAAAGAATGATGGATGAAGTCAAATTAGGGCCATTTTCACTTTTCTTGTATTATTAAAGAATTTATCCTTCTTATTTACTTGCGCCCTTGCAGGTGGAAAGGTGATGGTGCTTGTGAAGGGTCACCATCTTTTTCCCTGATGGACATTTTTAAACACAGGAGGACATGGATCATCCAGGGTCATCTCCTTCTCCTTGAATGATTCATATTGTTTTAAATTCAACTCCTGCCTGGTGACTTGAGCTCGGGAGATTGAGCCAATTTCCCATCCACCGACCGCGTGGCACGTAGTAAAAGGTTGATAGTTTTCAGAAGGTTGTCGTGATATGCCCATGTCCCATCATCTTCCAGCTTTAAAGCCAAGTAGCTCCAAAACTGAGGTGGCGGATTAGGGGAGGGATCTGGAATGGGGCCCGCTGTAATATTTTGGGAGATCACAATATCTAGGATTGCGAGCCCTCTCTCAGACTGCGAAGTCTGAAACAGTAATGGAAAAGAAAATGCCAAATAAAATGGGATTCGACGATGCGTAAGGTGTCTCGTGACGTTTTTGTTTTTTTAGCAACAAATTTTGAGCTGCAAAAGCTGTAGCGGCTATCTAGCGACTAGCATGTGCCACTGCGTTCACATCAGTGACCG
>Ga0325410_1007522_pt1 | contig 11892 bp, 6 predicted proteins | sample PopdelMetagenome_16_FD_206182 | JGI IMG/M metagenome (GOLD analysis project Ga0325410, IMG submission 206182) | Populus deltoides microbial communities from Bellville, Georgia, United States - Xylem-PdIQD-R3 | ecosystem: Host-associated > Plants > Phyllosphere > Stem > Wood/Secondary xylem... | reverse complement strand
ATTAACATAAAATAATTCATGTTAGGGAAAACATTTTTGGCTATTATTACTATTTATTCTCTCATAAATTACAGTAAATTAGAGCAGTGAATTTTCTTTCCACAATTAAACTTTTTTAAATCTAAATTATAACCAAATTGCATGTTTTTAAGGCAAAAAAAAGGTTGAATAAATGATAAAAGACTAAAAGTAAAATTGATAATGACTTTTAAATTTGATTGAAAAGTATATTTTAATTTTTTATTTTTTTTTTAGCTATTAGGTGATCGGTCCTTTAATTTTAAAAATGTTAATTTTAGTGTCAAATTTTATTTTCATTATTTTTCAGTTCTTTTTTGATGGGATGAGAGAGAGGAGCTCGTTGATTTCTGATTTAAAGATAAAAAGTTATCGTTATGATGATTCTGACTATCAGAACAGTTGATTTAAATATTAAATGGTTTTATATGATGATGAGTTTTTTTTTTTATCTTGAAAATGTTTAAAAACATATCTGAGCTTGAGAAGATTTTTGGTTTCGAGTTGTTTTTAGATTTTAAGTTGTTTTTTAAAAGGTTATAAGCTGGTTTGATAACTTTTCTAAGGTGTTTTGGGTCAAAATAGATTTAAAAAAAATTAGTATTTTTATTTTTCTGACCATCATAGTGGTTAAAATCTAGGGATTTCAGACGACACGCCGTCTTTTATTTTAGTTGAAATGGGACGGCTGACACATCACTCGTCCCATTAACCTAGAAAAAAAAGATAAAGGCCCATGCACGGGCTATAAGATCTGGTTAAAATATTTTGAAATGTAAAAATAATAATTAAACTAGGAAAAATTGAAAATAATATAATATAAATTACAGTTAAATGACATGAAGTAAGAAGAAAAAAAAGAGAGTTATAAAGATGAAAGAATTAGAAAAGGTTTGTGGCTGAAAATACCTACTTTTTTAATAATGAAAACGATTTAGCCGTTTCTCAAAATAACCAGACCAATTTAATAAAATAATTAGACTAATAAGATTGATATGAATATTATTTTCTTAAAACTAACAGGCTGTCAAATGGTTAGAAAGTAATATTTAAAGCAAAATCATCATTTTACTATTATACTAAACAGTTCCATAAGTATGTGTCTATCGTGATTTCCCGGTACAATTAGCTCTTGCTAACATAGTTTTCAGATTCGGTTCAGGTTTTGGATTTTAATCAGGTTATTTTTTTTTAAAAATCAAAATAATATCATTTTAGTAAAAAAAAATAAAAGTCAACAAATTGCAACCGAGTTTTTAACGGGGTCCTGCCATGTCACACTAAATTTTTTTTTTCTATTTTTTTTAACCTGACCAGATTGTAGCCTCGGATCAACCTACCGAACTAGGCCGAATTTCAAACCTATGCTTGGCAATGTATCGTCATGAGAATAATTTATTCGATAAGGAAGTACTGACAAATAAGATGAAAAGTTGGCAATTAGTCATCTAAAATCTTTGAGATATCTTTCTTTCTTTTTACCAATCAATAAATATGCTTTTAATGAGAATGAGATTCTTAATGCAACAGAGCATAAATATCACCTTTTGAGAAGTTCTAGAGTATTTTTAAATTGTCTGTCCGATATAATATTTATAGTTATTTATTTAGTATTGTAAAATTTCTCTAAATTTTCAATATAACTTTGGATGCATCTAAAAACAGCGTGATGATAAATAGATTTGCTTCGAGCTTGATTAAAAAAACGAGGAAAATTGTTTTTTTATATATATAAATAGATTAATTACAATCTAAAAAAAACTTTATTTTGATATATAAAAATTATTTTTAGACTACAAAATATTAAGTAAGACAACATAATTATTTTCATAAAACAAGAAGAAGAATTTGATTGTTTGAATTGGGGTGGGTCCTTATCAAGATAGAGAGTATAAAAGACAATATTCCGGCAATTAACAACATCATTACTTTGGGAATGAATTGTGAAATTCTAAGAAAATGTTTTAAATAATATATTTGCTTAGAACTTGAAAAACACAAATTCCTTTTTAATAATTTGAGCATGAATTTTATGGCAATCAAGAAAACACAGTGAATAAGAAATTGTCATTAATTGGAAAAATACTAAGAATTTTTGCTCGTTATACACTTCAGGTCAAGACAAATTTTTCTAATGTAAAAATAGATGTTTAGGCTATGATAACCCGAATCAACCTAAATTAATTTAACTAACACGTGACCTAGAATATGATACTAGAATACCCCCGTATAGTGGAAAGAAAAAAAAAACAAATCTCAAGGTCCAATAACCTAATGTCAAATCATACAATTAAAAAAATCAATTTTAAAAAAAGAAACGTCAAAGAAAAAAATCCAAGTCAACTCGAGTTCACTCTATTAATCCACTACCGCAATATGATATTGGGACAAAAAAATTATTAAAAAAAACCTAAGAAAAAAGATCAAAGTTAAATAAATTGAAAAATATTTTTAAAAATATGAGTTAACATTTGTTAACTTGACTAATACGTAACCCGAGATAATCCTATAAAAAAAAAAAGAAAAAATAAGAAAGATCAAGATCTAATAGCCTTATATTAAATGATGAAATAAAAAAAATATTGAAAAAAAATATGAGTCAATCTTAGCTAGTGTAACTAACTCGTGATCCAGGATAATTCTATAGAAAAAAAAGCAAAAAAATCAGAAGGATTAGGATCCAATAGCCTATTGTTAAATGAGAAAATTGAAAAAACAATATAATTAAAAAAACCCAAAGTTAAATCGGATTAATATTCAAAACCACTGACCAAGATCATAAGACTAAGATGACTCCATATAAGGCAAAAAAAACAAAAAAATAACAAATATAATTCTCAATCATATTTTTTGTAAAAAAAAGCAAATAGCAATCAAAACAATGAGAACCAAATATGGTATAAAAACTAATGAAAGAAAATAATGAAGTACTGAATTGAAAAATAAAATAAATTAAAAAAGTATAAAAAAGAACAATTAAAAGAACGAAAATCACAATTTAAAAAAAATAAATAGAAATATAACTCTGAATTTTGACTAATCAAGCGTGGGTTTGAAAGGAAAAAGAGAGAGAAGAGAGGGGAGAAATAAATCCCACCGTAATGAATTTAACCACATGTGCCTCCTCGTTTGTTGTGTCGTAACTAGATGCTTATAAAGACATGGTGTTCGGGTGTTTTTGGCCGCTATAAGTAATTAGACGCACCTCCTAAAAGGCGTGTGCGACATCCACTTAACGGACACGTCAACCACTTTTTCTTTTTATTTTTTTAAAAGATTGATTTGCCTATAACTCAAATAGATTATAACAAAATAACCATGATGAAAAGACCAAAATACCTCTTGATGCCTTCTTTAATTTTTTTAATTTAAAAAATAATGAAGTAATTTTACTATTTTCAAAAAAGAAAATGAAAAGCCCCTATCAACTTGTTATTTTCTTTTTTGCTTTTAAAAGGTATTTATATCATTTTAACCATGAAAAAAAAAGTTAATAGACTATTATAAGCTTGATTAATTTTATAATAACAAATAAATTCCTGAAAAAAATCATTTTATTCCCAAAAATAGGTCATTTGATTTTTGTCATGAAAGGCAAATATATCATTGCACCGTAGCAATTCAATGTGCAATAAATCTAGCCCTACAAATAAAATACTGATGGGGTTTAGAAATTTAATTTCAGCACTTTACGCCTTTACGTAGCGTGCAACTTTGCATCGTTACGACATACTATGAATATATGACAACTTGGTTTGGGCTCAGTTGACCATGGATTTGTTGGACCAAAACCTCGACAGGTTGTCGTCCTGTAATAAAGTAACCGGGCCAAAGCCTAGCAAAAGCCTGCTTCCAAAATAGAATTGTTGGGCTAGATCATACGGTCCAGCGCCGGACTTACATGTCCAACCATGATTTTAGTATCCTTTAATTATATTGGTTTAGGCTTAGGATCAGGTGACCAAGCATCGCTTTCAGCGGTATTTTTCTTATTAGTATAATTTTTTTTTAAAAAATAATAAATCTAATAACATCTAGAAAAAGAAAATAAAGGGACCCACGTTAAAGGTTGTCTGTTTTAGTTTTTGTGATTAAAATTAAAATTATGTACAATTTAATCATGCACAAAACTCAAAAAACAAAAAATAATTTTTTATTTTTGATAAATTTCACGCGCAAAACTTAATCTCCACCGCTAAAACAAACCCACTAATTATCTGGGACTAAAGTGTGCCGTCTGTCATATTTAGACGGAATATTCCAATCACGATTGATGGCTTTCTCAGTGACGGTAGATTAATTGATGATATCAACTGTATCGTGTCTCTGATTTTTTTTCTCTCCTCTTATTTTACCAATTAAAAAAAAAGTGCTCCTTTGTTTTTTAAAAAAAACATCCGCTTTCAGTTCATCTCCTCTGACATGGATCGAAATGCACGTGCAGCGCGATACACGACGTGCAGCGATGGCTGGCAGGAACAAGGGAATCGTCCTGTTGTCAAACAATAAAAACGATTTTATCAGTGCTGTCTTTCTTGGCGTCTCCATCAGTTTTTTTCTTCCGCCAAGACTTTTCTGTTTTCTCACTCCGTACGGCTCCCGCTAAATTGTAAAGTCTCTTAACTATCCATCGGTGTGGACAAAACGCTAGTAATTAAATTCCAGATCTTTTATTTTAATTCAAGAAAATATATTCGACGACAAAATACTTGTAAAAATTAATGCCAAGGTACGCTCACAAGTTATTATCAAATGATGCATAGCATGGAAGGTAAGCATCGGCTATGATCTTAAATCCCTGTAGATTTACCGGCAATGATTTTGTAAACGGTTTCCGATCAACATGCCACATTACTCGACAATAATATTGGAAAACTCTCACTACTCGTTCTAATTTGAGAAGCTAGCTAGAGCCTAAATGTAAATACATACCACTAGTTTACTTCGCGTAATATTTTGTAGGTTGGAATAAATTTTCTTTGAATATATATAAAAAAATATCAAGGTTATGAAATCAAAAATCTAAAATTAAATTTTTTTTTAAAAAAAATCTAGTCAAACGCGTGGGCTTGAGTGACCTAACATGTCAGGGTCTAAAGAAAACCTAGTCGTGTAATCCTGTGTCAGGCCCGCACTCCAAAACTAATTTTTCTTCTTTTATAAGGTGTAAATTGCATGTTGTTTATCTTTTTTTTAAAAAAATAAACAATAGCTCGTCACTAGGTACTATATAACTCAAAATCCAACCACCACTGTAGTGATCAAGAATCGTAGGGTAAGGTTTTTTGGGTTAAAATTTATTTTTCAACTTTCTCATTAAAAACATATAATAAACACAACATAACCTTCTTAATCACTTACCAACATCAAAATAGCATAAAATCATCTAAGAAAAACAAGATTAACCGAACCTAAAAAGTATAAATAGAATTTTATTTTTCTTCTAGTAATGTTTACAGAGAAAAACTATTACCATCAAACTCTTCTCGTAAAATAAAACTTATTGACACTAAACTTGATTTTTTGTTGTTGTTGGAATTCCATCAACCAATTGTTTTTTAAGACAAGTCTGGTATTTTTTTTGTGTATTTTATATCATAATTTTATATCTTTTAATTTTGTATTTATACTATAATTTGAAATCTAATATTCTTATACAATTAAACTATAAAAAGCTGCAACTAAAAGAAAAGAAGTTTTGAAAAGTTAAAAACTGATCGGAGGAGGTTCAAACATCGGCAGCCTCCCAGTTTTATTTAGTCTTTGTTAATTAATAACAACAACACGTTGCATCAGCCTCAGCTTTAGAAATACAAGAAATTAAAAATACTCGAGGCGTGACCTCCATAAAATGACATTTCCTACCGTTAATTTTAACATGCCGGTGCTAATTAAAAACAAGGACTCAAACAGCATTTAATTTGATTTATATTTATATTTGTGAAAAATGGAAATCACGAGTTTCTCTAAATTCTATACTTTTATTTTTTGGAGAAATAATTTATCTAAATTCTAAAAATAACGGCACGGACGGTAGTAACAATACTTATTTTGCTCCACACGCAGAGACGGAGTTAGGATTATTTATTAGGGGGGTCAAAATTAATATAACAAGATATAATATCTGTTCAGTAGTTATTGTCGAAACGGGAAGAGTTAAAATAAGTTGAATCAACCTGTCAACTAGTGGATAAATTATTGATTTTTCTGTTTCAACCAATCCTTGATATAAATCAGCAATCGATGACATGTTTTTTAATTTTGGATGATTGAGTACATGATTGGATGACATGTTTTAAAATCAAAACATATATCATAAGAAAAAATTGATAATTTTGGTGGCTCTGTTTAAAACAAAATATAAAAAAAATCTAAGCATAATCAAAACAAACCAATAAAATATATCTAATTAATTAAAAAATCTTCATAACAAGAATTCAAAAAACAATTGATAGAACTAGCAGATCTGAGAAAAAAAAAAAAGCAAAATAGTGGAATTATAAAAAAATCTCATCAAATTATTAACAAACATCGCAAAACAAAACAAAAATATATTTTAAATTTAAGTTATCTTATTTTATTTGATGAAGGATAAATTAATTGGTGGCTCTGCTTCAATCTTTTTATAGAAAAATTTTACTCGTGATTTGTGTTTTTATCGGCTATAATATTTATATTATGGCTACACAAGATAATAACCTTATATTTTTTTCTTTCCACATTATTCAAGAATAAATAAAAAATCAAAAATACAATTACATTTAATTACTGTTAATAAGGCCATCTTTTTAAAATAAAAAAATGTCATACCTTCAGCTCACAATTAATTACCTAGCTCACAATTAATTATCTAATTACCTAATAAAAAAATTTTAAATGTATGGGGAAGGGGGGCCCGGGCCACGGCTTGGGGGGGGGGGGGGGGGGGCCGCGGCCCCCGGCGCCCGGGGTTCCCCCCCCCCCCCCCCCCCCTCCTCCGCCCCTGTCCACACGAAAAATCAAGGAACATCTCATCACATCAAACAAACATTTGTGGATGAGCTTCCTCTAAAGATCAAATTTATAAATAGGAAACATAATCTATTAAAAATATTTTAATTCGTTGATATTAAAAATATTTTTTTAAAATAAAAAATATTATTTTAATATATTTATAAACAAAAATAACTTTAAAACCTCCTATATCCCATTTCAAAACACGATTGGGTTTGTACGTGCGGTGCGCATGAATTTAATGCGAAGGCTAAGTAATAATTAGCCACCTGTGTACTCCCTCTCCTCAAATTAGCCACCTGTCTTTAAACCTCTCCCTCTATATAAATCCCACTTTTAGCAAAATAAGCTTCCACTGTCCCCACCCTCTCTCCCTCAGGCCTCCCTCTGAACAAATTAAAAAAGGCTCATCCCCCGATCTCAACTTTCGATGTAATTTTCCAGACTCACTCACACTCAATCACAATATTTTGCATTTCCATCGAAAAAACTAGAATCCGTTTCCACTGTTTTTTTTTTTGTCTCAGATCTCTGTTTGGTGGAATCTAAGAGAAATGTCGAAGGCTGGTGCATTGGATCTCGCTTCCGGTCTCGGTGGAAAGATCGATAAAAGCGATGTTCTCTCCTCCGTTGAAAAGTATTCTCCCTTCTCCTAGCATGCATGATTTAATCCACCTCCTCTTTCTCACATGCATGGATTTTGATCTTTTAGATTTTTCTTCTCTGTTGAAGTTTTCTGTTTCCTGTCTCTGTATCTCTACAACGATTTTGAAGACTTTGGTTGTTCAAAACTGTACGTTTTGATTTGTTGTATAGAAATTTCGATAAATGCATTTTTTCTTAAAAAGAAAAAACAAAAGAAAATCTGTTTCTTCGTAGAATGTCTCTCTTTTTTTTATCTCTCTATTTCAAGTTTTAATTCCAGTCTCTTTAGCTTGATTGTTAGATCTCGTTGTGATAACTGTTTTTTTTCTTTTGTAATATTGAGAATTATTAGAGGAATATTTGATTTTGGAAGGCGGGGGTTGTGACTTGCACAAGGTTTCGTGATACCGTTAACAACGGAGCTTCGGCCTGGTTTCATAAGAAAAATCGTGCATGGTCCCACTTTCTTAAATCTTATACTTCAACCATTTATTTCTCTTGAGTACAGAAATCATAAGTGGTAGAAGTTGATAGTAATATTTTTTTTTCCTAACCAAAAATATAAAAACTTAATATAAAAATAAATTTTTAAAATAAAAAATATTATTTTAATATATTTAAAATAAAAATACCTTAAAAAATATATTTCACCACTTTCTTTTGTCGTGTATCACAACCACCTGGGACCCGAAACAGACACTTATCGTTTCAAGTTTCAATCACAAATACAATATACACGGTGTTTGTCAAAGGAAACCATGATTGGGTTTCCCCTCGCGTCTTTAGTGTGTTCCTGGCTGTTTAGAGTTCTAAGGGTTGTTTTTTTATTTTTAAATTTTAGCATGGTAATTTTTTTTATAAAATAATACAATGCAAAAAATATTTAGAGAAATAACACAGACGATATATGTGATTCACAAGTTGTAAGTGTTATATGCGACTTTCTCAAATTATAAAATTACTGTACATAAGATTCAATAATAAAAAAAAAGAAAAAAAAAGAAAAAAGAAAAAAGAAAAAACCCCAGAGTCACACTGAAACTTTGATGATGATAGCACTAATACTGTTGGAAAAATCTTGACGAGATAAATCCAACGATACCAAGAAAGGTCACCAAAGATAATCAAAGTGGTCACATGAGAGGCTCAAAGGTAAGTGAGTCTCGATAACTTTAGGCGACTCGTATGACCCTCTTCATTCACTGTTTTTGATCTTTTTTAGTGTTGTTGGATTCATCTTGTTGAAATTTTTTCAACGATACCGATGTTGTCATTATCAAATGTGCCTCTAATGCTATTTTATTTTATTTTCTTTGTTTTTTCTCTCTCGTCTCTCCTCCTTGTAATTTGTGAAGAGATAGGAGAGAAAAAAGTAAAAAAATAAAATAACCTTGTAAGTACACCGAAGCTTTGATGATGATATCACCAGTACCGTTAGAAAGATCTCAACAAGATGAATCTAACGATACTAAAGAAGGTTATAGATGGTGAACAAAGTAGGCCACACGAGTCGTCCAAAGGTGTCGAAGATCACTTGCCTTGGGGCAGCTCATATGGCCCAATCCGATCACCGTTAATGACCTTTCTTGGTATCGTTTATTTCATCTTATTGAGATATTTTCAACAGTACCGGCGGTGTCGTCATCGGAGTTTCGGTGTGTCTCCAGAGTCTCTTTCTTTCTTTCTTTCTTTTTTCCCTCTCACCTCTTTTCTTTGTTGAATATTGTGTTCAACAATTTTGCAATTTAAGAGATTCACGAATGACTGTTACGACTAGTGAATCGTAAATATTATCTGCGACTTTCTAAACTGTGCTATTTATTAAAAATTTTCTTGCGTGTTATTTTATTGATTCTTTTTAGTAAATCCCAAAAACTACATGTTTTTATGTACTTATTATAATTTTTTTAAAGGTGAACAGTGACTTCTAGTTGTTGTACCTGGAAGTGGGATAAAAAAGAACCACAAAAATGTTTCTAGATTGTGTAGGCGATTGACAGGGCCTGTTTTCTAGGAAAATTCCCAGTAAGAACCTGAAAAATAAAGGAAAAATGAAAAATCCCTGGACTCACTCCTTTGTGCAAGAATAGAATTTCAATTTTGCATGTACGTGATCCTTTTTTCAATTATTTTTGCTGACCTACTATAGAAGGCATGGTCGTTTATGGTAAAGACTCGGTCTAATTTTGAGTTTGGTGCTGGTATAATCTAGTATTGAAACCATCCAATATAGTGTAAATAAAATTCCAAATATAATTGAATCAGTGAAATGTGTGGAATGGTGTGTCAGAATAACATGATCGATCTGCTTATTTACATGAATGATCTTGCTGTGAGTTTTATTAAACCTTCCTAGAAATTCTTCCTTGGCATGTGCAAACTTTTAGGTTTTCCAATCCTTAAATTTTCTTGGATCTTACTGAAAAAAATTGTGATAAAAATCTTGTATTGACAATCCAGGTATGAAAAGTATCATGTTTATTATGGAGGTGCTGAGGAAGACAGAAAAGCCAATTACTCTGACATGGTAAGAGAAGATCAAGTTGCTAACTTCTTCTTATGATTGACCTCAATAATCTGCTCTCAGTTTCCTTCTTGATATGTTAAGCTTCGGAAGACTTTTTTGCTTCGTCTTGCGTATTGGTAGTCATAGAGTAGAGGGGTGCATATTTTGAACTATAGTATTTTCCTTTTCAATACATTTTCACTGCTGTAGAGAAAGTGCCAATTGATTGAATAATGCTTGGAACTTTCTATTGATTCATAAAAACATCAACATCATACTGCATGCAGAGTCCATTTCATTTCATAGCACATATATCTCAGAGAAGCTAAGTTTCTTGTTATTCCTCTAATGAGTTACTACTCAATATAAATGAGTGTACTTGAAACCAAACAGTTAGATTTTAAAGAGTACCTGATCTATGAAAAAGATTTCTTGAAACAATATTTTGGAAACATCCATGGAAGTTTTTCCATGTAACTTTAGCAAGGATGAATAATGTCTTGTTTTCAAGTTTATTGGTCATAAAGTTAGATTCTTCTAACTAAAATCAGTCAGCTAGATACGCTAACATGTGTGTCAGCACGATTATTTTTTGTAATGTTTCTATTTGAATATGAAGAATTGAAATCTTTTGCTGAAATATGAATAACCTGATTATTTTCTTTTGGATGCCAACTAATTGCTGATCCAAGCAGTATTATTTAACCTATACCTATTGACTCATCACATTTGGATTTCAGGTAAATAAATATTATGATCTTGTTACCAGTTTTTATGAGTTCGGCTGGGGGGAGTCTTTCCATTTTGCACCCAGGTACCTTTTACTGTCTTCTACATTTTATATTGAAGTTCTGCAGGCATACTTTGTGCTGCTACCGCTGCTTATAAGGCTGATAAAAAACGAAACATTTCTTGTTTCAGATTCAAAGGGGAGTCTCTCCGTGAGAGCATCAAGCGACATGAGCACTTTCTTGCTTTGCAACTTGGCCTGAAACCTGGACAGAAGGTTTAACCTCTTCTACAGAATATTGCGAAACCAACAGGAGATCTGCTTTATTTAATAATGTTGATGCATTGGCTTGACCTATTTTTTTGTTAAATTAGGTTTTGGATGTAGGATGTGGAATTGGTGGACCTCTTAGAGAAATTGCGCGATTCAGGTGAGTGGCAGAAATTTCCTTTCCCAGATAATGTCAGCAAGAAATAGGGTGCAAATTTAAGTTGTTCTAACCTGCATGCTGACTTTCATCACAGTTTTGTCATTGCATCATATTGGAATTTGTTTTATAGTTATTGTTGAATCCCTATATGATATTAAGTTCTTATCAATACTGCCTTTTATATTAGTTCAAAAAATGTATGGATGATATATGACCACCACTGCCTGCTAGCTTCTTATTCATTCGACGTAAACCATACAAATGGTCTGTCTTAGCTGGAAGCAAGGAAACTAATATTTGTTGGACAGGCATCCTACTCTGTTTCTTGTTATGACATTTTTTTTCTAGTGATTTGGTGGTATTTCGAAGAAGTGGTAGATCCAGTTGTTGGATTGGTATCCTACTTTGCTCTATCATTACAATAAGAAATGTTTGTAGTCCTTTGGTAGTATTTGCAACATGGATCATGCAAATGGTTGGCTTTATCTGGAAGCAGCACCACCACTAATAGTTGGATGGAATCTTACTGTTCTTCTTGGTTGTGACAAATAAGTTCACGTTTTTTTCATT
>Ga0325410_1007521_pt1 | contig 11894 bp, 7 predicted proteins | sample PopdelMetagenome_16_FD_206182 | JGI IMG/M metagenome (GOLD analysis project Ga0325410, IMG submission 206182) | Populus deltoides microbial communities from Bellville, Georgia, United States - Xylem-PdIQD-R3 | ecosystem: Host-associated > Plants > Phyllosphere > Stem > Wood/Secondary xylem... | reverse complement strand
TTGGGGTAAATGTTTTGATTTAAAAACTTATTTTCAATTTTTTTTTATTTAAAAACACCTAAATAAACTCTTATAACCTCAATAAATTAATATTTCAATCCAAAATACCCCTAAAATGGTTTAAAATTCAAAATCAAACTGAATAAAAATTTTATTTCTCAACCCCTATATACTTTCTCCAACAAGACAAAGCATAAAAAACACATTAATGAAACTCCTCACATTAAATTAAACTTATTGATATCAAGAGTGGATTTTTTTTGTCGCTATAATGTATATATATAACAAATGATTTTCTTACTCATATCTCATTGATATATTTATCAATGATTCACTATCTCTTTCCTTGAATCTTGGGATCTAAATGTGAATAAAATGAAGTTTCTAACCAAAACATATAATTGTCAAATTAAAGGGATCAAAATAAAAAAAATAAAAACAAATATCGAGGTTTTTTTTTTCAAAAAAAAACATTGATTGGACAATGTTACGCCCAAGAAATCCTTCATTTTCCACTTTTTTTTAAATTTTGATGCGCTATTTTTTAATTTTTGACAAATAACTAAATTGAATTTTGTTTTTTACAAAATAAAGCATGAAACAAATATCATGATTTTTCTTACAACACCAAAACCTAATAGAAGATAGTAACTAAAAAAAATAGACAACGCATGTACAGTGAAAACACTACACGTTTTATTTTTTCTTTAATTTAATTTAATGGCTCATAGAGTTAAAATGATTTTTTTAATTAATTTTGAAATATTTATGATAAATAGGGGAACCATATGTCATTAAATCAAGTAAAAGATTGCCATTCTTATGTGAGTGAGATTCAAAGTTATTTTTTAAAGTAAAAGAAGAATGTATTGGTATCATAAATACATTTTTTCCATTGAGAATTGAAAAGTTAATGTATATATTTAATGAAATAAAATAAAAATCCTTGGGATTAATAAATTAGAAAAAAAGGTTATTAATGCTAATTAATGATTAAATCTAGAAGATGAAAGATAAATGTATATGATGATATTTGATATCGTAATTTTTGGCACTCTTCAAATATTTCTTTAATTTAATTATATGGTAATAAAAATGAATTTTCATCACAATTGTAACCATTTAATTTTTTTAAAAAGAATCATAGTTGTTAGTATAAATTCTATTTTATTTTATGAATATATTTTTCCTAACAAAAAATATATATCTTCCTCTTTAGCTATGTTGTTTATTGCATAAAATCTATAAGCATTTAAAATAAATATAAAAAAATCCTAATGATTTGAAATAAGTATAAGAGAGGTATCTCTTTAAAAAAAAATCTATTTCACTTATTTATGTGCTCTTAGGTATCTTTTTAATAAAAAAAAATCTATATCACTTATTTATGTGCTCTTGGGTATCTTTTTAATAAAAAAAAATCTATTTCACTTATTTATGTACTCTTAGTTTTTCTGACAAAATATTTATTTTTATTAGAAGCTTATTTCCTCAATAAAAACTTATTATAATCTCAAAAGCAAGTTTTAATAAAATAAAATAAAAAATAAAAAATTGATAATTTTGATGATAATATATTAAAAAAATAAAATAATAATAATGTTGAGAAGAATTATATAAAAAAATATGCGATAAGAAATTTCACAAAATAGATATTGCATCCGCACATATAAAATTAAGCATATTAGATTTATATGTACTATTCAAAAAGAAATTATTTATATTACATATAATATAAGAATAATGGAATAATTTGATAATTATTTAAATGTCATTTAAATTAAATCATTTTAAAAGAATTCAATTAAAAATATTAAAAAAAACATGATAAAAAAAATGAAGGGTTGGGCAAATATGGGATGGGCATGTGTGTCGAACCCACATGAAACCAAGTCCCACACACCTAGATTTCACTGTTTTTTTTTTCTTGGCTTGTCGGTTTTTTTTATTATTGGAGGTGTCACCATTGACTAAAAAATCAAGGTCAATATATATCATAAAACTTTATAACCCCATTTCTAACAAAAACAAAAACATGGTCTAACCAGCTTAAAAAATTAAAATCAAATTAAATAAAAAATATTACCAAGCTTCAATTTTTTTTTTACATCAATAAAGGTGAAAACCACCTCCACCAAGTTCCTCTCTCTCGAAGAATCTATAGATTTCAAAACCCAATTTATTGATGACCAAAATCTGACCTTCTGAAAGCTCTCTCTTCGAAGGTTTTTAGTAACTCTTTCTCTCTCTTTTCTACAATTGAGAGACTAAAATGCAAAACAAAAAATGTTTGGGATTGAAACAAAAAAAATCTAGAAATATAAGGGACCAAAATAAAATAAAAAAACAAAAACTAAGGGACTAAAGTGTAGATTTACGCTCCTTTTATAACAATAAACACAAGAAAAGGCCTTTCAATTATTAACAATGTCAGATTTAGTCTATATGCTTTTAATTTTTTCTTTTACTATAATTAAAAATTTTTATATGCATAATCAACATGTTATTAAATCTCTAAGACAATTTATGACATGGTTTGAATGAGAGAGAGAGAGAGAGAGAAAAAAAAAAAAGAAACGTTTCAAGATGATGTTGTTTTCCTTATTCTTTTTAAAAAAACTATTGAGGCAACCATGTTTTGAATCGAAAAGGGTTAGCCTAGTTAATTAATGAAACTTGTGATCTAAATAATGAAATTACTTGGGTTAAATATATTCTTTTAGAATCTACATTTCATTTAATTACATGACACTAGAAATAGACATTCTAAAGAAAGCAATAAAATAGAATAAAAAAAATAAAAAAAGTACTTAAGGTAAAAAAAAGACTAGCACCTGGGCCAAGGCACCCGGCCCCAAAAATAAAAAGGCCATGTTTTTGGACTTGCAAGGCTAAGTTTGTTCGCCTGGTTTTTTTTGTGGTTAATTTTTAAATAATTAAACAATGCATCATCTAAAAGCCTAATTTTTGATCATTTAAGAGGTGGTCGGAAAACTGATCCTGAGTTTTTTTGTTTACCCAAAAGTCCATTTTTCAACATATGCTTACCTAAAACACTATCATAACCTTAAGAAAAAAATCTCTCGACTCAAAAACCCTTAAATTGGTAAAGAAAAAATAATCAAGTTTGGAAAACAAAATCTTTGTCGACCCCAATCTACTTTTTTCAATAAGATAAATGGTAAAAAAAACCCTAAATAGAACTTTTCTTGTCAAATAAAACTTGTTGACATCAATGATGACTTGATTCATTGCTAGAATTTAGCCAATCGTAAACTCTCTCTCCTTCACCATTTTTCGATTATTCTCCCTCTCTTCTTTCAAACTAGAAATTGAAAAATAAATAAAATAAAGTGTAGGATAATAACAAAAATCACAAAAGCCAAGGGACTATAATGAAAAACAAAACAATTCTAAACGCGAAAAATTATCAAAAACTCATGTTTTGAACAAAAAAACCCTTTATTTTAGGCATAATGTCAAATTAGGTCCCTTCATTTCTAATTTTTTTTTGAAGAAACAAAACCAATTTTTATTTTTCAAAATTGGACATCAATCAAATATCAGAAAAGATTTTTCAATACCTCAAGATCCTCATAGCAAGCTAATCAAAACAGCTTCTCATACCCAAATTCGAAATAATGTTAGGTGTAAGGACAAAATTGAAAAACAAATTGGTGACTAAAATAAAAAAATGCTTAATGGAATAAAAATACTTAAAATATTGTTCTGGTAAATGATGTTTTATTAAGAGATCTATATTGAATTTAGTTTTTTTTGTTAATTGTAATTTGTAATGTAATTATAATTAATGGAGTAAATAAATTTAATTATATACAAATTTTCATTTACTGCAAGTCTGGTTCTTCCTTTTATATATTTTTGTCTTTTATTATGAAAGGAAAAAAATGGTAAGCCCATAACAAAGGATCCATTAGTAGTTCCAATAGGCTCAATCACAAGGGTTGGGGTAAAGAAGTTCAAGGAAGCCTTTAATGGGCTTTTGCATGGCACATGAGCTCAGTTTGACTAAAAAAAAAGCAACAACCCAAAAAGAACAAGCCTTAATAAATTTAATTCATGTTCAAGATGAGCTTGAAGACTATAGGCCACGACCTAGGTATAAATTTTGGCATCATTGGGCATATTATGTCAAATATTTTGTGTTTCCTAATCCATCAAGGAAATCATAAGATATTTGGTAAATGAGAGTCTAATGTATCAATGAGACTTAATTGGAAGGAGAATTATACTCCACCATGGACACTAAGGTGGCAGCAAACAAGGAGTATTAGGACAAGAAAATTTCCTAGTTTATTTCTTAAAGAGAAGTGGCGGAATGAAGGGATTTTACATCCAAACAATTATTTCTCATGTATTATTTTTAGTTATTAGTTGCAGAACCATATGATAAAAATTTTAGAATATTTATTTTATCATTTTCAAGTTATTTAGTTAGTTTTTGGTTTATTTTGGGTATAGTTTCAAATTAGATCAAGTGAGCCTGTTAAGTTATCTTTGGGGTTTATTTTCAAGATTATAAAAATTATTTTGTAAAACTTAATTTTTAGATTGGAATACACATTAAATGCCACATAGATAATAAGGATTTTTCTTTCTTAGTTTTTAATTGAACTACACTCTTCAAAGAATTGATCAATCTTTGTTTTGATTTTATAATTCTTGTGCTTATCTTCAGGTGAAGATGTTGTATGAGGATGGTTAGTACGGTCTTGGTTCCTTGGGACAGATTGTCCATTGTGTTAAGCTCAATTATCAATCTCAAGCCTGAATTAGATAGATCATAGGTTTGCGGATTCAATAAACATTCCGCTAGGGTTCGCATTAAAAGGTTAGGTTCATATTTTTAGGTTTTTTTGCATTTAAATAAAATTTCCCAAATGAGCACAATTCACAGGGATGTGGAGGTTGCACGTGCATGACTTGTCAGCAATAATTCTTTTTTTTGTGTCTAGCATGAATGATATATGCGCCAGCAGGACTAATTTTTTTTTGTTGGCACGTGTGATACACTCGCTAACAAAGTTTTTTTTATTGATACATGTGTTATGCGCAAAGAGTGAAATCCTTATTGTTGATGTATGTGTTACGCACGCTAGCAGTTAAGCGTGTTGCCGCTTTTAGGTGGGGTTTGTGACTCATAAGAAATTTTAAAAATAATCATAATAATGAACTAAAGTTAAATAAATATAAAAATTAAGGAATCAAATAAAGAAATGGGCTAGGAAAAAAAAGGAAATTGTTTTACCATATGAGATGTGCAGGTGAGACCTATGCGTCTCAAGTTGTGCATTCAATCTTTTACAACTAATAGGGATATTTTATGAATTATTTTTTCAACTATTATAGTTTGAATTTTTTTTCTAGCTATGTTATTTTGGGTAAAAACTCATGTAGCTATTGATAAAAATTGGTGAAAAAACTCATGAGATAGAATATCCAAAAGCAGTGAACAACAAACAAAGTAAAGAAAAATATCACACCTTAAAAAGCTTTTTTTTTTTCTCAATATGCTGTATTTCAAATTATAATTAAAATTTAAAAAAAGCTTAAAAAAATTATAGTTTTTCATTCCAATCGTTGCATGGATAAATAAAATTTAACAAAATAAGTGTTGAAATCTAATAGATATTTGATAAATAAGTGAGAGGGAAGAGCTTCTTCTTCTTCCTTTCCACTTTAAAATATATGGTACATTATAGGTCCTGCAGGATCGTACCCATAATTCTCGTATTCTCTCCCAAATATGTATAAAATATTTGTATAAGTCAAAGAGTCAAGTCTAACACAGTTCAGCTTTGTTAAGTAGCACCTCTCCCTCTCTCCCTCTCTCGTTTACTTGGGAGTTTATTGAAAGTGTGGTAAATGTTGATTTTTATAGTGTTTTTATATTAAAAATATATTAAAATAATATTTTTTTTTATTTTTAAAATTCATTTATGACATTAGCACATTCAAATTATCCAAAAACACTAAAAACAATTAATTTAAAGCAAAACAACATTCTAACTTTGACAAAAAAAAAAAAACAAGTTTAACTTCAATTCTAAACGGGTAATTAATCTCTCTTGATTACAGTTCAAACTATTAAAAATCAATGATTAGACATATAAAAAACTATTTCAAAACTTAGTTTTTTTGAAGGATTGGTTAACTTTTTTTTAATCAAATTAGCTAGTTTCAAAAAATATTTTAAAAAATAGCATAAGTTCATGGATTGTGTTGATGGAACAATGCAATTTATTAAATTGCCTAACAATACAAACAATGAAATTACATTACTTCCAATAAACCAACCCATATTTTTTAAACATTTAGTTTCATTGTTCCAAACAACATAATTTATATATTTTTTAAGGTTATGATGTTTCCACCTAAAAAACCTTTAAAATTAAAAAGAAAAAATTGTGAAGGTTGCGTTGTTTCCAACATAACAACCTTCACAATTCTTTTATATTTTAGAAACTAAATAATATTGAAAATAGATTACTAACTCAATACCTGATTTGAAAAAAAATTGAAATGTTATTTTTTAAAACTTTTCAACTAGATTAGGTCTTTGTTTTTCTTACACCAAGCAAAAGAACACAATAACCAATGCTTTTTCAATTATTTTTCATTATCCTTACCACTTACTATACTTCTGCAATAAAGTTTTTCTTATTACCAAAGCATTATCTTTCTCAGTTTATCGTTAGTGTGTGAGCCCAACTTTTTATCTTGAAGTTCCTCCTCCCCATTAAAATCTCTAAGTAAGCTTCTCAGTCTAATTTCTTTTCTTTACAACTCTTGTTAAATAACAAGTTATCGATATACTTCTCAATGTCCTCTAGTGTCAATTATTTTTATGAACAAGCATTGCAAAGTATATGTGATTTTCTTTGTTGTCCATTAATTTTTATAAAACTCTATTTGGTTCCTTAAGAAACTATAAATGGGTTAACATGATGAACTAGTGACATGAGCTTGTTGAGTTGTTTTCATGAAAGATTAAATCGATGTTTTGATTTTTCTTTTTATATATATCCTACAGTTGACCTATCAATTTTGAATCGAGTTAAATTATATTGATCAAGTAAATCGAGTTTTTATCAGTTTATTAAGGTCAACTCTTTGGTTGGTTTAGCTTTAAATTCTATCCAAATCAGGTTTCAATTCAACAAGTCTATTTTCAATATTTTTTTGGCTTTTAAAATAAAAATAATATATGAAGGTTGATTGCTATGACAACACAACCTTTACAAACAATTGAATGTTAAAAATTTAAACACTCGACTGTTTAAGAATGTAGTGTTGTTCCCAATACAGAAACCTTTATAATTTTTTAATTTTTGAGTTGCAACCTTGAGAATGGAGGATCTAAGATCAATCCCTGATAAATTGGTGAAAGACCCTTTAGTATTACCTGGAGAATGTGTCAGTCTGAGACTGCATTAAATAATAAAAAATCCAAGATCAACCATTTATGAATTAGTGAGAGGCCCTTTGGAATCACCTAAAGAATGTGTCATTGCAATAGAGAGATTTCATACATACCCCTTGGAGATTGTAGAGATATTGCTCTATGGAGACCAAGTCAATTCTTTTCAATGAGAGTGGTTAAGAGCCCACAACTGAAGATCTATAAATAGAAAATGCATGTTAGGGATACATTATTTTTATTTCAAAAATAAATTTATATTTTTATTGAGGATTATTTATTCTAAGGTGATCTGAGTGATAGGCATGAAATGTTCTTAGGAGGAACATTTATTGAAGTTGGTGCCAAGGTGTTTGCTTTGACTGCCTTTATAACTTTAAATGAGTGAACTTGTTTTAATTCAAGGGAGTTATAAATCCTCTGGATATACCAATTGCTCATGGGTTGATCCCTCATGGTTCATTTTTACTAAGAGAATGATTTTGCTTGAAAGATCCCTTATGTTGGTTATCCTTCTAAAAACAAAAAGGCTCATGTCATAGCAAATTAACTTCTTCCACCTATATGATTTTCCATAACTTGTTTTACCTTGAGCAAGCTTTTTTCTGGTAAGGCATAAAGTTTTATCTAGAAGGTACGCTCATTTACCCCTATTATTAAAGCCTGTAAGGCTACTGGCTCAAGCAATTCTTCCACCTTAAACATTTTCCCATTGAACCTTTTTTAATATGTCTAGGGTAGACTTGCCTTTTTGTTGGGTAATGCCAAATAGCTCCATAAAGATTTTCTTGGTTGGTATGTTGGTGCTGAAGCATGCCACTAGCTTGGCACTGACGTCACTAAACACTTCAATGGAGCTTGGCTCCAAACTATTGTATCAAGCACACGCAGACCCCTAAAAGGTTACATGATGGATTTTTCACATTAAACACACATAAGCATATGGAGTCGGGCTTCTACATTTGGATGAGACCATAAAGCGAGGTTCCTTCTATAGGATGAGCCCATGGTTTATCGTATTTTTATGAGTAATTAAAATAAAAAATTAAAATGATTTTATATTATGATTTATTGTATTTTTAATATTATATTTATTTTTATCATATAATCAAACTAACTTTACTTTTAAATAAAAATGATAAGATATTTTTTTAATTGAAATGATTATTTATATGCATTAAAAGAAACAATGGTGCTCTCTTCTTTTTTTTTAGTTTCGAAAAAAAGACATTAAACTTAAGAGGTTTGGAAGAGTATAAAAAATAAAGTATTCACGTGTTAGGGTTTTTATCATCCAATCTAGGAAAGAAATTTTTAAAAAGTTACAGAGGATAAAAGGCTTCTTTTCCCATAAGATTTTGTAAAGTTAAATTTTATATAATGCTTGAATCATGGGTTATTCATAATCAACCTGACCCAACAAAAAAATCTAGAGTTTTTTATGTTCAAGTTATCTTAAATTTCGAGTTAAAACTATTAGACACATGATCCTTTATTTTCAAACAAGTTTGGGTTGGAATCATATTTTCCACCTTTAGTAGCCCTTTTTATTTTTAAATTTATCCTCCTGTCCATCCTTGTGTTTGTGCAACAAGTTATGTGTTAGATATATGCTTTCAAGAGATGGAGTACTCTAGTTTGTTAGCCCTATGAAAGATGGCTTAGCAAGCACTTAAACTCCTTTTATGGTGGCAATTAGATCTTTATTTAGGTTGTGGTCAAAATAATTTCCAAAATCATTTTTCTTGCTCTATTAACTATTAATCATTAACCCTTTAATTGCCTAATTACCACTAATTTTGAACTACAAAATGTTTGTTTGGTTCTTGCTTTGCCTTTAAAGTAAGACTATTTTTACTCATTTTTATAAGATTTATTTTTAAAATTATACTATATTTATCTCCTTTTAATCTAAAAATAATGTTTGGTTAAATTCTATTTTACTTAAACAAAAACACATAATATTTATTTTAGATTTTTTTTTACTTTTAAAGTAAGCGGGCACGTTGTTTTTAATAAAAACCAATGCAATTTATCTCGTGGCACATTATTTTTTAAATAGAACTATAATTTAAAAAAAAACAAAAAATGATGGTTTTAATAAGGATTATAATTTGATTATTTTTTTGCTTTACTTTTGTTTTTAAAAAAACTTATACATTATATCATGAAGTTTATATATTCATAACATTTTTCATCCTTATGTTGGCGTGTCAAAACAAAATACAAAATATATTGATTTATTTATAAAATTATCATTATATTATATTTAATAACTAAATAGCCTCTTTTGTATTAAAATGAAAAAATACCATTAAAGTTATCATTGGAAATTTTTTGAAAATCAGATTTTGTTAATGTTTTATAATTACAAGAATGTCATCATTTCCGTGTTTTTAACAAAATATCTCCCTCTTCTCTCACCATTTCTAGCCGTATAAACATCAAATATTTTATTTTTTCCTTACACTATTTTCTTAACAATTCTTCACCATTTTGAGCAAAAACAAATTGCAGCTACATTATGAACACAAACATATCATTTGAGCATAAAACTCAACAAATTTTCCAGCAAAAACATTATCACAAATCTAGCAAACACACTACTCAAAATTAAAGCATATACAACCAACATTTTCCAGCAAAGACAAATTCTAATTTTTTACAAACACCACTTTTAAGAATCTAGCAAACATAGCCAACATTTATAGCCAACATATTATCCAAAATATAGGCAAACACAATTAATATCTCTAACAAACACACATATCAAATCAACATAAATACAACGAACAACAACCCAAAACTCATACTACCAACAACTCGAAATTTATAGTACACTTATTGCTAACAACAACAACAACAACAACAACAACACGTATTATCAATATGTCATTATAATCATCAAATGCTAATAACTTAAAAATTTGCAATATCTTGGATGGACTAAAGTTCAATAATATAAAGTGCATAAGATATGAGGAAAAGAGTAGTTGTCATGATATTGAAAACATAAGCAAGTAAAAACAAGTTATTTTTAAATATGTGATGACAGGTCATGCGACAATACATTTATTGATTGATGCAAATCTATTAATAAAACTGAATTAACTATAAGAAAGAGATGACGTGCTAATGATATAAAAAGTAGAAGCAAGTAAAAATAAGTTATTTTAAATATGTGATGACAAGTTATGTGACAATATATTCATTGATTGGTGCAAACCCATTAATAAAACTGAATTAACTACTAGAAAGGAATGAGGTGTTAATGAAATTGATTAAATACTAAATGAAGTGAAGAGAATAAAAGATAAATTATGTAAAGTTTCGATCAAGAATTGAAATATGAAGGCTAACTTTGCAAGTGTAAAGTTGTTGTAGGTAGCTAATTTAGCATATGTAATGTTAATGTTTCTAACTACAATATTGTTCAACATGAACAAATAAAATGAAATAAATATATTCACTAGTAAAAAAAATGCATAAAACATTAATATCAAATATAACAAAAGCATGCACATTAAAATAATGTAAAATTCATAATTTAGACATGTTATAACAACAACAATGATCCATAATATTTATGCTCTTACTAGTTTCAAACAGTTAAAAGAAAATCCATATAATGATTCTTTTATATTTATCAATCGAAGCAGTTATTTTGGACTAAGTGTTGAAAGTAGGAAGTACCAACATTAGTCTATAATTTCAAAAAAAAAAAAACATTGATTAATAATAGAGTAGTCACTAAAATAAATGAACATTATATATATTTAAGAGACTCACGTATGTCGGGTAGAAATATAGATGGATCGGCAGATCTCTCACCATCTCTACCATTTCTCTATAATATTTGCCAATTTTTCTTACCTTTAAAACCTTTGTCAACACCACTGGAACTATTACCAACATCACTAATACTCCTAAAAACACCAATAAATCCTCTTATAGCACTTTCTCTTTGGCATATCATATAATTGTGGCCATTTTACTTGTAGATGTTACACCTAAATATGAGAACCCTTTTTTTTTAGTACGAGGTTTATCTTCTCTTTGTTCCCTTTATCTATTCTTTCACATCTACTTACAATCCCTTTAAGGTTTGTAGGTAGAATAATATCTCATTCTTTAGGATCTAAATTATTTTCTAATAATGGGTGTACAACCTCATTTTATATATTTTTAAATGTTTCAATAGTGTAATCGCATGACATAAATCTTCTAATTCAATTCTTTTTGATACACACAAGGAATCATTTGTTTGCATTGAATGCTATTCTTTAACCATTTCGCATATAAGCATTGTCTTTTCTCCAAATCAGTATAAACTCTACTTTGGACCTCAAAAACTTGATATTCATTAGAACTTGATGGAATTATTCTCATATATATATATATATATATATATATATATATATATATAGCCATTATAATAGACATATCAAACAAC
>Ga0325410_1007516_pt1 | contig 11899 bp, 9 predicted proteins | sample PopdelMetagenome_16_FD_206182 | JGI IMG/M metagenome (GOLD analysis project Ga0325410, IMG submission 206182) | Populus deltoides microbial communities from Bellville, Georgia, United States - Xylem-PdIQD-R3 | ecosystem: Host-associated > Plants > Phyllosphere > Stem > Wood/Secondary xylem... | reverse complement strand
AATTCTTGGAGGAAGAACTCAAGGGAAAACAATTCTTTGGCGGAGAGAGGATCGGAATTGTGGATATTGCATTCGGTTGGCTTGCTAACTTGGTCCCTGTTTTCGAAGAGATACATGCAGTAAAAATGATAGACGAGGAAAGATTTCCATTACTATATGCGTGGATGCAGGAGTTCTCCAAGGCTCCAGTAATTGCAGATTGCTGGCCGCCACATGAAAAACTAGTCAACAAATTCCGTGCCATTCGTGATCAGTCCCTCCTTGCAGCAGCACCTCATGCCTGAACAATCAAGTTGTAGCATGTCAGCAAATCATATTGTCTGAACTAAAGATAATAGGCTAATGTCTCACACACTAGTCTGAAAGTGTGTTTAGTATTATGGTAGCTATTGTGGTTGTGGTTTGAAAAAAGTTATTTTATAAAAAGTACTTTTAGTTGAGATTGGTTTGAAAAAATAGGTGTTTGGTTAAAACTGTGGTTGAAATTGAGATTGAAAAAAAATTAATTTTAATGTGTTTGGTTAAGAATGCTTTTGAAATTGAGGTTATAAAATAATTTTAAAGTATATATCTTAATATTGATGGTTTTTAATTTAAATATTGTGAATTTAACTATTGCTATTACATCATGAAATAAATCACACTTTATATATAAAAATATTACTTTAACAAAAAACTATCTACAATTCTATTACGTACAAAATTCATCCGACAAGAACTACAAAATTAGATAAAATATTATCAAGAATAAAATTAAGATTACAGTACGAATAAATTTAATTCATCTTAAACTAATTTTAAAAAAACAAAAAATAATTTTTGTTCACGTTTATAGTGCGAGTAAAATCAATTAACTGTAGTGGTTTTTTTATAAAAAAAAAATTGTTCAATGAACAGTGATGTTCTGAGTACAACTCGGGCTCCTCCTCTGGCTCTATTTTTGGGTCCACTTCAAGCTCCTCGGTGGTGTCTGGGAGTATCATCAAACATGTCTGGGCATCGTTCCTTTCTTTCTTACTTGAGTTAAAGGAGCTTTCGCCTTTAGCTTTCTTGTATGCTCCATTCTCTAGCTGGTCCAGATTGAAGTTTCCACTGCTGACATTGCTGGTTTTTTTCTTACCTTGCTCTGTTGAGCTTGGCATGACAAAGGGAAGCAGAGTGGAGAAAGCAGGGGAAGATTGCAGAGAGGAAAATGCAGCAGAAAGGAAATGGTTCTGTGTGAGGTTTAGAGAGGGAAGCTGCGTGAAGGAGGACAAATCCATGAGACGAGGGAAGCACAGTGGAGGTCGAAGCTGTGGAGGAGGACAGACGATGGAAGCACAGTGAAGGAGCCGAAGTTGTGGAGGAGGACGGACGATGGAAGCCACAGTGGAGGAGGACAGATTGGGCTAATTATTTTTTGGATAATGAACATTAATTGTAAGCAACGTTTTCTGAACAGTAGCCACGACGAAAAGCAAGTCCGACTTGCTTTTGCTACACCAGCGTTTTGAACGCATATTTATGTGGGACTCATGTATAAAAAACTATAGTCTTTGTTAACCAAACACATTACAACTTATTGACGCAGCTAAACATCGACGCAACCACTTAACCAAACAGAGTCTAAAGTGTGCATCTGCTTGACTGTTAAAGTGTTAATATTAAGGTTCCACTGCCTGTTCTCACCAGCAAAGGCATGCAATAAGGCCATTTATTTTCTCTGTGTGTGTGTGTGGGGGGGGGGGGGGGTGATATTCAGTGTTATTTCCATTAAATTTAATTAAAATATGCATCTTATATTGATTACTTATTGTGAAAATAAATTTTGTATTTAATCCTTTTTATGGTGTGAATCATTTTTTTACAATAATAAAACGAAAAAAAAGATTTTGCTGCAATGTTTCCCCACATATTGTTTTTTAAATTATCTTATCGAATTTATTTCTTCAATATTGAGTTTGCTGATAATCTAGATTTAGCTTTCCCCATATGTTTTTTTTATTTGTTTTTCTTTTTTCCAAAATTGTCATTTTTTTTGTTTTTTTTTTCAGAATTATTTTTGTTGATTTTATTTTTTTACTATTGAGCTGATTGAAAATTTAGTTTTTTAGTTTTTTTTCTTTAAAACACTTTAGCTTTCCCAACGTGTTTTTTTTGTTCGCTTTTGTTTCCTTTTTTTTACATGTTTTTTTCATTTTTTTTACCCAGAATTGACTTCTTTTTTTTTAATAGTCTTTGTCGGTTTTTTTTATATATTGAGCGGGTTGAGAACTTAGCTTTGTAGCTTTTTTCAACAAAAAACAAACACTATGGATTGCTACAGTGTTTCCCTTATATGGTTTTTGTTTCGCTGCAGCGTTTCCCCCGCATGTTTTTTTTTTTAAATTATCTTTGTCGAATTTATTTTTTCAATTTTGAGTTCGTTGAGAATTTAGCTTTAGCTTTAACTTTCCCCACGTTTGTTTTTTAATTTTTCTCAAAATTGTCTTTCTTCTTTATATTTTCTTTTTTTTTTCATAATTATTTTTTTTTATTTTATTTTTTTACTATTAAGCTGATTGAGAATTTAGTTTTTTTAATTTTTTTTCTTTAAAACATTAGATTGCTATAGTGTTTCTCTACATAGTTTTTTGTTAAATAATTTTTTTTTCAGAATTATCTTTGTCGATTTTATTTTTTTCATATTAAGCTGATTGAGAATTTAGCTTTGTAGTTATTTAAAACAATGTAGATTGCTACAGTGTTTTCTCACATGATTTTTGCCTTATTGCAGTGTTTCCTCATATGTTTTTTTAATCGATGTTTTTTTTCTAAATATGTTGTTTTTAAATTTATTTTTTTTATACTGAGCCGGTTGACAATTTAGCTTTTTTTCCTTAAAACATCGTTGATTGCTACAGTGTTTTCCCATATGATTTTTTTATGTTTTTTTTTTAAATTGTCTTTGTCGTTTTTATTGTTTTTAATATTGAGTTGGTTAAAAATTACAATTGTAGATTTTCTCATGAAACACTAAAGATTGTTATAGTGTTTCCTTGCATGTTTTTTTTTCCTTTTGTTTTTTTATATTTGTCAAAATTATCTTTGTTGATTTTTTTAAATATTCAGCTGGTTGAGAATTATAATTGTATATTTCCTCACAAAACACTATAGATTGCTACAGTATTTTCTTAAATGATTTTAATAGTGAGCTGATTGAAAATTTAGCTTTAACTTTTCCCACATGTTTTTTTTTTCATTTTTTTATTTGCTTTTTGCTTTTTTTTCTTCCAAAATTGTCATCTTTTTTTTTCATTTTTGTTGTGTTTTTTTTATAATTGTTTTTATCGATTTTGTTTTTTTAATATTGAGCTGGTTGAGAATATAGCTTTATAGTTTTTTTCTTTAAAATATTATGGATGGTAACAATTTTTTTTATATGATTTTTTTCACAAATCCATGATAATGCACAAGCATGCAACAAGCCCGCGGCATCGCACGGGCATGTCACCTAGTAACCACTAAGTCATGTAGTGTTTTTACTATGCATTTATTATTGTTCACTCTCTTGTGGATTGAAGCCGTAATTTATTTATTTTTCTATTCTAATCCTTTTTTTCTACTCAATTGCATGGTTTTGAACCAAACTTACATTTCAATAGCTTCTTCTTATTTTTTAAGAAGATTTGAATTGAAAGATCCTCCAAAGAGTAAAGGAAGGACAGGCAAAATAAGTGAAAACTTTTAATTTCATACAAAAAATTCAATATTTTAATTTAGAATAAGAATTTTAATAGGATATCTTTTGTGATTTGAATTGTACTTTTTTTATTTATTAGGTTGATAAATTCATTTCTAAATATTCTAAAAATATTTGTAAGGTGTGTTTGGATTAAAAAGAGTTCTTAAACCAAAATTACATTGCTTTGATTTGACAACCATCTTAATGGTGACTAGATTCCGAGCAAATAAATACACGTTTTCTACCTTAAAAATAAATAAAAAATATAGTGATTGACAAGAAGTCAATCAAACCTTTAAAATAGTAAAAAAAAAAAAAATCAATGTCTAGTTATGTGAGCTTTTTATTAAGGACTCATGCGCCAAGGTCATGTTTTAAAAACCCAAGTGCGCTGGGTTACAAGGCCTGAATGCCTGGGTTGTTTGTTGTTTTTTTTGTTTTTTTATATTTAGTATAAAATATAAATTTAAGGAAAATTTTTATATTAAATTTATTGAGCTCATAACCCAAATCACAATTTTTATGAGTTAAACTATAATACATAGACTCTTGGAGGAAGAACTCAAGGGAAAACAATTCTTTGGTGGAGAGAGGATCGGAATTGTGGATATTGCATTCGGTTGGCTTGCTAACTTGGTCCCTGTTTTCGAAGAGATACATGCATTAAAAATGATAGACGAGGAAAGATTTCCATTGCTGTATGCGTGGATGCAGGAGTTCTCCAAGGCTCCAGTAATTGCAGATTTCTGGCCGCCACATGAAAAACTAGTCAACAAATTCCGTGCCATTCGTGATCAGTCCCTCCTTGCAGCCTCATGCCTGAGCAATCAAGTTGTAGCATGTCAGCAAATCATGTTGTCTGAACTAAAGATAATAGGCTAATGTCTCACATTGGTTGAAAGAGTTTTAATTTATTTATTAAATTTCTTAATTTTAAATATTTTATTTTATATTATGTTATGTTATTTCATTATTTTTATAATATTAAATGTGTAAGTTCGGATTAGTTTAGGCAGGATATCTTAAATTGCTATGTTTATGTTACCGGTTATAGAGTCGTTACTAGTTTTTCTATTACAACATATTCTAAATGGTGTGGGGGAATCATTGTTCCCCCCACACAAAACACTGTGGATTACAACAGTAATCCACAGTACTTTTCTCTTTGTTTTTGCTAACTTTTATTTTTTTTCTTTTTATTTTCATTTTTTTTCCTTTTAAAAAAAATTGTTTTTTCGAAAATTACTTTTTTTTCAATTTTCTTATTTTTTTCATTTATTTTTTCTTTTTTTTCCAAAATTATTTTTTTATTTTACTTTTTAAATATTGACCTGGTTAAAATTTTTTCTTTGTAATTTTTTTCTTTAAAATACTGTGGATTGCTGCGATGTTTTTCCACATAATTTTTCTATTTTATTTCTTTATTTTTTAAAATTATATTTGTCGATTTTTTTAATATGGAGCTGATTGAGAATTTAGTTTTGTAATTTTTTTTCTTTTAAATATCGTTGATTGCTATAGTGTTACTCCGCATGGTTTTTTTTATAATTTTCTCTGAAATTATTTTTTTATTTTATTTTTTAATATTGAATTGGTTAAAAATTATAGTTACAATATGTGAGGAAAGCACTGTAACTTTCCCTGAAAATTACTGTTGATTGCTACAGTGTTTTTTCCCACATGATTTTTTTCTGTTTTTGTTATGTTTTTCCCTAAAATTATCTTTGTCAATTTTATTTTTTTAATATTAAGTTGGTTAAGAATTGCAATTACAAGTAAATACAAGTTTTTCCTCACAAAATACTATGGATTAATACAGTTTTTTCTCACATGGTTTTTTTTCAGTTTCTTTTGTGTTTTCTTTTTTTGTAATATTTTTTTCCAAAATTATCTTCGTCGATTTGATTTTTTTTAATATTGAGTTGGTTAAAATTTAACTTTGTAATAAAGCTTAATCATGTGGGGAAAGCATTGTAACTTTGCTCATAGAACATTGTGGATTGCTATAGTGTCTCTCCGCATAGTTTTTTTTGTGTTATAATTTTTTTCAAATATCTTTTTCAATTTTATTTTTTTAATATTGAGTTGTTTGTGAATTACAATTACAAGTCATTGCAAATAAGGTTAAATCATGTGGGGAAGCACTATAGCTTTCATCGCAAAACACTGTGAATTGCTACAGTGTTTCCAACATGATTTTTTTTTCCTTTTTTTGGTGTTTGTTTTGTTATTTTTTTTTTGAAATTGTCTCTGTTGTTTTTTTTTTAATATTGAGCTTATTAAGAATTTAGCTTTGTAATTTTTTTCTTTAAAACACTGTGAATTGTTGCAGTGTTTTCCATGTGAATTTTTTATGATTTTTTCCAAAATTATCTTTGTCGATTTTTTTTTTTAATATTGAGTTGGTTAAGAATTATAATTATAATAAAGCTAAATCATATGAGAAAAGCGTTTTAGTTTTTCTCACAAAACACTGTGGATTACTACAATATTTTTCTTAATGGTTTTTCATTTTATTTTATTGGGAAAAGTGTTATGGTTTTCCTCACAAAACATTGTCAATTGCTACAACGTTTTTTCTCATGGGTTTTTTTCCTTCCAAAATTATCTTTGTTGGTTTTTTTTTAATATTAAGTTGGTAAAGAATTTAACTTTGTAATTTTTTTTACTTTTTATTAACTGGAAAGCTAAATCATGTGGTGAAAGCACTATATTTTTCCTCACAAAATACTGTAGATTGCTACAAATCATTTTGTTCAGTCTTTAAGTTTTTGATCACCAACACAACTTTGTTTTTCCGTCATGAAATATTTGCTCTATCATACCTTGAATTTCTATTACTTATCTAGCGTTGGTTCACAATTATAACACTATCAAGTACATTTATTTTATAAGCTCGCGGCAGCGCGCGGACATGTCATCTCGTACTTACTATTCTATATTTAATGTGGTTGGGTCTTAATATATATAGGTGATATACACCACTGTATGAAATTCAAATCTCAATACCCATGAAGTCTTTAGAATACACTGAGTTATTGTCCTGTATTTATATGTTGTTTGATTCTGAATAGACCATCTAACTACGAAGTAGGTGGGATTTAAGGTGGGCTTTACTCAAAAGGTTTGTTGATTTTTGCAATTATATTCCCTTGAGTTAATTTGTTGTGGTGTTAGATAAAAAAAAGTCAATGGTTCTTGATAAGACAACATTAATAAACTAGAGTCCACATGAGCTCATCTCTCTATGGAGGAATCTTGAGAAATATAAACTTAAGGAGGTGAAATCTTATAGGTCATAGCTTTATATAATAATGAATAATTGTGTAGTGACATGACTGAATAAAGTGCTGATAGGATTTAGAATAATTGTTGTGAAGATCCTACTCCTTTTTTCCTGAGATTTTGCTCCATAAATCTCCCCTATACCAACATAACTTTAAACCATTATCAACATATCTATTTATTATAGGAACCATGACTTTGTTCCTCATTTAACATATAATATCATGAGTTTTAATCCAAGCAAATTACACATTTTCAATCATTTATTCATATTTTCCAAAGTTCTCATAACTAGTCCAAACCCAATTCCACAATTAATATAAGGTACATTATGGAATACATACCACAACACATAATAAAAGCATCATACACATCAAATAGCATTTATGTCTCATGTTTCTAAACGATACCATTATTGTAAAAACATCTTTTACACATTAGCAAAATATCTTTTAGCCAAAATATTTTTAAAAATATGTTACATTACTATATGACTTAGATTGTTAGCACAGTTTCACTTAGTACAACGACCCATTTCCTTTCTCTTTTTTTTTTCCTCAACATGTGTTTCACAGTTATAATAACAAAAATCATCGTTTGCATAATTTTTCTCTTTCATCCTCTATCTAAACCTATTAAATTTAACATTTCAACCCTAGATTATAACTTTGGAAACTTCAATCCTTTATTTCATTTGAAATCTCTTCCAATCTCACCTAGTCCAAAACACAAACTTAAGCTAGATACATGTGTTTTCCAACTCAAGTTCAAAAACAAAAGTCCATTAACTTGCCTAGCCCTTTCTTCCACAAGATTTCAAGTTTCTTAACTTCCTTTTGGAGTTCTTCCTTGACTGAATCTAATCATGGTTAAACCATAAGTTTCTTTTCAAAAAAATTTTATAAGTGTTGTTACCCATTTTGGGGCCTTACATAAACAAATAAATAAATAAATAAATAAGAGAAAATAAAAAAAAATAAAAAAAAAATGAAAGAAAATAAAAAATGTGTGTGTGTGAGAGAGAGAGAGATAGAGAGAGAGAGAAGTATGCTAGAATGCCTAGTAAATTGTCGAAGACTGATTGAGGAAGATTAAATGAACAAGATTGAAAAATTTGATAGTGTATTATTGATTGATGAAGGTTTTATTAGCCAAGAAAATTCAATTTGAGGAGAAAAATTTAAAATTGAATGTTTAAGGACTCAATTGGATTTTTCAAGATTTCATTGAATTTATTGAGGGCCTAATTACAAGAAAAAAATAATTTTTAAAGTCAATTTAGGCTTTACTGGAAGAAATTAAAGTCTGGGGGTTGAGTTGTAATTTTTAGGAGTTAATTTGGTCAAATCAAGGGCTTAATTGCATAAATATTAAAGTTTTATAGGCAATTAGGGAATTGATTGAAAAAATCCAAAACCAAGAACCAAACTAGAAAAGGAGAATGAATATAGGGGCTAAAATTGACTAAAATAAGACAAATTGAAAAAATTAGAAGTTTGTTAGTCAATTGAGGGTCAAAATACAAAAATTCAGAACTAAAAACTAAAATGTAAAATGAGGCCAACTTAGGAGCTAATAATTGAGTTTGTCAAGGTGAATTGCATGAAATTAAAAATTTGAAGGCAATTATGAGTGCAATTAAAAAAAATTGAAAGAATATAGGCTCAATTGAAATTTTCCAATCCCAAATCAAAATCCCTAAATGACGTTTCGTTCAGACTTAAAGAAAAGAAGGTGAGTGACACGTTATTCGGTCGATTGACCTCTATTTTTTATAGTTTTGACTGATTAGGTTGGCTACTTCAAACGCATGAATGTTGAGCTACAGACTTTCATATTGAGTAAGGTTGGATTCAAATGAAATATATGCATCCCTTGTATCAACTTCAAGTGGTTTCTGCAACAATGATTTCAGAATTGCTCAGACAAAATCTTAAAAGTGAGCAACTCAGTCAGCCCTAATAGTTTTGGTTGATTGAGTTGACAACTTCAAATACATAAATATAGATCTACATACCTCAAAATTGAGCAAAATTGGATTCAAATAAAAGGTGTTTATCCCCTCTACCAACTTCAGATGATCTCATGCAACAATGACATTAGAATTACTCCGATAAAGCCTCGAAAGTGGGCAACCCAGTTAGTCTTGACAGTGCAATTATCATCCAAAAACTGACCTATTTTTTGTATGTTCACACACAAAGCCTTCTTAATAAATCCTTATCAAGGGTTTACAACACTTCCCTCAATAACAAGATGTTAGAAATGGATTTAAAACCTCCCAAAACCCTAGAAAAAACCTATAAATACCCATATGCTTGAAGGTAAGGAAGAGGAAAAAAATAAAAGAAAGGATAAGAAAAAAAATAAAAGAAATATCAATAAGAAACACAAGTGTAGAGGTTTAAGAGCCTAAACAAAAGATTTCTTAGCTTTGCAAGTTTATGAGAGGCAAAATTTTTCAAAAGAAAATAAATAGAGAGTAGTTGTTTTAGGTATACTTTTCTATCCAGAAGTAGGTTCTTTATGGCCTCCTTTTGATTTTTTTTTAATTTACTTTTGTTTTATATTTATGTTTATAAGCATAGAAAAAAGGTTTAAATGTTTAACAAGCAATGTTATATTCACCTCTTTGTGACCAAAGGTTGTGACCAAAGGTTGTTTCTTTTTTCTTTTTTTAGTGTGACTTTTCTCTTAAAACATCAAGAGATTCAGCTCTTTTTAAACTTAATTTTTTGAATTTTAAGAAGGGTTGAAAAAACAAGTAAGAATTGTGACTACCTTTTATGTTGTTTTTGATTGAGGATTTGATAGTTGATTGATTAAGGAAGTGTTTTGGGGTTTTAAGAAGTGCATATATGCTAACTAGGAAATAGAATATTGTGTGCACGTATGTTAACTACTCTCCGTTAATATAAAGTAACTAACTACCCTACATTAGTCTAAAGTTTCTGACAGTGATCTAAATTGAATAACAAGAATCATGAGCTCAAATGATATTTATAAGTACCCCAGTTAACGAGCAGGATGTTAATAATATAATATGTAATTATGACTTGTATATTTTTTTTGTACACCATTTGATATGATACTTTTGATGTATATGTTTCGTTCTTTACTTAATTTATGTAATCATATTCATTTATCTTAAAATATATATAAGCATGTATTATAGTTATTACCTCCCACTAAATGTTTGGACTCACCTCTCCATTCAGATTTTTCAAGTTTTTAGTTCAATTTCAATACCAGGATCTTTTGGTTGTATTCTTTCTACTTCTTGAATCGGTATGCCATGTTTGTTCCTTAAAGCTATTAGTTTATTCGTTATTTATTATTCATGGATACTCCATGATTTTAATTATATTTTGAATTATTTATGAAAGAATCGGATTTTAATTTATTTATTGAATTTCCTAGTTTTTAATATTTTATTTTATGTTGTGTTATTTTATAATTTTTATGATATAAAATGCTTTAATAGATTTGAAAGGGGAGATCCTTCGTGATAAAGTAGAGGAGATTAGTTGTTCATAGGCGAACCTGAGACTGCGCATCTAGGTATGGCCTGTAAAGGGGTATGGAAGAGAAGCTTCTCAAAGATGGAAGTAACCATTTTGAGCAGCAAATTCTGAGTGAGTTAAAATTCATGCACAATCGATGCTATGAGTGAAGAAAATGATCCAATGGATGATTGAGTCGTGGGCAAAGCTCCATAAGAGATTGTGCCTAAAAATAGTGATCGTGGATGAAGGACTCAGAGTGCAGTGAAGCAAGCCACTGCAAATGTTGAAGGACATTGTGGAATTCAAGCAAAGAGGGAGCCAGCCCAGTGAATATCCATGACCACAAAAATGTAGTTTGCTCTTGCGTGGGTTATAGAACCTTCTATTCTGAAGTCTTTATATCTAAATATTATTTGGGATGTTTATATTTGCCTCTTTTTTTCCTACTATTTAATTTTGATGGCATGGATATATCTGAGAAATACTGTATTAATGAGTTCCTTTTTTATATATTTTTTTCTTATATTTCATCATTGAAATTTTTTATTTAATCTTTCTATAACTTAATTTCATGGGATATTATTTCTTGGTAAAAAAAAAAATTACTTTTTAAGATAAAGAAATAAAATAAAAAGGATGGGGTTTAAATTTTATACTATCTATCTCTTACTTTATCCTTCTATTTTAGAATTTGTTTGGCATTAACAACTTTTTTCTCAATTTATCAATTTATAGATTTTAAAAAAAAATTATTGTAAACATCATCCTCACATTTCTTAATTAAAAAACAAATATGATATAATAAAACACACTCGTAATATTATCTTATTTTTATATTACGTAACAAATAAACTTCAAATCCTACACGGGATGTGGTGTTAACAACCTTTTTATTCATTAATAGATATGATTCTCGTTTTATTTTATTATATATAACCATTGAAAAACAAAGTTATATTTTGTTCTTCTTGATATCAAAAAAAACACATTAATACTTGTACATTCATTTTTTTGCTTTAGAAAAAAAAATTATCCAACTTACTAGTGGAGACACTAAACCCCAACTCTCATCATCATATATAACATACGGAATAGTCTGCTTTTCATTTCACATGATACATTCAAGGTTTGAGGAATCAAGAATCAAATCAAAACTAATATACTCCGACATGGTGAACACACTGCACACTCACTAAAATAACGGTGGTATTGTGACATTCAATTCAATCAACCTTTAAACATAGTATAAATATTCCACAAAAAATAAGTTCCCAAAAAAGAGTTGTAAGGTCATGTCAGAAGTTTTTAGCTATCTTATGATGCATTCATCATAAACTCGCATTGTTACCTTTCTCACGTGAAATCGAAGCCGAGAGAATGCCAAGATCACGATTTAAGAATGTCA
>Ga0325410_1007513_pt1 | contig 11900 bp, 3 predicted proteins | sample PopdelMetagenome_16_FD_206182 | JGI IMG/M metagenome (GOLD analysis project Ga0325410, IMG submission 206182) | Populus deltoides microbial communities from Bellville, Georgia, United States - Xylem-PdIQD-R3 | ecosystem: Host-associated > Plants > Phyllosphere > Stem > Wood/Secondary xylem... | reverse complement strand
CGCTGATCTTAAAAATAATTTTTTTAAAATAAAAAAAATATTATTTTAATATATTTTAGCATAAAAAATACTTTAAAAAACAATCATATATATATATATATATATATATATATATATATATATATAGTTAACGTGAAAGCATGGCAGATCTGTTCTTTTTCTCTTGCTCCTTGTCAATGATATGATGTCACATTTTAAATAAAGAAAACCCACCTGACATATCAGGCCTAAAATAACACACTTGATAATAGATTATTTTTTAAAATGTTTTAAAATAATTTTGATATTTTTTAATAATTTTAATATAAAAAAATCAAAATCATCTAAAAATACATAAAAAAAATTTATTTTTTTAAATAAAAATATCACTTAAAAAATAATTTGAAAAACACTTGAATCACTACACTAAATAATATTTGTAGATAGTAACTATAAGGGGTGTAGTGCAACTTGTCAAATCCTGAGCTTGTTCTCTAGAGATCACATGTTTGAATCTCACAAAGTTCAGTGCTACTAGAGATTTACATGATCCTTAACTTCAGAACTTGTGAGAGCGCAAACTAACCCAATACCCCGTTAATAAATTTTAAAAAAATTGTATACAGTAAAGATGCCATGCTTATTAACCCATTGCATTTTAAGTGATTAAAATATGCAAACTGGATTAAAAAATAAAAGAAGGAAAATTTATCATGTGATCGATTGAGGTTATAATTAAGGTATGCTTTCTACATGCATTTTGCCCAGAAATCATCAATGGATACCTCGAATTATAGTGTCGCCGTATTTGAATGTATTTATTTATATTTTTATTATCGAAATATGGTTGACTGAAATCTTTCTATCTCCTTTTCATTTTGAATGTCTCTCTTCTTTCAATTACAAGTGATTAGAAATATAACATAAATAAACTTATATCATCAAGATTTAATATTTTAAAACTACAAGGATTAAAGTATATAAAAAAAGTCCTCGTCCTCGTGAGTAGTGTCAATAAACAGTGCAGTGAAAAAATATCTATGAAAAAATAAAAATAAAAAATTATTATTATTATTATTATTTTGCTGTGTTTACGAATCGTCAGCCTCGAACCCCTCACACCATGGTTTCGGTACAAAGACCAATTCCAGCAAACTAATGGTGATGCTTCAACAGATGTCATTTCATGTCAGATTCAATGCACAGAAAACTTTACTATTAAATTTATTAGGTTGCATACTGCTGTACAATCGTGGTTTTTATTTAATTTATTTAATTTGAAATTAATATCCTACTTATATTTTTATATTATTTTAATGTATTAATATTAAAATAAATTTTAAAAAATTTAATATATTTTAAAACAAAAAATATTTTATAAAACAAGACTATTGATACCTCTTTGGAATTGAAATTGAACATGGTTTTGTTAAGATTTTTAAAAAAATCAAATTAATTTTTTAATTCTTTTAATATATTAATATTAAAAATAAATTTTAAAAAATATAAAAAATATTAATTTATATATTTTAAAATAAAAAAATACTTTAAAACACAATCTACTCCATAACCGTTTATCGCCTCCTAGTCTCGTACTTGGCTTATTGAGTGAAGGCTTATCAATTTTATAATGAAATCAAACGAGGAGTTCTTTTTAAGGATGAGAACCTGACAGTGACAACTAAAAGAAGGTATCGACTCTCAATAATTGAACCAACTTATCATATAAGCCAATCAATAATGTTTCTTTCTCCAGCTGTCTTAATTAAAAAAAATTATTTAAGAATACAGTATTGTTATTTTTTTAAATATTTTTTATTTAAAAATATATTAAAATATTATTTTTAAAAAAATTAATATTTAAAAATATAAACAAATTAATTTTCAATTTTAATAAACCCCGAATGCAGTATCAAACTTGAGAGTAAGGACCAATGAAGTGTTGGTCTAGTGGTTAAGACACTCTTATATCTCTGCAAGAGTGAGAATATAAGTTTGATTTTTAGAAAGCTAGTGCATTTATTAGAAGGAGCAATTATAAACCCCGAACAAGACTAGTTCTATCTTTTAAAAAGATACGAAAATATTTGAATATAAAAAAAAAAACTCATGTAAGGTATAAATGCCTTGCCATCAACTTGATTGAAGCATTAATTCATTAGATTCAATGAATGTGGACGTGACAAGTCTATGTCATAGGAACAACTTGTAATTTCCTCCAAAGAAAAGAAAAATAACAAGTTATTTTATTTTGAGATTATAGTAGAGGAATTGTTTTTTAAAGTATTTTTTATTTTAAAATATATTAAAATATGTTTTTTACTTTTTAAAATTTATTTTTTATAAATCATATTAAAATAATAAAAAAACTTTAAACGAAAAAATTAAAATTTGAGCAATTTCTCCTTGTTCCAGAAAAGACACCGAGTGGCGGGAGTCCATTCCCTTGCTTCGCACGCTTTCCTTGATGAGCTCGTTTCGCGGTGAAAGTGCATCACAACAAGAAAAACGGCAAGACTTTTTAGCAGCATCTTCAAAACCCAAATGGAATATGCTGAATCACAGTACAAAAAATAAATAATAAATAAATAAATATAGTTTCAATACAGGCAGCCAACTGTGACATGAAAAGGTTCCCTTGACGGTACTCAATTATCATATGTCAACGTGGTCCAATATCTTTTGTACAACCAATGAAGATTCCGACATTCATGGTCATGGAAAAACCCAACCCGTAACTTGCTCTAGGGTACATAATTATAACTGTTTTTTTTTTTTTTTTAATCATCTTCCAAAGTATTAGGTGTGGAATTTGAAGCACACGGGACGCCCTCGTGATTGTGCTTTTTTAATGCATGATAAGATAAGCCACCTCAAATGGCATATTCCTAGTACAAAAACAAAAACCAAGTGGGCATCGTATAAACAAATATTTTTAATCAATCATATCTTACTATATCTTACCGAATGTTACTTCTTCTTCTTTTTTTACATAAAATAATAAAATAAAATAAAAATAAATAATATAAGATATAAAATATCTCTCAAAAGTTATTAAATTTTTTTCATGTATGCTTGAAGTCTATAAAAAAAACTCTGTTTGATTAAATTTAAATGTTTCATATAAGTTATTCGACAACATTTTAAAAACAAATAAAAAATACTCTTCAAAAAACCATCTATTAGGTGGTCCAGTGGTAGGAGTTTGAGACCAAGAGGTTTACTTTTTCTGTGATCTCAAGAATGAGTCATGTAGTTCTTAATATGATGGTTACTGGAGGCTTATATGGTCATTAACTTCAAGGCCCATGGAATTAGTCGATATACGCGCAAGTTAGTCCGGACAATTACGTTAATAAAAAAAAATTACTTTTCAAAATATCAAATAACAAAATCTTAATCTGCAATATAAGTTTGTATTTTTATAAATTACAAATCTTAACTAGATTTAATAAATAAACCAAATCATCATATAAATTCAAGGAAAGAATCAAATAATTGTTTTATTTTTTTATTAGAATATTTTAAATAAAAATTATATTAATCAAATATTTTATGCTTAATTATCAGAAATAAACGTCAACCTAATGAGCCGTGCCCACTCATTTTGTCAAAGCACAGGGAATGAATAGTTGAGGTTGTTAAGTTTATGCACGTATTTTCAATTGTGGGGCCCAGATAGGATTACTGTGTGATTTAATTTTTGGTCGAGGATTTCTTCTTGCATCTAGAAGCTGATAAGTTCGTGGCTGTATCACGACGCCTGAATAAGTATCTGTGCCCTTATATGGCGCCACGTATCTATAGGCTATAGTCATGGACGAAAAATAAGTATAATAAATTTAGCGCAAAAAATAGAAATCCCTGAGAGAGAGCATGGCCCCCATAGCTTTCGAAATACACGAAATGCCATCATTTTATCTGGTTTTTAAAGCAATCTGATTTTTTTATTTTAAATGTTTTTTATATTTTTATATCAATGCTAATATTAAAATAAATTTTAAAAAATACTATTTTAAAATATTTTAAAATGCAATTATTACTATAATATTAAATAAATAGACCGCGTTTAGCTGTTATAATATTAAAAATAAATTTCTTTTAATAAATATTTTATATCAGTGCTAATATTAAAAATAAATTTTAAAAAATATTATTTTAATATATTTTTAAATAAAAAAATTTTAAAAAGCAATTATTACTATAATATTAAATAAATAGACCGCGTTTAGCTGTTATAATATTAAAAAAATATATATTTTAAAATACATCTGGTACTATAATATTAATAATGAATGAAAAAAATATCCTAAATATTTTTAATTATGATATTTAAAGATAAAATAAATAATAGATACTATGGAATAGAACGAGGATACTTTGGTCAACTCAGAAAAATAAAAATAGTTATGGAGTGAGAATAGTAATATTTTTTATTATTATTTTTGTCAACTTAGGAACTAATAGAAAAAAGAAAGAAAACAAACAAAAAGCTGAAGCATGCGAGTCTGTTTCCAAGGCATGCTGTTTCAAGGCATGTCAAGGTGTTACGCAAAACACCTTCTTTTTTTTTTATTGAAAACATTATTTTATTTTTGTTTCTGACGTCCGATTGCATGCATGAATATAATAAAAAGGCCTTCAAGAATTAATAATAAAGCACAAAGAAGCACGCCTGACTCATTGGTGAACTAAATTTATTCCCTTCCACTTGCATATGTTTTCATGTAATCATCTAAAGTTCATGAGTACAAGAAACTATAAATAAGTAATTAATTAGTAATATATGGATGTATTAGTCTAGACTAATTAATATGATATTCTTAAAATAGTACAAAATCTAATAAAATATAAATCACAAATATAAAACTTTAAAGCGTGTTTGAGAGTGTGGTTGTTGTTGTTGTTACTTTTCAAAATGTTTTTCACTCGAAAATATATCAAAATAATATTGTTTTATTTTTTAAAAATTATTTTTGATATCAGCGCATCAAAATGATCTAAAAACACCAAAAATTATTAATTTGAAGCAAAAAAATTAAAAAAATTTAATCTTTTTCAAAAACGCTTTTGAAACACAAAAATAAACAGGATCAAAGAGGATTACAAGAGTTTGGGGTTTCCATAGAAAACTCTTCCTTTTTTCCCCTACCCTTCTATAAAAATATTTATCAAATAAAGTTTGGGGTTACAACTTTACCCTCACCCTTCATTTCCTCCTGATACCCCTCAATCTAAACATGGTGTTATGCTTAATTTAGGAATGAGATTGCATAACATGCATTTCTAAATAAGGTTTATGTGCTATTTAGATAATAGTAGATGTTGTCTTTACTTACAAATGCATCAGAATAATATATTTTTTATTTTTTAAATTCATTTTTGACATCAAAACAATTAAAACAATCCCAAAATACAAAAAAAAAACTAATTTGAAGAAAAAAATCCAAGATGTTTGAAAAACATGGTTGAATTATGCTTCCAAACACCTCTTTAGTCTCAAAACCTAACCATTGTTTTCAGAATATTTTTATCATTTAAAATATAAAACAATTCAACACTAACGGACTTCATCATATATTTGTTGTTGATGTAGATTAATTGTGAATTTAAAATACTTAGAAGAAAACAGTTAGAGGGACCTTAGGAAGTGTTAAGCATAATTTTCAAAAGGAACCTCAAAGTATTTATAAAGATGGAGATTCCTTTAAAACCTTTTATTTACATTTGAAAGTTATTTTAATATGGTGAAGATTAAGCGCCCTAAGGATAAGATGTCTCATATAAATTTTTTGAAATGGCCTTACTTCCATTCCTATGAAAAAATTATCACCATACCCTTATATAACACATATAGTCTTCTAATAGGTCCCTAATAAAAAAAAATTAGGTTGATTAAATCCTAAATTTATTGGAGCCTTCAATAATTACATTAAAATTATCCAATTAAATTCATATAGTTTCATTAGAGAATCCCAAAATGGGTACCTTTCAACTTATTTTTCATTTTTACTACTTTTTGATTTTTAATATTTAGAAATACAAAAAAATGATTTCTAACCTCAGCATTTTTTGAAATAATTTTTTATAATAGATTGAATTCTCATAAACATCTCAAAATATCTTTAAAATATTTTATGTGTATATACAATTCTTATAATCTATTACCATGTCTTTTCTCTCTCTTTTTTATTTAAATTTAAAAATAAACCATTTTATTTTAAATAGACAAAACTCTATTTTAAACACAATTTCTCATTCATTAAGAGTCTATTTGGCTATGCATTAGTAGCATCGTTTTTACTTTACCGTGATTTCATCTTGTTTGGTTACAAAACAAAACACAATTTTTATGCATAGGCCCCACCATTATATGAGTTCAAAACTCAATTTCTGAGAAGCTATTTCAACTTTTTTTTGCTATGTTTTTCATCTGTTTTATTTTTGTAGATAGAGAGAAGGAGAAGAGCAAAAATAGAGGAAAAAAGAAGGATCGCCGTACATCAGTGGAGAGCAGCTCCTTTTCACCACTGGCCTCTATCGTTTCCACCACTAGCCACTGCTTTTCCCCTTCCCCTCTCTCTCTCCTTCTCCTTCGTTTTCTACATTCTCCACCACTGTTCTGCAAGTGAACAATGAAGAGCAGTTCACCACCGGCCTCCACCGTTTCCACCGCCAACCATTGCTTTTCTCCTTCTCCTTCTCCTTCGTTTTCTACATTCTCCACCACTGTTCACGTTGCATATGAATAACGGATAGTTGCTCACCACTAGCCTTTGTCGTTTACATCGCCAGCCAATGCTCTTCCTTTTCCCCTTCTCCTTCCTTTCGTCTTCTGCATTCTTCACTATTCACGTTGCATGTGAACAGTGGACAACATCTTCACTGTTCATGGTCGGACCGGGTCCAGCCTAAACCTAAATGTATTGGACCAGGTCTGACCCAATAAAATAAAAAAATCCAAAAAAAATTCTCAGATATTATATTTTATTTAAAAAACTAGTGTTTAACATTATTCAATGACACTACGTAATTATATTAAAAGGAGATCACATGATGACGTAGCATTTGCAGAATTTGATCGCAATCCCAATTTTGTTATTGATGATATTTAACCTGATGTGATGATATTTTACCTGATATTGTTGCACACTCAGGAAGCCATAAAACTGTAATCCTTGTCAGATGAATTTTGTACGTGATGGAATTGCAAATAGTTTAATGGAACAATAAAAAATATTTTATATAAAGTATTGTTTATTTCATGATGAAATAACAATAGTTAAATCTACAATATTTCAATTAAAAACCATCAATATTAATATATATCTTTTTTAGTTATTTTATAACCTCAATTTGAAAAGCATTTTTAACCAAACATATTAAACTACTTTTTGTTCAACCTCAATTTCAACTATAGTTTTAACCAAACATATATTTTTCCAAGTCAACCTCAACTAAAAGTACTTTTTATAAAACAACTTTTTTCAAACTATAACCATAACAGCTACCACAATACTAAACGCACTTTAAATATCATGGTGTATTTATATCTAATTAAAATCATTTATAAAAGTGATTTAATTTATATTTTTCATTTGATATTAATCGTATCCTCAAAATAGATTACATATTAATTCATATTAAATATGGTTTGGACAATTTTCTTAAGATGTATCTCTATATAAGTCTAGTATATTAAGAGAAATAAATTTCACAAGATATTATGAGCCGTTTAGTATTGTAATAGTTGTTATTTTTCAAAGTATTTCTTACTTAGAAATATATTGAAATAATATTTATTTTATTTTAAATTGTTTTTTGACATCAGCACATCAAAATGATATAAAATCATAAAAAAATAATTAATTTAAATTTTTTTTTTACAAAAAGCACTTTCTCAACACAAAAACAAACAATGTGTAACTCTAAATTTACAAATAAATGAAATTATTTCCTTAATCACCATATTAATACTTTAATATTAAAATGTTCAACAATATAGACAGGTGAGAATCTTTGTACGAGTATAAAACATGCAATAGTTCACAGTTGACCTTTCTGCTGCGTAAGGGTTCATGCTGCCTTCGGTATAGCCTGAAGAGTCCAAAGTCTCCAAAAGTTTTCTTGAGAGAGACTTGAGAGGGAAATAATACTTTTCCATTATCATATGCATATTTCTTGTCGCACGTGTAAATGTATGTCTTTAAATATATATTAATTTGTGCAAAGAGAATTTGAAATTAAATTCAACTTAATTAATTTATAAGGTTAAGCAGTATGATTTTTAGACAGTTTATGTTATGTAGTTGCATAGCACAAGAACAAATAATTTGACCTAAAACCCCATTTAAATCAGGACAGAAGGAATTCTTTTAAATAATACTAGGGATATTACTCACTCTTCCTTTTAATTTACTAAAGTTTGTGCTCCATGATGTGTCAATCTTTGATTGGTACTACATAATTCATTAATATTAATTCTCATATTAATTAAATGGTACAATCCCAGATCATAATTGTGAGTCCAATCCCATACCACTTAATATTATATAGAATCTACTTAGACAAGTATAAGTGGCCCGTCGATTTTTTTAACTTAAGAAAGGTGTTCAAACCCTATTAGCATGTTCTAAAAAAAATAAAAAAAGTATACAGCTAAAGTTATAGAATTTATTGAATTCAATAAGATATTTAATTTAATTATATAATAAAAAAATAACAATGACATGTATAAAACAAATAATTGCCAAAAATAAAAATAAAAATATAAAACTAAATTCCCAGATAACATAATATTGAAGGATATAATTTATAAGATTTGACAAAGTTTCACCGGATTTTCCCCTATACAAGATCCTGTCCAAAATTTTATCTTGTCATATCTTGTAGAAACACATTCTCATAATCACTAAATAGATATCTCATACATAATATCAATTCATTTATTAATTCATTAAAATTTCTCACAATTTATTCATGGTCAATTATGTTGATACTTGTCTTTTTATTGTTATTATACTATAAATGCATGGAGGAATTTAACATAAAAGAGTTTGATTTACAATATTTAATTAGGTTACATAATTAAGCATATCTAAAAGGAAATTATTACAATGACATAATAATTAAATTACATAGTTTATATACCTAGCAAAATAAAAACTAATGATTAATATCATCATGCTTCATGGTATGAGATGGGCTGCAAATAATATAATATTTTAAAAGTAAAATTAGATATTAAGTTATTATTTCATAACTGTTTTTTTTAAAATTAACACAATCAACTAAATAATTATAATGATTTTAAATTTTCACCACCATATTAGAAATTTACTATTCATAAATATACTTCAAATCAATCGGTGCTAAATTATCCAAACCAAAATTCATATTAGTTTCTTTAATCATCATCCATAAGAGCGACTAAATATCTTATTCACCATTATAACTATCATTTACATAATTTACTGGATAGTTCTAATTTATCTCTTCCGTTATTATACATAAAAATGACAAAAAATCTTATTCGTCATTATAATCATCGTTTTAAAACCCGACCCAACTCGGCGGATCGACTTGGGAGCCAGCTGACCTGAGGCTGGAATTGGGTCGGGTTGAAGAAAAAATAGGGGAAGAACCTGGTGTGACCCGGCTGACCCAGCAGGTTGACTCGACAAGACTCGGTCAAAACCCGGTTGCAACCCGTTGACTTTTTTTTTTAACTAAAACGATATCGTTTTGATTTTTTAAAAAACAAGAATTGACCTGGACGACCCGGTCAAAACCCGGAACCCGGGCTTTGGACCGGGCCGAGTCTAAAAACTATGATATAATTCATGTCCTTAGTCACCATCAGTAAAAATAACTAAATATCTTATTCACTATTATAATCATCATCTACGTGATTCATTAAATAATTCTAATTCATCTTTTCAGTCAATCAACATATTTAACTAAGTATCAGAACATCTTACATGTTTGTCAATATACCACTTAATATTAATATCGTTTCCTTATCTACTGTCAACACGGTAAACTAAGTTTCAGAACATTTTACATGTTTGTCCATATATATTGATATTATTTTCTTAGCTACCGTCAACACGGTAGGCTAAGTCTCAGAATATTTTTACATGTCTATCAATATATATCAGTTAATAATGATATCATTTACTTAGCTACCATCAACATGGTAAAGTAAGTTTATATCAATGTTATTTCCTTAGCTATTGTCAACTTGATAAACTAAATTTTAGAACATTTTTACATGTCTATCAACATATATCGTCTAATATTGATATCGTTTCCTAAGCAACTGTCAACACGGTAAACTAAGTTTCAGAATACTTTACATGTCTGTAAATACATGTTGATATTATTTCTTTAGCAACCGTCAACGCAGTAAACTAAATCTCAAAATATTTTTACATGTTTGTCAACAAAACCAACAAGTATAAATGGGTATACATTTCTACATAATTCAATTCAAACCTCTCTTTCAAATATAATTTATAAATTCTCACTCCAAATCAATTCATTCATAAATTTCCTTTCAAACCATAATTCCCTCAATTTCCATTTCTAAGTTCAATCATAAGTAATACAACATTTATGAAAAACAACAAATACATAATAAATAACAAAATCTAAATAGAATGAGGTGCTAAACACCTATATGTTCTTGTGGTATACTTAACCATTATATTATTGCCCAACTCTCGATGCTTTTTGTAATTTTAAAAAAGAAAATACAATCCCAATAAATACATCTTCCAAATCGACTTATCAAACAAACCACTTTCTATTTACTACAAACAAATTTTATTTTTTCTTAACAATATACCAAACACGCAAATATCATATATTTTATCCATAAATCTCATCTTTATAAAATCTCACAACTCATAACCATGCAAAATCATATTTAAAGCTTCCATTTATAATTTCTAACAAGTAAACTCACAAATTTCTTAATGTACCAAATCAATTATTCTTTTCCAATCATCACCATTCCACTATACTACAAGATTAATCACAATTGATAAAAATTATTACCAATTATCCAATTTCTACCAAAACCAAATAGTTGGCCTATCATAAGGTCCATACTCCATTGCATCATCATGATTCTATCTTCAATTGTTCATGAATTCACATGAAAAACAAGCTAACCCAAAATACATGAATTATAAATCAATAACACCCCCTACAATATCACACATATCCTCTAATTCACAATGTACTACTAAAATCAACTAAATTCTTGTAAAGTAACGTATTCTAATTATAATCATCATTGTCATAACAATTCAATAACTGGTTTGAATGAAAGGTAGAAGAGTTGTTGGTGCGTCATGTAAGGGAGGGCATTATACTAGGGTAGCATGTACGACGATTACCAATCTCAGGAGGCACCGTTTCTTGATACTGTTAGAATCATTCGGGTAGTGTTCTCTTCACCGATGATGCCTGTCTATGTAGGATCTTTGGTTTGGCTTCGGTTAACCATTTTTTTTTCCTTTCTCTCTCCCTCCTTAAGTTCCAAATATGATTCTCTACATATTGGCAAAATGGGTTGCCAAGAATTTTTTTATATGAGATTTGATCTTGATTCTTTTGGTTTTTATTTTCAGTAACATTTTTGTTTCAATTTCATCATTCGATATTTGGCTGGTTAGGAATTAAATTTCATAATTTTTTAAGTTTATTTTTGATAAAATTAACCTAATCTTATAACTCGAGTTGCGAGTTTCCCAGAGTTATTTTTTTAAATTAATATGTTTTTTAGTTTCGTCCATCAACATTTTATTGTTTTGTATGCATTTTATTCTTAGATTAATTAAAAATATATTTTTAATATTATTTTATCAAATTTCATTTGATTTTTATTTTGTTATCAAATAAAATTATTAAAA
>Ga0325410_1007512_pt1 | contig 11900 bp, 5 predicted proteins | sample PopdelMetagenome_16_FD_206182 | JGI IMG/M metagenome (GOLD analysis project Ga0325410, IMG submission 206182) | Populus deltoides microbial communities from Bellville, Georgia, United States - Xylem-PdIQD-R3 | ecosystem: Host-associated > Plants > Phyllosphere > Stem > Wood/Secondary xylem... | reverse complement strand
AAAACTCGATCCATATTTGTGATTGGAGGCAAGATTGTTTGGTGGATTGATCAAAATTGTTGTAATGTTATGGTCACAAAAATTAATTACCCTGGCTTAGACAAATAAGATAGTATAGAGCAAGCAAAGGGTTGATCCCACGAGGAAGATTTAGTTCAAGTCTTTATGCTAAATGATTCAAAGTTTGGAGGGGGAGTTGAGATTATCTAAGCTATGCTAGGGTAAATGAAATAAAGTAATCAAACTAAATTAAAAAAACCAAAACTTATTAAAAGAAAAACCTTGGTCCGAAGCAAACATCCACTGATGAAAATCAAAATATATCATTGAAACGATACATCAATTTATATTCTAAGTATTTATCTTTTTTTAATATTAGTCAGTTAATTGATCCATAGTATAACTAACCCTAACCATTAAACAACCATAGCGTCAGCACTAGTAATTTATTCAATGACAACCTTAAGAACTAGAAAGGTTGATAAATCTAAACAACATAATAGTCTGCAGTCTATGTTCGATTTAATTAAATGTTTTCCCTAAGATTAACAATATAGATCTGTCATAATTATTAAACTTAGTCTCTTCACAAGTTAAATATCACAACTCTGGTTTGGATAGAAAACTTAGCAATAGATTAGTTAGAATAATAACTTAAAGTCCGCTCTAATAATCAAACTAAATAATTATAGAAAATAAGCATAGAAAAACATTCATACTCATCATATAAACTAAAAAGAAAAGATAAAATAGATCTCATAGTTTTTGAAATTTGAAGGCTTTTGTATCCTTTCAACCAAGAAAAATAACTTAGTCTTGCATGACTATCAAAAAACTAAGGAATAGAATAGATGAAAATATTATTTCAGGTGTAGGAAAAAAGATGAGAGTTTCTTTCTTCTTTCTGACCGCCTCTTTTTTTCCCTATCTCTCTTTTCTTCAATATGATGGAACACTCTAATCCCCACATTCCTACTAGTCCGTTTGTATCCTTTAAAAAATTAGGAGTCCTTTCCAAAGCAGACAATCTATATTTAAGTAGTACAGTAACTCTTTCTTATAAAGAAGGAAAAATAGTCTTGCTTAAAATCTTCAAGCTTTGACTTTGGACTTAGTGAAGTTAATTTACCAAAATAAAGACCTTTTTCATATGAATAAATAATTTTCATGTCGGTTTGGATGTTTAGGAAGTAAATTAAAACTTGTTTCTTCAGAAAACCTGTCTGTTGACAAAATTTATAGGTTGTCTTAGAAAATCATATCTCTCTCATATGAGTTCATTGTCTTCTGAAGTTTGGTAGGTTGATAGGAATTTGAGTAAAAAATCCAACAAAATTGAGTTTGCATCAAATGGACTTCTCTAACTCAAGATATTCAAGCTGGAATGGTCAAAAGTTAAAATTGGCAGAATACAAGACTTATCTTTGAACGCTGCGATTTCCATGCTCTTTCTTTTTTATTTTTCTTTTCATATATGTATAGAAAGGTATGGAGGTTAACTTTACAATTCCACTAGAATCACTTCATTTGGATCTATACAACTCAAGTTCTACAAAAAAACATCGATTAAAGGTCATATCTACCAATATTCAATACGAATTGGAACATGGTCTGAATTTTATCATCAAAGTACTTATTTTCGAATCTTACATCCAAAAATACCTTTAAAACATAAAACAAAAAATATCAAGGCATTTTACATATAAAACATGGGCAAAATACCAAGTTAATGTGGGTAAAACTATCAAATAATATCCTCACACTTAGCTCTTGCTCGTCCTCAAGAAAGGAGAGATAAAATCAAACTTACAAAAGTCCAAAATAAAAAAAAATTTAAAAGACTTAACACAATATATATGATTAATCTCTTAATCTCCCATTAGTGTTCAAGAGTGTATGCATTATAAAAAAGAATATAATCAAGAAGGATAAAAACATAAATTTTTATGAATTTATTTACATGCAAACTTCAAAACTTAATTAATTGTTGGGATTTAAATGAAATCTATATCATACCAAATTGATAGGTCCTCTCATTGATACACACTCTAACACTCACGTGTTTAGGACTCATATGTTGAAATCTCTCAAATTCAATCAAAGAATATACTCTACCATAAGTTTGTTCTTCAATCTCATCTACATTACAAAAATATTACAAGCAATACATAAATTAAAAGGTCTTACTTTTCGGTTGTAATGGTGCTAAGGTTAAAGGCAGGTAAAAGAAAGGAAAAGAAAAGGTTAAAATCAAAGGAAGTAGAACATTCTATAAAAATGAATTTCGAAACAAGATATATCATCAAAGCACATAAATTCACCATCTTTAAGCATCAATACTTAACTTCTTTTGATTTCAAGCGCCATTAACATAGAACTTTGAGAACATAATGGAACAAATTTTTTTTTGAATGGTTTACCTTTGGCAAGTTTGTCTATTCCTTTCATCAAGTATCACTTTTTTTTCCACATAATTTCCAACCATACTCTCATGGAATATCAACAAGTATATGCTCTACTAATCCTTGCTTAGGAGAAAAGAAAAAAATATAAAAAGTTAATGCTTATATCATGGGTAAAGCAAAGAAAAGATAAATAAGCTCAAAAGGGCTCACTAAGTATAATATGCTTTGAGTTGACTTTTTGGCTCAAGTGCTTAAAATTCTCAGTGCCTTTGTCATCTTCATGCACACATGTAATGTGAATGTAATCTCAACAACAATGAAGTAAGTTCTAGAGATACATATCAATGAAAGAATGCATAATCAAAGAATATCATGTTGAAGGCTCAAAAGTATATTTTGGTACTACACTATTAAGTCAACATGGTATATTTTCAAAGTTAATTCCTAAAATAATTAAACTTAAAAACTTACATGCACATCCATTCATTCGATTTATATTTTCATCTATCTCAACTAATTCTCATATATCATACTCATATTCTCATAAATCAATGGGAGTTCAATAGATAAAACTTAATATTTAAGGTTAGAAAACATAAATAATTTTTTTTCCAAATGTTTATGGGTTTTTCTAATTCTAATAAAACACAGAGAAACAATAAAGAAAACCAAAATTCTCCCCCCTACACTTAAACATAACATTGTCCTTAATGTTGAAATAAAAAAAAAGAAATAAAAGAGAATGACGACAAATAATAGATAAGAAAAAAAAAACAAATCTGATTTTTTTTGGCTGGATTGCCTTCTGGTAGACACTTTTGTTTTATATTATTGGTTCGATATATCACATGCTCATGCCTTCAACTAACTCCACGGAAACGGTTCAGCTAATTCATCTTAAACAAGAATTTAAACAAAAAATCAAACCTTCTCTAAGTTCATAATTGGCTAAAACATCCTAATATAAAAGTCAAAGTTTCCTTTCTATTATTCATGGGATTTTCTCATGCCTCATTCTTAAAACACCCTACTTAACATAAATTGACACAACCATAATGACACTTCAAAACAACCAGTTCAATTCTTCCCACTTTATTTCTTGGTTGAAATGACCTTTTCAAGAAAATCATAAGTTGTCTTTCACTTTTGTTATGGAAAGCCATAAAAATAGAGTTTAAGTATACATTATCATGTACTGCACATATCAACTCAATCAGTTTAGCAAGCCATAGATATACATCCATAGGTTAATTTCATTCTTTTGTTTTAAAAAATCTATTTATCATGTTTGTTCACCTCTAAACAAGCAATTTTACACAATTTTATAGAATATCTTAACTAAATTCTTCTCTTACTTTATAAGCTCGTTAATATACTCATCTTATTTTATCATTTTTAGCATAATTTCAAGTAAAAGATCAGAAATGACAAATTCTAGTTGGTGTCGTCTAACCAAACCAAAATATTATTTGGTGTTTTAATCATAAGAGGATCTATAAACCTTAATGTTAGTTGTGATTTGTTTTTATGAAAAACTAAGACATAAAGCTACAACTTTGATGAAGAAATAAACACCCAATTATAACACCCAATTATATCGCTTTCAAGCTTAAAATCAACAATCATAGTAGCATCTGAAATTTGCTTGGGAGTTATGTTGGTTTAAACCTTTTTCTCGATGTTTAGCATGTATATAAAGTTATATAATTGATAATTAATCAATATTAGTTTCATTTGAAAATTAACATACATATCTACAACTTTGATGAAGAAACTGACTCTAAATTACATCGTTTTTAAGCTCTAGATTTAGCTAGAAGTTTGATGGTTAAATACATACATGGCCAAACTACATCCAACACAACCCATATATTTGTTTTCTAAAATTTCTTCCATGATTCAACTTTAAACAAAATATATGATATGGTTAACAATAAATTTAACACAAAACATCATCTCCTTAAGGATTATTATGTAAACCCAAACTTTCATTTACATAAACTTATACTCATCAATATTTTTCAACAAAAATGAAGTAATCACATACAAAAACAATTACCCATAATTTTTAAAGGAAGTTTGAAGAATCCTTTTGGTCCATCTTCTTTAAATTCTCCACCTCTTTCTCTAGCTGAATTCTCTCTCTTGTTTCTTTTTTTTTCCTCTTGATTATTGTTTGATTTGGATGTTTTACTTTTTTTTCCCCACACAAATTACTTAAAACCCATAGAAATATGATGGATTTCTCACCAATTTTTGAATGAACAAGCTAGAACTCTCTAATTTTCTCCCATGGCTAATGTTGGAGCTTTATTTAAAAAGAGAGGGTTGTAACTTTTCATTTTGATTACAAAAATGCCCATACATGCCCCTTTGGATTTTTTTCACGTAAACTACCTAACTTCTATCTAAATTGCAAGTCTTTACCAAACTCTAATTGACCTAAAATTTTAAATCAAGGTAGAACAATATATCAAAGACACCTTGTAAGATTTCAACCTAATCTAACGGTTAGATTAAATGTTTTGCACAATAGAATAAAAGTTGGTTGATTTGTGATTTTTCGTTATATATCTGAATTTTCTTATTTAATCCTTGAATAAATCGTATCAATATTTTACTAAATTCTCAGGATCATTTTCTTATCCTAAATATATTTATTTTTTTCTTTTTACTATTTATTTTATTTACGAATTTGTTACTGTTTAGCGGTAACGTTACCAATTTTGAACTGATGTTTGCACCTTCACTCTTTACTTTTATTTTGTACTATCCTTTCTTATAGTTTATTAATTATTAAAATATTAATTTCTTGGGATCTTTTTCTTATTTTTTTATCCATCAAAACTCATTATTGGTTTCACAAATATTACGAATTTTTAACATAAATTCATAATTCTCTATTCAGCTTTATTAATACCTTTAAATTTATTCATAGAGGTCATCATTTCCATTACACACAATATTTATCATTATTTCTGCAATTTATTTATTTCTTTTTATCCCGAGTTTTCATTTCTCGTCAAGGTCTCATTACTTATAGTTTTACATTTATGCGGGAGTTTACACCAATAAACTCAAATTTAAATAAAGATTCTAATATCTCTAAAATGTCTAATAATAAATAAAATATAAATAAAATAATAGTCAAACTAATTTAAATAAGACTAAAATCTTTTTTGTAATCTGTTGACAAAATCGAAACCCAACTTCAAACACATGATTCTCTCTCATTTTAATTAATTAGAAGGCATACCAAATATATCTTTGGAAAGATATGGGTGTCTACTCTTCAATGCAACTGGAATCATATTAAAATTTCTTTTGTAACTCCAATTATGACAAAAACAACAGTGAAATGTCAAAACTAGCATATTAGAATTTTTTTTATTTCAATCTTTTTGTAATATCTAAATGTCTATGTAGAAACACTTCTTGAACATGAATTAAATAAATAAAAAAAACTTGTACTTCATTATTTAATATATTCTTGAAATTCACTTTAGCCCATGAATCTTGAAGAAGTCCATTATAGCCTCTTTGAATCTCTTAGTCTTAAGTCTTGTTACTAGACCAACTAGAATCTTTAACGGATCTCTTAATATTAATTAGATCACATCACGTGGCCAATCATAACTTCTATCTATCTTCTCTTAAATATAACTAATTTTTTATTTAAATCTCTGAAATTAATGTATATTTTAGAATTTTTAGTTTCTTTTAAAAGCTAAATTGCCATTTCTTTTCCAACTAAATCTCCCAATGGCCATTTCACATAGTCCTGCTCACATCTCCTGTAGGGACAATTATATAACACCTTAATGATTTTTTTTATAGAAAAAACCTTAAGAAAGTCTCCCGACTCTTGTCTTAAATAAGTTCCCCAAAAATATTTTATTAATGGGTCCCTAGAATATTTTATTATAATTCAATCAAAATATTTTACTACTTTTTAATAAAAAATTAAATAATATAATTTCTTACCGGAGATAGTATAATTTGGAGAATTCGTGAAAGAACATGGACGAAAAGACTGAATTGGAAATTTTCGAAACATTAAATAAAACTTTTGGAGAGTCAAATCAAGAAACTGTATAGTTGTGGAAGTTTTTTTCCTTAATTATCATTTTTCGAGGTTTGTTCCTTTTCACTGTACCAAACGTGCCCTAACTTAACATAAAAGACTGGACCTTTCGCTGCGCCAAGCCAAGTTTGAAATCTTCAACAGAAACAAAAGGCACGTGGGCCACTAGGTTTTTGTTTGCAAGCGAATCTTACCGTCCAAATGTTTTTTTAGATGTTTTTAAGAGATGGTGGGTCCATGGTTTTTGGGCAATGCTTTTCTCCTCGCGAAACAGAATTTCTGCAGCTCTCAACCGGGACCACATCCGCACTGTCTCTCAGTTTATCACTCACTTTCGTTGTGGTTTCTTCTCAAAACTCAAAGTAACTGATTCGTGTTGGGTTGTTGAAAAATAATTTATTTTTTAAAAATATTTTTTAATATTTAGTAGTATAATGAGAAATAAATCTTATAAATTAAAAAGTTGAATAAGAATAAAATTGAAAAAAAATATAATTTCATAAATTATCTCAAATAAAATAAATAATAATCAAAATAATTAAGATGAAATCTAAAAAATTAAAAAAATAAAAGATGAAGAAATTAAAATACTAATAATTAATATTTCATAAATTATTTCAAATAAAATAAGTAACAATCAAAAGAATGAGAACCGAATTTGATAGATAAAGAATTTCAATAAAAAAAGATAAGGAAAAAGCAAATAGCAATTATAAAAATAAGGATCAAAATTAATATAAAAATTAAATTTTAAGAGATGAAATTGAAAAATAAATATTTAAAACAAATTATATATAGCAATCAGAAGTTTGAGGATCAAATTTGATATAATCAGCAAATAATGACATTTCTAAATTTTTCACAATTTCCGGAAAGTGTTTTCCACCCAAATTTTTCAGGAAAACACTTTCCTGAAAACCAAGCCAAATTTTCCTTTGACTAGAAAGTGTTTTCCGTTGACCAACTTTTCTAATGGCAAACAAACACAGAAAAGTTTGGAAAGTGGTTTTCTGGAAACCACTTTCCGGAAAACAAACACAGCCAAAAGGAAAAATACTTTCTTAGAAATTAAACCAAATTTTTCTTTGACTGGAAAGTGTTTTTCGTTGACCGAAAAGTGTTTTTCGTTGACCAAATTTTCTAATGGCAAACAAACACAGGAAAGTTTGGAAAGTGGTTTCCCGGAAACTACTTTCCGGGAAACAAACATGGCCTAAAACCAAAGCTATATCCATACCTCATCATTCTTTCCACGTGTCAACTCTTTTCCTTGTCTCTCAGTGCAGTCAACACTTTGGCTTTAGCTGTTGAGATTGTATTTTTATTTTTTTAAAAATTATTTTAACATGTTAATATTAAAAATAAATTTTAAAAAATAAAAAAAATTATTTTAAAGCATTTTCTAGTGAAAAACACTTTAAAAAACAATTTCTACCACACTCTCAAACATGCTTTTACTAGATTAGTCGCCGACATAATGCGGGACCAAATTATTTTTCAATGTAAAAAAAATGCATAGATAACGACAATGATTTTAAAGAAGAGAAATCTGATAATCAAGTTATTGACTCTATTGGATTCAATAACATCAGTTAATTCAATAGTATAATAAAAAATTGGCAACAATAACAGATAAGTTAGAAAAAAAAAACAAATTTATCCTGAGTCAAACAAGATTAACCCACGAAACTTGTCACCTGACATATAAGACCGAAATAACCCTATAAAATGGATGGAATAAAAAAAAATCAATTGTAAAAACAAACCTAAAAAAAATACCTAAGCCAATTTAGGCCAATCTCTCAAAACCTTAACTTGGATCCCAAGGTCGGAATCATCATATGGAAAGTAAACCTGAAAAAATCATGAAATCAAATTCTCGATTAACAAAATTATGATTAATAAAATATTGAGGGATGAAATTGAAAAATAAAGTTCCAATAAAAAAGGATAAAAAAACAAAATAAATAGTAATTAAAAAAATAAGGATTGTTGTGGCATGCAGGCGTTAAATGATGGGCCTGCCTCCTAGATTGAAAGGGTTTTGGAATTAATCATAAAATTAAGATTTTGAAGGAGTTGCCACCTAATATCATTATGACTAGGAATCTAATGGCTTGCGAGAGTCTGGGTAAAGGACTAGTTGTGCAAGGAGAAGACATATCACCCCTAATGCACCATGTCTATGGTAAGCTGCATTGTAAATTAAATATTTTTCTAGGTCATGTTTTTATCCATTGGTCTATCTAAGGTTCAATGCAAATATTTCTTTGCGAGGAAGTCTCTGTTTTACCGGGCTAAATCCTAACTATTCTAGGGCCTAAATTTCAATTTCGCATTAATTCCTACTTTGTATCTTTAATATTTGAGGATATACTTCATAATGTAATGTTATACCCCCAAATAATAAAATCTATAGCTAATTCCTAACATTTATTTCTATTAATTCATTTAATTTAATATTGGAAATATGCATTACTTTATAAAATTCATACCCTGAATATCAACTAAACAAATTAATTTTTATGGTATTTCTGAAATTTTGCCAAATTCTAATGGATAATCATAAACTGGTTATGATATCTATTTTTGTATTCTTTTTAAAATATGATAAAGACGGATATTTTTTTGTTGTAAAATATGCATAAAATACTTTTAGAATTTGGTCATATGCACACAAACAAAAATAGATTTTTTTTATTCTAGAACAAGGAAGTTTTTTTGATTTTTTTCGATGTTTTGAAGAAAAACGGATATTTTTAATATCGGCTCCATATCTTATAGTGTAAGTATATAGCCCAACATTAAGTGAAATTGTTGGAAAAAACACGATAGGGAATCAATTTTTTTTTTTAAAATGGTTCCTAAATTTTTTTAGAACTTTTGGAGATTGTTTAGGGCTTGTTTGGCTAACACAAAAATAAAGGACAAACAAAGGCTAAAAAAGGGCAGTAGAGCTTGTTTTTCAAACACGCTCTTATCCTAAAATCAAAGGCATGAAAAATACTTTAAGACCGTGTTTGGCAAACATGCCTTAAGGAAAAGAAAAGGATGTTTCTTTGGTAAAAAGTGGGCATACCAAACACGCCTTTAAGGATGGGTTTGGCTTAGCCTAGCCATATGGGCTAGGCTTACTAGGCCCAATCCCACATATACAAGTTAGGCTCAAGCCCAGCCAAACTCGATTTTGTTGGGCCAATAGATGCCCAAAAGCCTTTTTTATGAGAATCAGCCCAACCATACGAGCTGGGTAGAGGCAAGAGGCCTAACCTTATTTTTTTTATCATTGGCCCGATCTAATGGCCATTTCCTTTGGCAAAGAAGATTGCCTGTAATAGGTAATTATAGTTTTTTTTTTCATATTATTGATGTATGATTCATGTGGAAAGAAAAGAAAAGAAGAAGTTACTTGGCTAGGAGGAGGTGCTTGCTGGTAGATGATGGTCCCATCATGGCATAGTGGTTCACAATGAAGGTTAATGATGGTCTATGGTAGATGCTAAGAAATGAATGGAAATAATGGTAGGGTGGGCGGCTAACAGTGGTTTTCATGTTATTTTTTCTTGGAATGAAACGTGGGTGTAGTGTAGGGTATTATAGAGGTGGTACATAGTTGGAATATGGGGTTTCAGGTTGATTTTATAGCTAGTTTTTCTCTGGTTTTTTTCTTTAGTTTCTTTTCCTCTCTGGCCTTTGGTTTTTCTTCACTTGAATTTCACCCTTGTTTATAAGGGATGAAAGAGGTGTTTGGGGTCCCTTCCAAGCATGTACCTTGATTCATTTGGAAAGGATCCTAACCACTAATAGAAAAACAATAACTTGGTACTGCTAAACTAGGTTTTTAAGGCTGTCTGGGTCAGCTTTTTAGCGATTCTTTAGGTGGCACATCATTAAGAATAAGGTTGAGCATGCAGTACATGATGATGGCTACTAGAGAGTGTGTTTTTTTTTTTTTTTGTCTTACCTGAGGCATGAGTGGTGTATTAAATGGCTCTACAAAAAGATCTCTCGATCAGCTTTTATGAGACTAAAGGAAGAAGACAATGAACAGGGCTGGACGACGCATCATCTAGCTTTATTTTTTTGATTAGGTGTTGACCAAAACGACATTTTTTGAACCAAGACATGATGTTTTGGTCAAAACGCACAATTTTATTTAAATGAAATGACATCGTTTTGGCCATCATAAACTAAATTAGGTCATAAATCCTTCTTTTGATTTCAATATTCAACATTTAAATTTGTTCAATTAGGTACTTAATTGAATTTTGATTTTAAGAATTAATTCAATTTTACCCTTGTAAAATTTTAGAAAGACCCTTTGATTTAGTATGTTTTTCAAATTAATTCAATTTTGTCCTCAATTCACTTTCAAACTTCTAAAATCTTCAATTTCACCCCTATTTTCAACCGAATTTGGTCCCCAATTTCACACCTCTTTTGTAAAAAGATAATTGGTCTTGAATTTTTTCAATTTAGCCCTTAATTGACCCCTAAACTTTGATTTACTTTCGATTTTGCCCCTAATTTCATCCGATTGAGTTTGTAAAAATTAAATTTAGTACTCTAAAATTCTAAATATTCTCAATTAAGCTTGGATTAGGCTTCAAAATTTAATTTTCACCAATTAAGTCCTTCATAAAATTAATTTGACCTATTAAAGGTCTAATTAAGTCCTTGCACTTAATTAATTCTTTTAATTTGACTCAAATGAATTCTTAAACTTAATTAAACCTTTGATTAGGCTTGTGGTTAAATTAAATTAGCCTATTAAAAATCTAATTAAGTCAAATTTAATTTTTATGCAGATTCATCTGATATCCATTGAAGTTAACCTTGAACCTGCATTATTCTTCACATTCGGGTCCTTCAACGGTGCAATTGAGCCTCCAATTTTGCACTTAAATCCCTCTTTCGTCTATCTTTGCCAATCAAGCTACTAGTCATCTTTCATTTTTCATTTTATTTTATTTATTATTTTTTTGAAATTGTTGGAAACCCAAAATTAGGTTATGACAGTTGTCAATGCTTACGACAGAAAGTCTCGTAAGAGACTTTGGATAGTAAGCTTGTAAAGAAGAAAAGATAAAGGGATGTGGATTTACCAAATCATGAATTCGTTAGTCCTTTTTAAAATGATAGGATATTCAAAGATTTTCGAGAATGGTAGATCTAACAAAAATGAGGACTCAAAAGCACACTTAAAAGAAAATAGTGCCAACACACTATTTAAAAAAGATAAGGCTAAACGGTGCACTACCTAGATAATGAGGGCTCAAAGGCGCACTCAGAAAAAAAATTAGTGTCATATATAAAAGAGATAGGGCTCAAAGACGTGTTATTTGGAATGTGAGGGCTCAAAGGCACACTCGAGAAAGAAGAGATGGAGCTCAAAGGCATGTTATTTGGAA
>Ga0325410_1007511_pt1 | contig 11900 bp, 8 predicted proteins | sample PopdelMetagenome_16_FD_206182 | JGI IMG/M metagenome (GOLD analysis project Ga0325410, IMG submission 206182) | Populus deltoides microbial communities from Bellville, Georgia, United States - Xylem-PdIQD-R3 | ecosystem: Host-associated > Plants > Phyllosphere > Stem > Wood/Secondary xylem... | reverse complement strand
GGAAGAAGACATCAATCTTTTGGTCGTGTCACAACCCGTTCAAAAACTCCTACGTGGACCCTCACCAGTGGATCAACAGTTGAGTCTGATCATCCACCTTTACGCAACATACAACTTACCCACAAAGACCAAACAGTTGATGCAGCCTCATATAAATTACATGGCGAAGATACCTTCACAAATACCAAACATATCATCCAACAAAACAACTTTACAAATATCAACCTCCATACCATCGGTAAACAACTTACCAGATTGGAAAAACAAATACAAAAAAACCCAGTCCACCTTATAACTGATAAAACCCCCATCGACATTAAGCTAAAAAACCCAGTATTCAAACCATATCAAGTTACTAAAACGAGCCAAGCATGGATTCAGGAAAATCAAATAGATTTTCTTAAAACCATTAAAATATACTTACAAAATCTTGATCGGACAACCTTGACTGTCCCAGATACACCTCAACAATCCAACCCTTCATCCTCTACAAATCAAGACAATACTCTCCAAAATAACCCCATATCAACCTCAGATACAGATATTCTTCACGAACAACCTCTTCAACTAAACAGACTTACCTGATAAGCTCCCAAAACAACCATTGCTCCAGACATTTCCATATCTACTGAACCAATTGTCATTAACCAACATAAATATATTGCATCTTCCCTCTATAAATGGAACATAGATGGCATGTCTGAATATAATATCCTAAACACCCTCCAGCAAATGACCATGGCAGCTAATGCCTACAAAACTCAAACAGGAACCTTAGACAAAGCCATAGCTGAACTTCTTATTGCAGGATTCTCTGGCTAGCTTAAAGGATGGTGGGATTACCATCTCACTGAAACAGATCACCTACATATTTTAAACTCTGTACAAACCTATGAAAACCAAACACTTATCCTTGACCTTTCAGGAAACACCATCCAAGATGTTGTATCCACCTTTATCCTTACCATCTCCTTACATTTTGTGGGAGATCCTTCCCATCTGAAAGACAAAAATGCTGACCTTCTCTCCAAACTCAGTGATTTTCAGTGGTACAAAAATACCTTCCTTACTCTTGTTATGCTTCGAGAAGATTCAAACCAGCCTTTTTAGAAAGAAAAATTCCTCGTAGGCTTACCAATTTTCTCAGGAGAAAAAGTCTGAAACAAAATCAAGGATACCTTTACAACCAAAACCATACCATATGACCAGCTTAGATACGGTGAACTTGTGAGTTTCACACAAAAAGAAGGTCTTAAGATTTGCTAGGATCTCAAACTCCAAAAACACCTAAAGTGGGAAATGAAACGTACCAAGCAAGAACTTGGTAGTTTCTATCACTAGTTTGACCTTTTCACCAAAAAAAACCCTCCTGCAATGGAGCCTGTTCACACCCAAAAAATATTCGAGCCAAAAGCCTCCTTATAAACGATTAGCCTATAAATACTGACAACAGTTTTATCCCATACCAGATCAACCTTACTACAAAAAGCCCAACAGATTCAACAAACCCCACAGACCTTTCCAATTAAAACCTAAATCAAAATTTGACCCCAAAAACATTACCTGTTACAAATGTAACCAGAAAAGACATACATCCCGTTTTTGCAGAGTCAATACCAAACTTCATGAGCTCCAAATAGATGAAGATACCATCAACCAAATACAAAATCTTTATATTAAAGCCACAGATACTGACCACTCTCCTTCAGACACTTCTGAAGAAGAATTTCAAATTGATGAAACAGTAACTAACAGTGCTACTTCCAATGCCTCTACGAATTCCAAACAAATTAACGTCCTAACCCAAGACCAAGAATTCATTCTTGAGGCTATTAAAAGACATGATGATCCTCATCTCTAAAAAACCTACTTGGATAAACTGTTGAAAGATTTCAACCTACCACAGCACCCTCCATATAACCCTTCAAACCGCTCGATATTACCTTCTACCAGCACTAATACCTATGACCTTACAAAGATTCTTAACAAAAAAAAATCCAAAACCACAATCACCATTCCAGAATTACATTATGAGATCAAAACCCTTAAATCCAAATTACAAACCTTAAAACAAGCCCAACAGAAAGACTTTGTCATATTGCAACATTTTCTGTCTAAAATTGAAAGCCAGTCTGACACTGAGTCTGAACCAGAAGATCAAGCCATTGAATCTCATGCATTGCCCCATACATTTACAAACATTAAGCATATTCCAGATGATTTTCTGAATGTATTAACACAAATATCTTCAAGAAAATATTTGATTAAAATTACTCTTGTTTTTTCAGAAGATTTCAAGCTTGACACTATAGTCTTATTTGACACAGGTGCAAATTTAAACTGCATCAAAGAAGGTGTAGTTCCAAAATGATTTTTATAAGATACCTCTAAAAAACTCTCTGCTGCTAATAATTCAAAATTGCATATTGCAGGAAAAACCCTAGCCTCTGTTTTCAACAACGACATTTCTCTTAAAACATTCTTTGTTGTTACAAAAGATATAAATCATACCATCATTCTTGGCACTCCATTCATTGACATGATCACTCCATATCAAGCACATCGTGATTGTATTACTTCCAAAATCAATAACATCAAACTTGTTTTTCCATTCTTAGAAAAATCTAAGACTAGAAATTTAAATTTGATTAAAGCATGCTCCATACATACCTATCATATCAATGCACTGATTCATGGAAAATAATTCCATCTACATGATTTGCAAAACCATGTTTCCTTTTGTAGTATAAACAAACAATTACAAAACTTTAATTTACAACAGAAAATCATTGATTTACAAAATAAGATTGAACAACAGATTTGTTTAGACTTACCTAATGCTTTCTGGAACAGAAAACAACACATTGTTAATCTTCCATATGAAGATACTTTTTCAGAAAAACTTATACCCATAAAGCAAGACCTATACAAATGAATGCTGATTTAGAACAGCATTGCAGATTTGAGATCTGCGATCTCGAGTCTAAAGGTCTTATCCAAAATTCCCGATCACCCTGGTCGTGTGTAGCCTTTTATGTGAATAAAAACTCTGAAATTGAAAGAGACACACCAAAACTTGTGATCAATTACAAACTTTTAAATTCTGCTTTAAAATGGATCAGATATCCAATCCCCAACAAAAAAGATTTGTTGCAAAGATTGCACTTTGCATTCATATTTTCTAAATTTGATATGAAATCCAGATTTTGGCAAATCCAGATTGATCCTAAAGATAGATACAAAACTGCTTTTACAGTTTCTTTTGGTCAATACGAATGGAATGTCATGCCTTTTGGTCTAAAAAATGCACCGTCTGAATTTCAACGCATCATGAATGACATCTTGAATGCACATTCAAAATTTTGCATTGTTTACATTGACAATGTGCTTATTTTTTCACAATCCATATGATAAACAAGATAGTATAGAGCAGATAAGGGGTCGATCCCACGAGAAATGTTTAGTCCATATTTTTATTCTATATGATATGCAATTGGGGGGGGTTTGAAATTATCTATGTTATGTTATAGTAAACAAAAAGAAACAATCAATGTTAAATAAAAGAAAATCAAAATTTATCAAGAAAACAAACATTGGTCACAAGTAAACGTCCACCTACATAAATCAGAACTGATCATTAAAACAAAACATCAATTTATACTCTGAATATTTATCTTTTGTTACGTTGATTAGTTAGCAGATTTGCTGTATAACTAATCCTAACCATCAAACAACCACAGTATCCGTACTAGTAATTTAATTCAATGGCAGCCTTAAGAACTAGATAAATTGATTAATCTAGACAACATAACTATCCACAATTCATGTTTGATTTGTTCGAAAGTTCTCCCTAAGATTAATAACATAGATCCGCCATAATTATTAAACTTAGTTGCTTCACAAGTTTATATATCACAACTCCAGTTTTAATAGCAAACTTAGTAATAGATTGTTCACAATAATAACTTAGAGTCTACTCTAGCAATTAAAATAAACAATTATAGAAAATAAACAAAGGAGAATAAACATATTCATTCATCATATAAACTAAAAAGAAAAGGTAAAATAAATCTCAGAATTCTTGAAATCCGAAAGTTTCTATGTCTTTGCAACCAAGAAAAAGAGTTTAGCCTTGCATGTTTATTAAATAACTAATAAAAAAGAAAGAAGAATGCATGATTTCAGGTTTGTTAAGGAAAGGGGCGTTTTTCTTCTCTTTTTGCCCGTCCCCTTTCCTTTCTCTCTTTCTTTTTATATCCTAGGGAACCCTAATCCATTTTCTACAAAAATAGTCATTTTCTATGTAGATAATTTACATTTAAGTAGTTCAATAACTATTTTCCTAAAAAGGGAGAAATAGCCTTGCATAAAATCTTCAAGCTTTGAATTTTGACTTAGAGGAGCTAAATTGCTGAAATAAAGATTTCGATGACAATTTGGATGCTTTGGGATGTAATTTGGACTTCTTTCTTCACAAAACCTGTCTGCTGGCAGAATTCATATGTCATCTTAGGAAAATAATATCTATCTCATATGAGCTCTTTTTCTGCTGAAACTTGGTAGACTGATAGGTCTTCGAGTCAGGAATCTAAAACAATTGAGTTTGCATCAAATGAACTTCTTTAGCTCAAGATATTCAAGTTGGAATGGTCGAAGGTCAACACTGACAAAATACAAAATTTGACTTTGAAGGCTGTGATTTATATGCTCTTTTTTTTTCTTGCCCTATATGTATCGAAATTTATGGATGTTAGCTCTCTAATACCACTAGAATCACTTTGATTTGACTTCTAGAGTTCAAGCTCTGCACAAGACATCAATCGTTGGTTAAATCTGCCAATTATCTTCAATTTACTTCTTTTTTTAATCTTACATCCAAAAGTGCCTTCAAAACATAAAACAAATAATATCAAGGCATTTTATATATAAAACATAGGCAAAATACTAGGTAAATATGGGTAAAAATATCAAATAATATGGTCGCATTAGAGGCTGGGATCTATGGCTGGGTATGGTAGTTGGTGATGCTAGGCTTGTGTGATTAACTATGATGAATTCTTGGTGGCTAACAGTGGTTGACAGTGGTGTGGAGAGAGGATGAAGATGGGGTGGCCATTTTTATTATGCGGCTGGCATTGGTTTTAGTTTTGGAGGGGGCAGTGATGTTTAACTTACAGTGGTGTTGAGGTTTGATCATGGAGAAGGGTATTTTTGCTTAATAAAGAAGATGGTGAGTTGTCCTGAAAAAGGGTTGGTGGAGTCTATTATAAAGGTGAAGGAGATGGTAGCACATGGGTCGAAGATGGAAGGAGGTAGTTCATATTTTGTTCTTCCTTTTAAAAAGAAAGAGTGATGTCACAAGTTTTATTACTTTTTTTCTTGGAAAATAAAGGCTTTGGGGGGGGGGGGGAGCTGATAGGCCAATGTTTACTGGCAGTTGGGAAAAGAGGATGATAGGTTGAAGATGATCCTTTTTTATTCTCCTCTATAACTGACGATTGGCCTAAATAAAAATGGATTTAGGGTTTTTTAAGTGTGCCTTTTTAGAGAGTGTGTGAGTTGGTGAGAAAAGTGTGGGGAAATGTTTTAGTGTGTGGGTCATTTTTGTTCTAACTAAGTCCGTCATAAGATCCCTCCCCTTTTTTATGTGATACAACTATCTATTTATAGGTAAAATAATTTGTCATTTTCCTCTTAATTTCTTAGTCCTCAAAGAACTAAAAAAACTTTGGTCTCTTATTTTCTTTTTAACACTTTTGGTCCCTGTAGAATTGTTAGAGTATGAAAATGATATTTCTCTTATTCTTGATGCAAGAGTACAGTATGTATATATACAGGTCTAGGATTAATCTAAATCCCTAGAATCAAGCTATAATTGAATGCATATAAATCAGTCCTGTAATTGACAGCCCTATAGTTGACTTACTCTATTTAGAATAATAATCAATCCTATAATTGATTTACTATATTTACAACAGTCCCCTTGTTCAAATATGTTGTTTTTCTTTTTTCTTTTTCTTATTTATTGTATTTTGATATTTGTTTTGAAAAGACAACGTCAACGTAAACTCAATAAAATTAATCAATGATTTTAAAATGAGTGTATTAAAAACTAAATGTGTTGAAAGTAAATTTTTGAATTTTTAATTCTTTAAAAAAGAAGCTGGTAATGCCAAAAATGATGTAATTACATCAAAAATATATTTTTTAGATTTTTTTTATTGTTTTTTCTATTATTTGGATTCTTTTAAAAAAGTAAGAATAAGAGGTTAAAAAATCGAGTTATGACAACATCAATCCATTTGGTCTATGTTTCTTTTTATTTCTCTCTAAACTCTTTTCTTTCTTTTTATATTCTTTTTATAATTATCATTATAAAAATAAAATAAAATAGAAAAATTAGGGGTAAAAAAAGGGTTATGATAATGGTGTTGAGAATAAACATGATTCGACAGAGCAGAAACATTTCATGCTTGAATATCTAAATTGAAACATTCTTGATGAATGAATAATACTTATATTAAAAAAACTAGTCACTAACAGATTTAAACAAACCATATATGAGTTTTATAATATTCAAAGGAGCATGGCATGTTACTAGACGCTGCAATTAATCTTTAAATATAAATCAATCAATTTCTTGTAAATATATCTTCTTATAATCATTTAATTAAATAAAAAATAGATTCTAAAAAGCAAGATTATTTAACCTAGTCAGGGCCATGACCATGACCTAAGTCATAAGTTATACATGTTAACCTTGTTTGACCCGAGTCAATCCAAGATGTCATCATTCTAATTTTCTTTTCTTTTTTCATAAAGAAAACATCAAAGCAACTTTGTTTTTAATTTATTTTTTAAATTCAAAATTGGTTTTGCTAGGTCAACCGAGTAGTAGGCGCACTTACCAAATCGGTTAGGCCACTTGTTAATTCTCACCTGGTTTACTTTGATAGTTGGCTTCGTCCTAAGTTTTTGGGTCATCATGTTGACTTTACGAGCTTGGCTTAATTTAATAACATTATTGAAGAGTTTCCTTAGGTAACATAGAGGCAACTGACTAGTTATGATAAACTCAAAAAGAAGTGGTGAAAACTCTGTTCACCACACTATTCACATAAGCACAAGGTATTATAAATTGCTACAGTGCTTTTTTTCATTCCTATTTTTGATGTTATTTTTCCCTTATAGAACCAAATTGATAACCAATTTAAATAAATTTGTTAAGAGAGGAAAAAATTGAAAGAAAGGGACTAAAGTGAAAAGGGCAAACACAATAGGTGGAAGTTCCAAAATTCATTTAAAACATTCACTTTGGTTCTCTATTAACTTTATAAAATATAACTTTTCAATCCCTTAATATTTTAAAAATTCAATTGTGGTACAAAACTTTATTTTTCTTATCTTTTAGTTTTTAATTTAAAAGAAGAGATAGAAAGTGGTTGGATTTTGGTTGTAGATGGAGAAAATCTCGGTTGACACTAATTTGGGTCATGAAAAGAATGATTTTGGTGTCAACGGGATCTATTTGATGAGAGGAGTTCCATCTAAGTCTTCTTTTCCCTTCCCATCGGCTAAAGTGGTTGGTATGAGCCCGGGAAGGTTTTTTATTACTATTGATTTTAGTTTTTTAAACAATATCCTGGGATATTGATGCAATGAATATGTTTGTCAAGGTGTTTAGGGTTTTTTTAGGTGTTTTAGATCAAAATATATTAAAAATCAAGTTTTTTTGACAAAAAAAAAAAGCATGGCTTGAATTCTTAATGACCTTTCAATTGCTTGAAACTAGACCGTTGAAACTAGACCGGCATATGACGCATCATCTACCATAGCAGGTGACGTGTCATCCACCCCTTGAAAAAGAAAAGAAAAAAAAAACCTAGCCTAGATTCACATACTAGGTTTTCTTTTTTGAATTTTTAGGTTTTTTATATTTTTTACTGTAATTGCATCATTCAATGTTGACTTTGTATTAGGTTTTTGTATTGAATGTTTTTTATTTTTTATTTTTATGATTTGTTTTAATATATTATGATTTAATTTTTACTTGGTTTACAAATAAGTTTTGAATTTTTTTTTTCTGGTATTAGAAGTCATTCTTTCTGTGTAGTCGTGTGTGTGTGTATTAATTTTATTCAATATCTTTTCTATAAGTTTCTTTTTTATCATTTTATTAGATGAAGCATTGGTTTCATAAATAAATTTATTAAATACAATTAAGTTTATGACCTATTTTTTGAGATCATATATTTACATTTATATCTATCTTTTAACTTTACAATTTAGTCTTTGGTTAAATATTATTTATTTTTTACTTGGTTTTCACTCAAAATGATAATATATTTTTTTCCAGATATGTGCAACCTTGTATAATTTTTTTATTTGATTTTATTTAGTCTCTTTCATATATGTGTCTATTTTTTTTTATCATTTGATTAAATAAAAAATTTATTTTAATAAACAAAATCATTAAACACAACCAAGTACAAGACTTATGTTGTGAGATCAAATATTTTGATATACATTTATATCTTGATTTTTCTAGTTTAGTCTTTAGTTATCATTAATGACTTTTTTATATTTATTTTCATAAATAGTTCTTAATCTATTTAATTAAATACATGTATAAACTTTTTGATTTTTTATATTTGACCTGTAATGAAGCACGAGCCAACAGACTAGTATATCTAAAAAAAAAAAAAAAAAGTGGCAAAGACTGGTTTGGAGGGGAAGAACATGATACTGTAGGTGTTCTTTTGAATCTTTAGGGCCAAGCAGACCTTGAATTTACATTAACTACAAAGAACATTAAAGCAATTATCTTGGTTAGTATATTTATTCCTTCACACACACACACACGAGTTTGCCAAATTTGACGCTGCTAAGAAATTCAAGGTTCTGCCTTTATAAATAGGTAACACGTGATAATGAAAACCCCGCTCATCAATGCATAACCAGCATCAAACTTCGAGTAAATAAGATTTATAATATGGAGCACCTCCACTACTGAGGTCAAGCTGCAAGTTCTCTGTAATATCTCTTCTTGTCTATAAAATATGTTGTATGATTCTACAGTAAATGGTGTACAGTTGTCTAGCATAAGACAATAATTGAATTTCAGGACATGTTCGTTGCTGGTAGTGAGACATCATCTAGGACGGTAGAATGGGCAAAACGGAAATGGTAAAACATCCAAAAGTAATGGAAAAGGCACGAGCAGAAGCCAGGCAGGTCTTCGCAAATGTTGATGAAGCAGGTCTTCGCAAACTGGACTACTTACAGTTGCTTATCAAAGAAACTCTTGAACATACCCCCAATTCCTTTGCAATTTCCAAGAGAAAGCAAAGAGGCATGTAAGATTACTGGTTACGACATGCCTGCCCAATCCAAAGTTACTGTGAACATATGGGGAATTGGGAGGGAACCCATTAATTGGACTGAACCTCAGAGATTCTATCAAGAGAGATTTCTTGATAGTTCAATGGATTATAAGGGGATTGATTTTAAATTCATCCCATTTGGTGCTGGAATATTGTTTGGTATGGCTTCTGTCATGGGGTAATTTTTCGCTCCGTGAATAAACCCGTGCGACAGCCTATTCCTTCACTAGACTCAACCTTCCCTCGCCAATTCCTCGTATTTGCCTAGTAACTAAATGTTTCCCTCACCCGAGAGGTTTCCCTACTTTTTCAAGTTAGAAGACAAGCAGAATACACAAGAAGAATAGGATAATCAAAGTGCACAACAAGCTTTATAGGAACTCTTTCTCAAACTTTATTAATCTCGTAAACAAAGAAAACTATACACAAATCTATATGTGTGCTATGCACAAAAATTGCACGCTACACCAAGCTAATCTCTCTAATCTCGTGCTCTACATGCGTACATAACCAAGAGTTGCAGCTACTATTTATAGACAAGCATTTACAAGGCACAACTTCCATTCCTATATTTTAGGAAGTAGTAAGACACTATCTCACCCATGTTCACCCATGAACATTGTGGCCCATTATCTACCAAGTAGTGAGTAGTTTCCCCCCATGATCTCCAATGATCTTAGTGGGTTGAGAGCACTTCCAGCCATGCCCCCACGTTCTCCAGCACATCTCCCATGATCCGATGATCTTGGATGTCCATAACAGCCACTAACCCACGTTCTGCATGCCCACCTGGCAGCCCCATCTACCAGCTCTTGCTGCGTCAGCTGTTGAGTCACTCGTATGCCTTGGACAGTCCTTCGTCCAAGTTTTAGATCGTGCCAAGTCAAGCCCTTGACTTGCACAAGCTGCTGCGCGCTGCCGAATTCGCATCTGCGTACAGGCTGTCATTGTCTTCACTGCCGAATTCCTCGACAGCCCCTGTTCTCGTCAGCCTATACCCCTGACAAGTTTTCTTGTCTGGCTTGGACATTTCATCGTCAAGCCTATGTTCATCAATAATCTGCGCTGCCAATTTTTCTTTGACGAACCTACAGCCACATAAATCTACGCTGCCAATTTCTCCCACTGTTGACATGGCTCCCAGCACCCTTAGACACTGTTTAGGACAGCCTGCTGAAGTGTGCACCTCGGGCACGTTTAACACTGTTACAGCTACCGTGGTGCTTCCACTTGCACAGCTGCTATGGTTTTAATGGTCTGAGATCAGCAGATATTGTCACGTCCCAGGTTTTTGGCTCTCGTTAAGACGAAAAATGATCTCTCCATAATTCTCATTCAGCATCTTCCAGTGCTTTTCTATCGTCTGAATAATCAGCTTGCGTGCGGCCAATTAAACAACAAAAGTGCAGGTCTTTAAGGAAAACACAAGTCTGCAATTTTTGTGCAGAGTCAGCTATGAATTAGGGAGAGTCGTCACTAAAACTGCTGAACTTTTAATTCACTCTTCTCTCTCTCTTATAGTTCCTTGCAAAACATTCAGCCCTATTTATACATACAGAATCAACACACCTTCCTTACACTTGTTCACTTTAATTACCACTTAAGCTAACTCTAAATACATTAACTAATTAACACAAGTTCATGTCAGTGTCAGTAATTTCCTATGTTATTCATACTTCATGAACATATGTTTAGCTTTGTATGTGAAAGTTATGAGATGTTGTGAACTATTCTTTGCTCGTATATTGACTTGTGAGCAGATTTGATATATTGGACGTTTATGGCTAAAGTGAGAAGATCATTTCTCATTTTAGCAGAAGAATAGAGCTTTTCAGCAGTGGGCTTTTTGGTGCCAGAAGAGCTGCATGTTGAGGGACAATTACTCCGCATTGACAAATTTTTCTGCTCACAAGAGTTTCATGATAGACTCGAGTTTTATCTATTCATTATTGGAATCCATTTTCATGGATCTCCTCTTGTTCATGTTGATCTTAAATAAAGACCTGATCACTAGTTTCCTACTGGATCATGTAATTAAGAGACAGCAGTAATTGATGCCCTTGACACAATCTTCATGCAACCAAGATCATGTCTTAGCTCCCACGTGAAAATTTGCAGAGACAGCTAAGAATGATTTGCAAGATATACGTCGAGGATAGAGATGCCAAGGCCGAGATATATTAATTACTAAAGATTTTCCCAGAATGCATCGAAAGAGTGATTTGATACTTGGGGACATTGTAAATGGGAAAGAAAGATAGCAGAAAGAGTATGCTATCCCAAAAACCTAACATTTTCAGCAGCAGTTGTTGATTGGATGCACTGTAATTTATGATAATAAACAAAAACAATTCTTGAAGTTTATGATATAGGAAGTCGAAATAACCTTAAACAAAGGTTGCATTATTGATCTGTGTCTGAACTTTGAAGTTAGCATGTCGACTCCATCATTAAAAAAATTCTGATAGAACTTATCATTGATGAGTAATGACAATATAACAATAATAAACAAAAAAA
>Ga0325410_1007507_pt1 | contig 11903 bp, 8 predicted proteins | sample PopdelMetagenome_16_FD_206182 | JGI IMG/M metagenome (GOLD analysis project Ga0325410, IMG submission 206182) | Populus deltoides microbial communities from Bellville, Georgia, United States - Xylem-PdIQD-R3 | ecosystem: Host-associated > Plants > Phyllosphere > Stem > Wood/Secondary xylem... | reverse complement strand
GAAGCAAGTGTTTGGGGTTCTAAGTACTTCAAGGGTAACTTCAAGAGATTGGTAAAAGTGAAGACCAAAGTTGATGCTGGCAACTTCTTCAGGCATGAACAGAGCATCCCGCCTCTTCCAATTTCTATGAGGAAAAGAAAGTGAAGAGGAATTATCCAATAAATCAAGCCTCATTGGATTTAGTTCATTTGATGGAGGAGGCCAGCCTGTAAAGGTTGCAAATAATAATTGGGACTTCACTTTCCTGCCTTGTTTGCAAACTTCAATATTTTATTGTCACTTCTATGCAATTAGGTTTTCTAATAAATTATTGAGATGACGATTTTCAGTCATCGCAACACATAGAGCCTTTTATTTATGAACAAAAAATATACTTGGACCTCTATATAATATGACATTCAGTGTTCATTGATTTTATTATTGTTAGGACAATATTTTTCATAGGAGAACCCTTTTGTTATAAAATCTATAATCATATATATTGAATACATATTATACTTTTTTAGAATTCATGACTCTTGAATTTAATCTTTTAGATTTTTTTTATTAACATAGATGTCTAGATCAGTTTGCGCGCACCTCGATTAATTTCACATGTCCTGAAGTTAACGACCATGTAAACTTCTAGTGGCCCCGAGGGGACTCGAACTCGTGACTATTAGGGAGCAAACCCAAGGTCTAACCAGTTGAGCTACCTCTTGGGGTTATCTTTTAGTTTTCCATAACACTTGGGTTTCCTAGTGTTTTTTAATGTTCTCATTTTCTTCTCATATAAATAAACTATATGTCTTGTATTCTAATCATTGAAAAAAATATACAAGAAAAAGGTATGGACTTCTCTTTTAAGTTTTATTTTGAATATGTATATTCTTACTTGTTCTTTATTTTTTAACACGTTATTAGCATGATTACTCTACTTAATTTATATTAAAATCTTGGTACACATGAATTTGTATGTTACGTGGCTTGTATCAATTTCAATATTTTTTATCTTTTCACTATTGCTCATATTTTATTGAATATATTTGCCTTTGTAATTTATTTTGACAAAAAAAATTTCTTTTGTATTCATCAATATTTAAACCTTTAAAGAACTAGTATTGTAAGTTTTTGAAGAATTAAATATAGTTCTTGAAGAACTAGTATTTTTAAAGAACCGAATATCAATTTTAAAAGATTTTTTTTTGCTTTTATATTCATGATTTTATTTTATTAATTGTTTTTTATAGATAATATCGAATATGACGAAACTTAAATTTAATGCTCTTGATATATTGGGAATAACTTTTTGTCACGAATCCTTGACGCCGAGATTAATCTAGAAGCTATGAATCTTGGAGAAATCATTAAAAAAAAAATTATATTTCTCAATCAACATATAAGTGTGCGAATAAAATTTTTATTTTTATTTTTAAAATTATTAATCTGAATATTTGCCGGCAACCTCAAGTTGCTCTCAAGTTCTAATCACGTCTAAGTTTTTGTCATAAAATTATTTTCTACTTCAGTTTTTTTACCACCCACGCTATACATGTAACAGGTCCAGATCATGGAGAATCTTTCTAGATCTTTGATTTTTTTTCTTAGTTTAATGTAAAGGGACCTCCATCCATAGGAAAAACTACTAATAAGTAGCATTTTTTCTGGTCAATCTGAGCATGATCAACACACACTGTTGATTGTGAAATTATCCTGCAATATTGAACACACCTTGTTTGATGGTTTTATATTTCCCAAACAATGTTGATTGTGAAACTATCCTGCATATATTGCAGGACATTAAGTATGCACATGTTTTCCTGTTGGGGCTCACTCTTTTCAAACATTTCTTCTCATCTGATTTGAAAGCGTGGGTTGGTGTTAAATCTTTAATAAGAATCATTATAACTTAAAATCTTAAGTTGTTAGGTAAAGTTTTTGATTACTTGGTCATTAAAGTATAATATTATATTAAAAAATTATCTCATTTGATTTCACTAAATTATCATTTGATTATCTTTTTTTGCCCCCCGTCTAATATGAATATTGTTTGTTTTCCCTTCTATGGTCCACTGTATTGCCCTGACTGCTCAACTTTCCAACAATGATCAAGAAGTGTCGATGTAATTTTTGTTGAGGACTTTGCAAACTCGATCCATGGTCTTTTGTTCAAGAATTTTCTTGTTCAGAAATCAACTCGCACATTTCCAAGATCATGTCTATTCAAGTTTAATTATTGAAATGAAATCAGAAAGATGTTAGTTTTTTAAAGTATTTTTAAAAATCAACTTTCTTTGGTCAAAAACCCAACACATGTCATTCAATACATGTAGTCCTTTGATTGTTTTGTATTTTAAAAACAGATATTAACCTATTATAAGATTAAAATAGTTTTTCTATGGTTCTTTATGTCAATTTTAATATCTGATTTTAGGTACGTCATTTAATGGTATGTGACAAGGTGACCTTCTGTGCATGGATTTCAATACTAGAAGGTTTTGATTAAAGATCAAGGTTCCATTGAAAATTTTTCTTTTGAGCATTCATTTTATCAGCATGCATAATAATCAATAGCTTAGTTCGTGAGGCCACAACCCTTATGGAAAAGCTCTTCAAATTATGAGAGCATCATTTATCGATTCAAATTGCTTACTTGATTAAAAAGAGGATTTAAAAGCATGTAATGTAGTGTATGGTTCATGGTTATGAAAGAAAGGAAAATTCACAGGCTTAAAAGGTATGTGAGGGTTTTAAAGACCTAGGATCAACATCAACTATTCAAAATTCACAGGCTTAAAAGGTATGTGAGGGTTTTAAAGACCTAGGATCAACATCAACTATTCATTAACTCTCTTTCTCTTAATGTATCTGTAGAGGAAATGACATTGTAGACACAATTTTGAGCACCTGAAATTAAACAAGCACACGTGTACAAATATATGATTTTATTAAATATATGACCGAGTACAATCTCTATGTAATATATTCTTTCAAAAGAATAAGACAATCCTCTGATTCTTCCTTTGGATTTGATGTATGGTGACTTGATTTATTTGAGAAATCAATCCAAGATTTGTGCTTTGCAAGAACGCGAATTTGGGCGTGTATTGCGAAGTGAGATGTTGTGATTTGATGCTTTGAAGAGTACCTTGATTTGTCTTCAAAATATTATTGAAGAACTCTTATGAGGCGTTTTGGCTTGATCCAACAGAGCTTCGTTCTTTGTAGACTTCAAGCGTAGATGAAGTAGGCTTGAGAACTCTTTGAGAGAGAGCTTCCTTGCTTGAAGAGTGAGAGAGAGAGAGAGAGAGAGAGAGAGAGAGAGAGAGAGCTTCCTTACTTGAAGAGCTTGTCTTGAAGGAAATTTGTATCTCCCGGAATCCAATCTCTTGCCTTTAGGTTGAGGCCCTCTATTTATAGAGATCTGTAGGGGCTCTCAGGTCCTTTTCCAATACCACATGACATAATTTTATTGGTTGGTATTTATTGACGGGATCTTGCATTTATGACAAGATATCTTGAATATCTCATCCCAAATGTCAATTTTTCATTGGTCAAGAAATATATAAAGGCTCATTTATTTTCCATGTCATTTATTTCAATTTTATTTTATCTTTTCTTTTAAAGAATAAAATAACAGATGGCAAAATTTGATTGGTAGAAAATTTGTGTTTCTATAGATACCTCCTCGAGATAAGTTCACTTACTTTCAAAATAAGGGGGCGTGTCTCGAAAAATATTATTGAGAGGGTTTTATATTTTCAATTAAAATTTGATTTGATCATATTAGGTTTTCACAATAAATAGATAAATCTTATTATGAAAATAAAATATAATAGTTAAAATTAAAAATTTATGGATCAATCTTGCTTGCAAAAATGATAGAATATCCAGGTTCAATATCTCATTTGAAACAGCTGCATATTTAGAAACCAAACAAAATGCATCTTTATACATGAATAGCAACCAACAGCTTTGACCGGCCTGCGGGAATTTTTTTTTTACTGGAAGTGGTCAATGTAACATCTTGTTTTAAAGAACTCATTGTTCTGAATCCAACAACGCAATCCGTTAATGATTCCGACTAACGGTTGATGAGTTATGGAATATTAAAGATTTTGAATATTCCTTTTCTCTTCTTTCTCTTGATATGCGTGCACTACGATTTATTTTCTTCATTCCCGTTCAAATATTCTTTCCTATATAATTCCTTGCATTGTTAACCAATTGAGAGCAAAGACTAATTAAAATAAGAATCTGTCAGAAGCAACAAATTGTGCGTACAAGTTAGGAAAGATTGTTTGCCTTTTCAACAGTATAGGAAAACTTTGTCTTGGTTAGCTTGTCGCATCCTTTGTTTCCTGAATGAACTGCCGAGAGAGGGTAAATAAATAAGTGCAGAGCCGAACAGGAATTATTATTATTATTTTTTTTTGCTATGACTTCAATAGGAAAGATTTGCAGAACTGAATAGGAATTATTCCTCTTGTTTCAGAAGAGGAAAAGCAACTTGCACAGTCGACCTTTCTATCACAGAAAAAGAGTTTTTTTTTTTTTTCTTCTTTTGTAATCAGGCAACGGTCCATAGTGTGGCTATAAAAGGCCACTACATTGTCTTTCTTTATGCTGTAAATAGCACGACTCCTTCTCTTCTTTCTTTCCCTTCAACACAGCCTCCACCAGCAGGTATGCACAACTCGTTTTTATTAGTGTGCATTTACTCTTCTTTTTTTTTTATGAATTGTTGTTTTTTAACGTTTATTAGCAGGCGTGCATGGCTCTTTTTCAATATTTTTTTTTAACATGTAGGTAAACATAATTATGGTATTTCAATCATTTGTATAGAGCTTTTGGAATTAAATGACTTCAACTGCAGGCAGGCAGTCTCAACTGATAGCTTCTTTGTGTTGTCTGGACGTGGATCTCATCTGAAGACTTCAGGAGTTTCAATTAGTGAACATGACGGCTTTTACAACACAATTCCTTTCTCAAAAGTTTACAGAGTTATCAGCAGAAAGCCACATGCAAATGAAACCAAGCACACTTTGTCAGCAGAAATCTGATTTCTTTGGTTTTGGTCTTTGGAGCAGGAGCGGCGCAGCCTTCAGAAGTGGTTGAAGAGCCTCGACAACAATGCTCATATTTGGCCGGAACTCAGCTTCATACTGCACTCATCATGCTGCCACAGCTGCCAAATAGGCAACCCCTTTAGGGGGATATTCTCCTTTCAGCTTTGGATCTACACATCGTTTAACTTTGTCTTCACTCAGTCTTGGTGTAACCCATGTAACAAGACCCTGCTGTCCACGTGGCATGGTATGATCAACGGGTTTCCTCCCAGTAAGAAGCTCTAAGAGAAGTACTCCAAAACTGTAACCATCATTGTCCAGTTATTGCATATTCAAGAGCATGGTAACCAAAGGTTCCTAAAACTCGAGTTGAATGAAGGTAAGCAGCCATATCAGGAACCTGATTCGAAAGGTTAAGATCTGCGATCTCGGCTTTGAAGTCTTCAAACAGGAGCACATTGCTTGGTCTGACCTCTCTGTGTATTACAGCAAGTTGTACTTTCTCACGCAAGTAGCCGACCTTGCTTTCACAAGACATGAAGATCTTTTTTTTTTGTGTAATCAGGCGAAGATCCCTGGTGTGGCTATAAAAGAAAACCTATGTTACCAGGCGAAGATCTTTTTTTTTTATGATTTGATTCCTGCCGCTTACATTTTCAAACCTCATGTAAATATATCGATCAGTGGTACCTCGAGAATAAGTATTGAAGTTAATAATATTATAATAATGTTAATTATAAAACTAAGAATTACTTGATGGATTGACTCTATGCCTGAACTGGTCTGAATTTAAAAAAAAAATAGAGAAAGAATTTACTTGACTTGACTCGGTCAAAAACCTAGATCAACCTGGAATAAAACACGAGTCAAAACCCCGTTAATTGTTTTGAAAATGGTTTTTGATCAAAACAAGGTTGTTTTGTTATTTAAAAAAAAATAATTGGGTCAGTGCCCTTTTAACCTGTGACCTAAACCTTGCCTCGGGTTGACTTCTAAGAAGGGTTTTTAAATTATAATAATAACCACTTTTATCTATATATTGACTCGAGTCAATCCGTGTTGACCCTACTGACCCATGACCTAGGCTTTGCCCCATTCGATTCTAAATCAGGTTTTAAAACTATGATAATAAGAATTTTAATCCTTACATTGACCTAGGTTGACCTTCCTAATCCGTGACTTGGGCCTTACTCCAAATTGATCCCAAATCCATGTTTAAAACTATGATAATAACCATTTTTATTTTATGTTAATTTGGGTCAACTTGAGTTGACCCTCCAAATCATTAGTTTTTTTATTGAGTCGGCATTGATATTGTATTTTTTAAAAAAATTAAAATAAAAAAAATAAAAAAAAGCTTCGGTCACGTCATCATCAACAACAGTAGTGGAAGATCTTCTTTCCAGTACTAGCCAATAAATATAATACGAATATATTGAAATTATTGATTTATTTTTAATAAATTCTGGATAATCCTTTTGATTTAGAAGATTTGAGGTTAGTGTTGACTTAAAATTTTAACTATTTTTTATGTTATATTGAAATTATAGATTTATTTTTAATAAATTATTTATACATGGAACAAATTCAAGTGGGATAGCGCAAATGGCAATGTTGCGAGGAGGGTGTAGGAGAATCACTCTGCAACTAGGTAACATCGAAAACAATACGATATTTTTTTCAAAAAAATTAAATATTAAAATCTAATTTATCATTAACTCATATAAAATACATTTCTATCATGAAAGTTGCGTGACTTTTGGTATGAAGCGCAGAAAAAAGCTAAAAAAATACACCAGAAATAACGCTTTACCAGGCTGGAATAATGTGGCAGTTTGGAGGGATTTCAGTCTGCAATAGATCCCGGAGGATATATGAGCGTAGTATATTTAGCACGTGACGTCTGAACGATTCACACGACGCTCACAGTCCAATGCCAAGAACCAGAACCGGCAAATTCATGATTCGATTACTACGCACACCAGTGGCTCCGTTCCGTTAATTGCACATGCGAAGTGGATGGTAAAATTAATTTTAATGACATCTATCTTTAATTAATTTGTTGTTATTTGTAAATATATTTAACTTGCAACATTTTTTTTTCTTACAAGCTACGTCTCTTAGACGTGAGGCAATCCCAATGGAGCTTTTTATGGAGATGCACGTGTGGAATGAAGACCGCCAAAAGGGGATGCAATAATTCATCGGTTTGTCTCAATTTCACCCTCGGTATTTCTCAATTGAGCCTCTATAGTTTGGCGCCTTTTGCAAATTGGTCCTTGGTTGCAAATTTTATCAATTTGATCCCTAATTGACCCCAAAACTTCAATTATCTTGCAATTTAGCCCCTGATTTCAATCAATTAACTTGGTAAAAATTAAATTTGGTCTCTTAAAATTCCAATCTTCTCAATTAAGGCTAAATTAGGCTCCCAAACTTAATTTTTCATCAATTAAGCCCCAAATAAAATTAATTTGACCCATTTTAAGTATAATTAAGTCCTTGCACTCAATTAAATCCTTCAATTAGACCCAAATTAATTCTTAAACATAATTAAAATTTAATTTGACTCATGATTAAATCAAATTGGCCTATTAAAAATTTAATTATGTCCTTGAACTTGATTTTTATGCAAATTCATCCAATAATAATTCAAATTGACCTTGAATTTGCATTTTCTTCATTTTTGGGCATAATGGGGTACAATTATGCCTTAAAATTTCCTCCAAAATTGCTGCTTAATTCCCTGGCCTACTTTCTCCACATTACCAGCCTTTATTTTATTTTTATTTTGAAAAGAAAAGTGAATTTTGAGGAATAACCCAAAATTGAGTTATGACAGTTGCCCCCCTCTTTGCAATGCTTACGATAGAAAGTCTCGTAAGAGAGTTTAGATAGTAAGTTTTGTAAAGAAGAAAAAGAAATAGAGATGATGGACTCGCCATATCAAGAAATGATGAATCCTTCCGAAAGTATTTGAAGTGAGGGCTAGGAAGCACACTAAGAGAAAAAACAGAAAGGTTTTTCAAAGATTTTGAAATGGTCGAATTGTCATGGATGACCTACCCAGGAAAAATAAAAAAGAGTTTTCAAGGTGGCGAAAAATGCGAAGATTTTTCAAAGTGGTCTTGTTGTAATGGGTGACCTGCTCAGGTGAAAAACACGAAGATTTTTCAAAGAGGTGAAAAATACGGAGATTTTTCAAAGTGATCTTGTTGTAATGGGCAACCTGCCTAGGTGGGAAATTGTCAAGGTGGTGAAGATTTCTCAAAATGATTTCATTGTAATGGGCCATTGGCCCAGATGCAACATTTTTGGAGGTGGTGAGAAATGCGAGGAATTCTCAAAATGGTTTCATTGTAATGGGATACCGGCCTAAATGGAATATTTTGAAGGCGAAGAGAAATGTGATGATTTCTCAAAATGGTTTCATTGTAACGGGCAACCAGCCCAGATGGAAGATTTTGAAGGTGGTGAGAAATGCGAGGATTTCTTAAAATGGTTTCATTGTAACGGGCAACCAGCTTAGATGGATGATTTTGAAGGTGGTGAGAAATGGTTTTATTGTAATAGGCAACCGGCCCAAATGAAAGATGAAAAGACTTTTTAAAAAGGTCTGATTGTGATGGGTGACCTACCCAAGCAAAAAAATAAAATGTCTTGAAGGGACGACATGATAGGGCTCGAAGGCGCACTATTCAAGAGATGGGAGTTCAAAGGAGCGTTCGAAAAGAGATAGGACCTGAAGGAGAACGACGGCTATAAAGAGCATTTGAAAGGATGCAGGGTTAGAAAACATACTATCCAAGGTGGTCAAGGGCTCTAAGGCGCACTCAAAAGGAGGTAAGGTTAGAAAACACACTACCCAAGAGGTGAGGGCTCAAAGGTGCACAAGAAGGTATGGTTGTAAAGCACAAAATCTAAGATGGACAAGGGCACGAAGGCACACTCAAAGGGAAGGACGATATGACCTAAAAGCGCACTCGAAAGGAGACAAGGTTAAAAAACGCACTACCCAAGGGGTGAGGGCTTAGAGGCGCACTCAAAAGGAGGCAGGGTTAGAAAACGCACTACCCAAGGGGTGAGGGCTTAGAGGCGCACTCAAAAGAAGGCAGGGTTAGAAAACGCACTACCCAAGGGGTGAGGGCTCAAAGGTGCACTAAAAAATAGACAGGGTTAGAAAACACACTACCTAAGGGGTGAGACCTCAAAGGCGCACTTGAAAAGAGGTAAGGTTAGAAAACACACTACCCGAGGGATGAGGGTTCAGAGGCCCACTCGAATGGAGGTAAGGTTAGAAAATGCACTAACCAAGGGGTGAGGGCTCGAAGGCGCACTCAAAAAGAGGTAAGGTTAGAAAATGCACTAACCAAGGGGTGAGGGCTCGAAGGCGCACTCAAAAGGAGGTAAGGTTAGAAAACACAATACCCGAGGGGTGAGGGCTCCAAGGCACACTCAAAAGGAGGTTAGGTTAGAAAACACACTACCCAAGGGGTAAGGGCTCTAAGATGTACTCAAAAGGAAGGAGGTAGGGCTGTAAAGTGCATTATCCAAGATGGTGGAGGGCTCGAAGGCGCACTCAAAAGGAGGCAGGGTTAGAAAACGTACTACCCAAGGAAACTTTTTTTATTTCTTAATTAAGGTCTTATGTTAGAATTCCTTAACCAAAAAAGTTAAGTTATCTATAAAGAAACATTTGTTTCTTGCAAGAATAAGTACAATTTGGATGGAATCGATTAGCAAATATAGATGAAAAGATTTAATTGAAAATTTATGAAACTTGGGGGATAAAATTGATACAAAATCTTTTTTTGGTGGCAAAATTGAGACCGATTCTATAGTTGTTGGAGGGGTTTGTCTTTTTGAGGTTTTCCCTTAATTAGTGTGTGTGTGGAGGGGCGCATTGCAAATTTTGCAGAAAACATTTATAGGGGAAGGGGAAGGGAAGAGTTGCTACCCAAATTTTGACCCATGTTTTGATAATTTTTTTTAAAAAATAAAAATAAAAATAAACATGTGGCGATAACATAGAGCATCAGGGTTAAGGAAGCAATATGTCAAGGAGATAATTACTGAATTATATATAATTACTGCAATACCATAGATATATGATTTGATTCGTGCTGGTTATGAAAAATAATCACTGCAATAAAAAATACTATATATATAGGATTTGTTGATGCTGGTTATAGAAGACAATCTCTGCAATAATTATTGCAATATTTTCTTAAATACAATGTGTAAAGATTTTCTATATAAGTAAATATCCAGCCATATGCACAAAGGGGGGGAGAAAAATTTACAGAGGATAATTTTTTTAAAAGAGAGAAATTTAGGGCAACCACCAAAACAAAAAAAAAAACCATAAACCTAATTTTTCTCCCGGCCGAAACCAAGCCGTGGCCCCATCTTTCTAATTTTTTTTCTCTTTAAGCCAGCCACCAGCGAGAGCCCCTCCATTTCTCCATCTCAGCCACTGCACCCCCACAAACACTCGACCACAGCACCAACACTCCCTTCTCCCCGATTCCAGCCTTTTCCCTTTGGCTTCTTCTTCCCCTCAGCTGACCAAAGAGCACACCAGCCCCTCTGCCTTTCCATCTCTTCTTCATCCCCACACACGTCCGGCCACCACCCTTCTTACCTTAGGGCTTCAAGCATTTCGATAGAAAGATGAGTGAAATTCCCAGTTAAGCATTCACAAAGTGCAGAGTTGATAGGAGGAGGAAAAGACCATAGTTCCATTTGTTCTTTGAAGGTGGGCAGTGGAGTCGGAGGAACTACATCTGTGGAACACAGAAAGAAAGTGGGATTTCATCCTATATCTGTAAACTATATATATATATATATATACACACACACACGAAGAAACAAAAAAAAAAGTGAAAAACCAGAGAGAACGAAGCAAGACAGGGACGAGCAGAAGGAAACAACATAAACAGACGAAAACACAGAGAGACCAACCAGCATGCCTTCCCCATCGCCTTCGTCCCTTCGTTTCTGTCTCCAGTTTCTTCTCCTCCAGCGGTGCAACCTTTTCTTCCATAGGCATAGTGAGCTCTGGAAAGCAATAACAGCACCTCCTCCTTCTGCACCAGCGGCGTTCACACCAGTTAGACCAACGGTGCAACTTCTTCTTCGCCAGCACAGCAATCTCTTCACTGGCGCTTCTCAACAGCCCAGTCATCTTGCACCGGCTACAACCGTGGAGTCATTTTCAGCCCCGACAGCCATCACTAACTCGCAGCCCCTCAACCATCAGGAGCAGGTATTAGTCGAAGCAGCAGCCCACAGGAAAACAGAGAAAGAGCAAGAAAACACAGAGGGAAGAACGTCCATTACACCAGCACATCACACCTTCATCATCGTCTTCGCCGTCTCCAGAAAGAGCATTGGCAAGAAGAGAAAGACAGAGACCAACACCAGTGTTACCAGCGTTCGTCATTGTCTCCAGAATCAGTGATAACCGGTCATGCGCAAGAACTGCAGCATCATCATCTTCGCCCGTCAGCTATCAGGTAAGCTCCTGCATTCTTTCCACTTCTGCAAATTTAATTACACGGTTACTGTGCATGCTTTTGTTACTGTTCAAGTGAATTATAATTCACTTGAACAGTAACTAAGGATGCACTTGTTTGCCCAGCCGGGTCACTGGTTTGGGCAAGTGACCCGGCTAGGCCGGTTGGGTTCAGTCCAGCTACATGGGCCGAGCTAGACCCAGCCCCTAAAAAAAACGAGTAATATTGTTGTTTTTTTTGTGTATTTATTTTGTGGTTTTTGTATTCTTATATTGTAAAAATACAAATCTCGTATTTAAAACACCCGGTTTTCGACGCAATGTGACAAATATACATA
>Ga0325410_1007506_pt1 | contig 11903 bp, 5 predicted proteins | sample PopdelMetagenome_16_FD_206182 | JGI IMG/M metagenome (GOLD analysis project Ga0325410, IMG submission 206182) | Populus deltoides microbial communities from Bellville, Georgia, United States - Xylem-PdIQD-R3 | ecosystem: Host-associated > Plants > Phyllosphere > Stem > Wood/Secondary xylem... | reverse complement strand
TAGAGAAAGTTTTTTGATGTAATTGAATTTGTCTGACTTGCATTTGAGAAATGCGTGCAATTTTTAGGTGGTTACTGTATGTGCTACTAGGAAATTGTTTCAGAGTATAATTGATTGGGAGTCTTTTCTAGTCAAATAAGAAGAGATTATTGAATTTATTAACCTCAAATATGATCCCAATTTGCTCATTGGAATTGGGAATACCTTCTTCAATTAGTTTTGGAGTTGCTACTGACACTCATTCCCTATAATGTCATTTGTTGGTTAAGAACTTTGTATGTTGTGAGACTGATATTTGTTGTTCTGTTTTTGAGACCGTCCATACATGAATGTCATTTCATTACACCATCTTTTTGTAAATTGTAAACTTGCATTCCTTCTGAGTTATTTCTTTACTCAAATTATATTAATTATCACTGTTCTTATTACACAGCTTAAACACTTGTCCATCTTGCTTTTTATTCTTTATTGCAGGCACTGCTGGGCATGGTTTTACACCACATGTTATTACTGTAGCTGCGGGTGAGGTATGGAAACTCCTGAGACTTGGATTACAGTACTGTTATCAGTGATGAGTTGGTAGCCTATAAATGCATTTATCTGGTTATTATCTTTCACATGCTAAGAAAGCATATAGAAAAATCTTTGTTAATGAAAATTTCCTTAGCTTTGTCTACTATTTGTTTGTTTTTAATTTTGTGTATGATACATTTTCAAGCACTGTGTTGCTTTGATGGAGTTGCTCTTTTAGTGACTGGCTAAAAGGGTGGAAAACCATCATCAACCCGCTCATGTCTTTTAAAAACATGGATTCATTTACTTCCTGAATTTTTTATTTTTATTTTTCAATTTCATGGGAAGCATAATTTATCCGTGATTAGCCTGGTTTTCTGAACATCTAATTTTAAACTTTTGATGTAAAACTGAAATATATACTTAGCTGTGACATGGAGGGATGTTTTCCTTTGCTTTCGTGTAATCTTGCTACTCAGTTTTGGAATGCACATGCAGAAATTGTTAACTTTTTCATGTTTTCTTTGCTGGGAGATAGCTAATGTTCTTGGTGACTTCGCTCAATGTTCTAGACACATGGTGTTTTTAATCGTTAAAGAACATGTAATTGTATGGTCGGTTTATGTTTGCAAATACTTGAGGAGATCTGTTTAGAACATGGTTCAGTTCCTTTAGCTGTGGATAATTATGACGTCAATATTTAAGGGAGTTTTGAGATTTTGAGTGATGTACTGTGTGCTGGACTTTTATCAGAGATGCATGTGGTGGAAGGTTACTGATCGCATCCTAAAGCAAATATTTATGCTGGCCACTACCAGATATGTGATAAACGAGAAGTGGATTAAATTTTTATTGTCTTATAGCTTGTGGTTTACCTTTTGTTGTTGTGGAAAAAAAAATGAGAAAGTGTTCATTGACATGCATAATGAAGTTTTAAATATGAAAGTGAAAAAAATAAAAAAGACTAATCTAAAATTCTTCATTGGCCAAGTTCTTAAGCACAATACTAGTGGTTTCCATACAGGAAAGGAAAAATAATTGGAAGTCAAAGAATAGAGTTGACAATGGAAGAATCTATATATATGCTGTCTGTGAATTCCAGACACAGTATTTATCTGATAATGTAGACTCTTTTGATTGTGATGACAGATTGAATGTTAAAAGTTTGCCTTTTGGGCTGTTAAAATTTCCCAGGTTCCTTTTGCCAGGTGTTGCAATATTTCTTTATCATGGCCATTGACTGTTGGTTCTTTTTTTACCCTTTTTTAAAAAACTTCGGCTACATTCCATTCCTGTTCCTTTTGAGATGATAAAGTTTTCTAATGAATTTCTTCATGTAGATGTCCAGATATTAGTCAGTCAAGGTAAGAAATTGCATGTGTTTGAGATGATAAAGTTTTCTAATGAATTTCTTCATGTAGATGTCCAGATATTAGTCAGTCAAGGTAAGAAACTGCATGTGTTTTTCATTTTTGATCACTGGTTTGTCTTGGTTCCTTCTGTGATTTTTCCAAGTGTCTAGAAAATCTATGATTATTTACTTGTTATTTTAAATGTTTAACAAGGTGATCGGATCTTTGTGGTATGTCATTTGCACATACATGCTGGAAAGCTACTCCTTTAAATGTCATGCACAGGTGATAGTGTGAATATTTCTGTTCCTAAACTGTCAGTTAAGAGTTCCCTTCATTCTTGGTCTTTATTCTGATGAACAACATTATGTGGTTCAGTTGTATACTCAAGAGTCATGGGGGCATTCAAGCGTAAGGATTTGGGATGTGATTGGGGCGGGATAGATCACGATTAATGTAGTTTTGAAGTCTTTTCATGTATCTATTCAGAATTAGTTGCTGCAACAAGAGGGTTGTTGGGATGCCAATAGAGGTTTTTGTAGATACATGAAACCCTGTTTATTCCTCAGTAAAATAAATTCCTTACAGGATGTTGGCCAGAAAATCATTCAATTCCTGCAACAAAGCACGCGTGAAATGTGTATTCTATCTGCATCTGGTTCAGTCATGAATGTATCTCTTCGCCAACCAGCAACTTCAGGAGGCAACATTTCATATGAGGTAATTGTTTATGAGCATGTAACTTTTTTGAATTCCAGAACTCTGTTCTCTTTTCCTTGAATCTTCAGATGGACATCATATTGTAAAATGAGTGGAAAATAATGATGATAAAAAGATTCAAAACTTACTCTCTTTTGTTAAGCATGCCAACTTTCATGCTTTGAGAAGCATGCTGACTTATGCTTCTTTGATATGGCCTCTGGATATCTTTTTCAATATCATGATTCTGTATTTGACTGGAAGAAGGGTACTTCTGAAAGACGACATAAAGAACAAAATCTAAGAAGGGAACAAAAAAGTTGTTTCCTTCAAGGCTATATGATAAGAAAGAACGACATTACAACTGCAAAGTAGCAGCCTCACAATGGTCCAAGTGCCCCACTGGTTTTGAGAAATGACTTCTGGTTAGTGGTGTTATAGTGTCAAACTTTCAACTGCTGCACTTAGGAAAATAAGACTCATCTCCTGGGTGGTTGGGCAGGCTGGAAAGGATGTGTCAATAGTATGGGGTTTGGCATCGAGTATTTTTTGAAAATTCAAGGCCAGACATGTAAAGGAACCTATACTTAGGTGGTCTAGTTCTACTACTACACAAATCTGAATGTCAGGGAAATATGAAAGATAACTGAGAGCACCATTTTTAGTACATTTCCATGATATCACGGTTTGTTCTTGTTGCCTGAACAGACTAGTTGATATAGTATATCTTGACTGCCCTGTGGATGATACAGACAGCAGTATCTTTGAGAAAATTCCACATCTCACTTAATGTATTTCTTGAAAATCAAATGGTATACTGTGTTGCTTTCTAGCTTCTGAGAACTGGAAGCATTTGTATTATTTTCATGTGTGCCCAAAGAATTCTCTGATAGTGTCTGGGTTAAATATTAGCTTGCCATTTGCTTAAACAATTGATACTACATCTGATAAAATTTTATATTCTGAGAAATAGCTTGACAATTTGAAGTGCTAGCTAAAGTTGTAAAAATGATATTCTGAGGTGATCAGAAATTAATTCTTCATTCCTGCGTGCTCTTTTAACATCAGGGCCGATTTGAGATCATTTCTCTGTCTGGATCTTATATACGTACTGACATGGGGGGACGAGCAGGTGGCCTCAGTGTATGCCTTTCTGATTCAAATGGCCAGATCATTGGAGGAGGAGTTGGTGGACCTCTAAAGGCTGCTGGCCCTGTGCAGGTATTGCTTAAAATATACAATTTCTCTAAAATATGTGATGTATGAAGTAGGGAGCAAACTATGGCTGAGGACCAGCCTTTTCATTAGAAATCACATACATGCATGTAAAAGAGGGTCCAGATCGTAGAAATCCTGTTCCACATTTAAAATGTTTGCGTGATTATGTCCTTAATATTTATGATTTATTAGTTGTTTGTGCACAGGTCATTGTCGGTACGTTTGTGCTTGACAACAAGAAGGATGGTAGCGGAAAAGGTGATGCATCTGGCAGCAAGCTTCCATCACCAGTTAAGGCATCAGTACCAAGTTTTGGCTTCCGCTTACCAGTTGAATCTCCTGTGAGGAATCCAGCGAGGGGAAATGATGACCTTCTTACCGTAGGTGGAGGCAATCCATTTACAATGCAACCTTCCACTATGCATTTATTATCTGCAAGAACCATGGATTGGAGGAGCAGTCCAGATGTCAGAACTGCAGGTTATGATTTTACAGGTAAATTATATAAGACTCCCCCCTCTGTCCTCTCCCGCTCATAGACTCACCAACTGACATGGGTTGTTTTCATTTTTCAGGAAGAACAGGTCATGGAGGATCCCAATCTCCTGTAAACGGTGACTATGATTGACTTCCAGATTACAGATTGGTTGACTTTTGAAGCACTGTTTTGTCGTCTATCTTCAATCCCAGGTACATTGACCAGAGAAAATGCATGCACAACCTTTTGCAACCTTCGTGGAGTGCCGGATGGTATTCTGTACAGTTTAGCCACACTCTCTATACTCCTTGCTAGCTCGTGGTCCAAAATTAGAAGTGTTAGCCTTAGTTTTATGCTCATGCACTCAGTTGCAACTCTTTTTTTTTTTTCTTTTTTTTTTCGCATACTGGAGTTACTGGCTGATTCCTGTTAACATTGAATTAAGATTCAACTGAGAACCTGGCATCAAATGACAAAAGTTCCGCCAATTGAGATAATTATACTCGTTCTGGATTTATGCCGGTGTCCTCACGGGATAACACAATGTGTTATTCTGAAAACCTACCTGTCTTCTGCATCTTTTGGCATATAATTCGTATCTTTTGTGGGTAGATTCCCTTGCTAACTCCAAGCATGTGTAAGATAGAATTCTGTTTCTTTTCAACAAGTGGAGGTACAATCTGCAACTTGCAATGTTTTGCCTAGTCAAATAGATGGAGACAGTAGCCGCTGACTGATATTTTTAACTTGAAAATATATTAAAAAATTTATTTTTAATATTAGAATATTAAAATTATAAAAAAATGTTAATTTACTATTTTAGCATAGTCGAGGGTGAATACATGAGAAGTCTCTGGTCCCAGTTGGAGGGACTTGTGCTGGCTTTAGCAAGAATACTGGGGAAACCTAATTGTATATTGAACCCCACATCTCCTTTCTTGTTACAATACTATATATTATACTTAATATGTCTTCACTCCTTTGGACACAATTCATGGTTATCTTTTCTTACAAGTTATTAAGATTGTCTCCGTGAGTTTATACAATAATTATACTTAAATAAACCCTTGGAATAATGACTACAAACATTTTAAGAAAAATTACTACAATGAGGTGATCTTACTTGAATATTGATTCTAGAATGTGTTTTGGTATTTAGATATAGATTGTTTTTGTTTGAAAATATATTAAAATGATTTTTTTTACTTCTAAAATCTGCATATTAAAATTATTAAAAAATGTATTAATTTAATAAATTTTTCAAGCTAAATATATTTTTAAAATGTATCTAAACGCAATTTCAAATATAAAAAAAAGTGTCCAATAAAGTTAGATTAAAAGAATTTATTTTAAAATATAATATGATTTTTATTTAAAAAAAAGGCAACATAAGCTTGAATATTGATTCTAGAATGTGTTTTGGTATCTAGATAGAGTTTTTTTTTTATTTGAAAATATATTAAAATAATATTTTTTTATTTCTAACATCAATATATCAAAATTATCAAAAATTATTTAAAAAATATATTAATTTGATATTTTTTTCAAGTTAAATATATTTTTAAAGTGTATCTAAATGTAATTTCAAATAGAAAAAAAGAGTGCCTATAAAGTCAGATTAAAAGAATTTATTTAAAAATGCGATGCGAAAGCTTTTTTTTTATTTTTATTTTGAGATGTAAATTGTACTCTGTTTCCATTATTGTTTATAAATATAAATCTATTTAACTACTAAAAAAACAAAAATAATTTTGTTATAAAACAATTCAAATTAAAATAAATAACTGATACAAAAATTAAAAAAAATAGAAGAAGGAAAAAAACCTAGCTTATCTAATTAAAAATTTAAGTTAATCCACTAAGTTTGAAACTTCACTTTTGAATTTTTATTTATAAGAAAAATTAGTTAAAAAAACAATGTTTTAATTTATTTCTTTTTAAAAAAATTAAAGGATCAACTTTCTCATCCCGTGACACGATAGAGTCACGTTAGTGACAAAATTAATTAATTAGTTTAATCGAATCTAACAATAGTAGTATAATCAAAACCTATTAAAAACACCAAATCAGTGCTTAGTGGCCCCCTTTTCTACCTGTAGTCATCACGTGCTACACGTGACAGGTGCTTACAAATTCTGGTTCGCGAAGCAGAGTAGCAATCCCCTTAGCCTTAAAAAAGAGCCACACTTTATAACCGTCGTGGACTCGTAAGTTGAAACGGTTAAAATCACCACGTAAGCAGCTGCCTTCGTACGCGCGCAGAACCTTGAGATCTTCGCCAGTTCATTCCACCATCCGACGGTGAGCATGTGTAGAAAATTCCACATCATTGATCTACCAATAAATTGTTTCATTTCATTTAATTTATTTATTAATTCAAATTAATATTCACCAATTATCAAGTTAGTAAACCCAGTCCTGTCCATCACCCACCTGGATTCCTGATGGTGTAGGTTAATTTAGATAAATCCAGATTAACGTTATTTCTGTATTTAAAAAAAAAATTAAAACGATATTATTTTAATATTTTTTTATAAAAAAATCAAATTAAATTTAACTAAATCATAAATTAATCCAAATATATTATATCAAGTAAATAAGATAGTGGGTTACTTAATTTAATTTATGTGTAACACTAAAAATATATTAAAATAATTTTTTTTATTTTTAATATTAGTATTATAAAAAAATAAAAAATACTAAAAAATAAATTTAATAATTTATTTTTTAAAAAATATTCTTTTAAAAAACATCTAAAAGGAAAAGCTATCAATCTATCAATCTATCTAACATATTCTTATTATGTTAATAGTTTTTGTGGTTATAATTTAAAAAGATATTATTAATTGTATTTTAAAAAAATATATTTCGTCAAATAAGATAGATTTTTATATGTAAAATAAATAAAATTATAAATAAAAAATAGATTATTTTAGTTTTTACAAAATTAAAATTTAAATAAAAAAATATTTAATTAATTAAACTATTTTTTCTAAAACTAAAGTTACCACACGTATGATATTATAAACAAAAATAAGCAAACCAATTCAAAGAAATCCTAGCTAATAATAAGAAAATGGAGCAAAAGCCAAAACTTTCTTGACGAGCAAAAAGGTTCAATAAAGGAAGGGAAGAATAGAAAACCATATTCTTGATGGGGTGATGGGACAGAGAGAGAGAGAGAAGAAGAAGAGGGTGTCTAGGTTCTCTTCACATTCAGTATGTGTGGAGAAGTGAGGACCCCACTTCTTAAACCCTATTCTGTGTTTTCTTTCACTGTTTCTTTCTCCCATCACATCTCAAGTTCACGACACCAGATTCTCTCTTTGAACTTTATTAGAGAGGGGAGAGGTGATTTAGGCTAAGCTAGGAAGAAAAAAGAGAAAAGAAAAGCGGAAATATCTTTTGTTGAAGAGGTACATAAATCTTTCTTCTTTGTGAGAGTGATTGATAGCTCATAGAGCAACAATTCCACTTTTACTAGGCAAGAGAGGAAAACCCCCTTCCCCCCTTCTTTTCTTTTTTTAGAGCGAGCAAGTTGATGCATCTTGACTTGGGTTTTATTCAAAATATAGCAAAAAGTAATTGGTTTTGGCTTGGATAGGTGGTTTTGACTCAGGAGAGGCAAAAGGTGTGTTCTTTCTAGCTTCTTTTATTTGGTCCACTCTTCATTTCTGATTTCTCATTTTGTTTTCCAAAATGATAGATAGCTACTTGTTTTCAATTTAGAATTTTGGTTTTTTTTTCTTCTTCTTGTATGGCTATCAAAAAATAAGATGAGCAGTGGTGGGGAAACGTGTCAAAGATTACTGGTTGTGGAAAGAAAATCACAGTGGTCTATTTTTTTTATGGGTCTGGAAGATCTTGAAATTTGGTTGATGGTGTTGTGTTGTTGATTTTTAGTGTAAAATTCAAGTTGGTATTTTAGATCTTGGAGTGTTAGACATGGCTTTGTTATAATTGGTGAGCTTGTGTGTGTCTGTGTTTGTGTGTTTGAAGAGTTCAGACCAGGGAATGTATATTCATACTTGGGGTTCTAGAGCATAGTTCAAGCAGTTGTCTTTCATATTTTGTTTTTTGGATTCTGATATACTAGGGATTTGTAAGATTTAGGAACGTGTGACAAGAATGCATTAGGCAAGTGTTCACTTGGGTGCGCAATGTTAAGAGCATTAGCTTCTAGATTCTTGCTGATTTCATATCTAGCGATCTTGGTCACTGCAAGTGACAATGACTTTGCGAATTGTAATTGCGATGATGAGGGTTTTTGGAGCATACACAACATTATGGAAGCTCAGAGAGTGAGTGATGTTTTTATTGCAATAGCGTATTTTTCAATACCAATCGAGCTTCTTTGGTTTATTAGCTGCTCCAACTTTCCTTTCAAATGGGTCCTTCTTCAGTTTATAGCATTCATAGTCCTTTGTGGACTGACACATTTGATCAATGCATGGACTTATTATGGACCACACTCATTCCAGCTGATACTGTCCCTCACCATTGCCAAATTCCTCACGGCCTTGGTCTCTTGTGCAACCGCCATAACCCTTTTAACTCTGATTCCTCTTCTTCTCAAATGGAAGGTGAGGGAGCTTTTCTTAAAGCAAAATGTGTTGGAATTAGACCAAGAGGTGGGGATGATGAAGAAGCAAAAGGAAGCTAGTTGGCATGTTAGGATGCTAACGCAAGAAATCAGGAAGTCACTTGATAAGCATACAATATTGTATACCACTCTGGTTGAGCTTTCTCAGACTTTAGATTTGCATAATTGTGCTGTATGGATGCCTAATGAGAATAGAACGGAGTTCCATCTCACCCATGAGTTGAAGGGCAATTCTAAAATTTATCGCCGTTCTATCCCGGTAAATGATCCAGATGTGTTAGAAATACAAGGTAGCAAGGGGGTCAAGGTTTTGAGGCCTGATTCAGCTCTTGGTGCTTCAAGTGGTAGAGAGTTGGAGGAGTCAGGTGCTGTGGCAGCAATCCGGATGCCAATGCTACAGGTTTCAAATTTCAAAGGGGGGACACCTGAATTAGTGGATACTTGTTATGCTATACTGGTTTTGGTTCTTCCAAGCATGAGTTGTAGAGGCTGGAGCCCTGAGGAATTGGAAATAGTGGAAGTAGTTGCTGATCAAGTAGCTGTGGCTTTGTCTCATGCGGCAGTTCTTGAAGAATCAAAAGTCATGAGAGAGAAACTGAGTGAGCAAAATCGTGCACTGCAACAGGCAAGGAATAATGCAATGATGGCAAGCCAGGCAAGGAATTCCTTTCAAAAAGTGATGAGCCATGGGATGAGGAGACCAATGCACTCAATCCTGGGATTGCTCTCTATGTTCCAAAATGATAATATGGGCTTTGAGCAAAGGATTGTTATTGACACATTGGTGAAAACCAGCAATGTGCTTTCAACTTTGATTAATGATGTGATGGATATTTCAGCAGAAGATAACACCGGAAGGTTCCCTTTAGGGATGAGGCCCTTTCGTCTACGCTCCATGATCAAAGAAGCTTGTTGCCTTGCTAAGTGCTTGTGTGTGTATAAAGGTTTTGATTTTGAACTTGATGTTCAAAGTTCTTTGCCTGATCTAGTGATAGGAGATGAAAGAAGGGCCTTTCAAGTTATTTTACACATGGTTGGATATCTTTTAAATATCTATGATGGAGGGGGGAATGTCATATTTCGAGTTTTTTCAGAGAGTGATAGCGAGGGCAAGACAGATAGAATGTTGGGGATGTGGAAATCAAATGCTGCTGATGAGTTTGTATGTATAAAGTTTGACATGGAGATCAGAGAAGGAAGTTCTCTATCAGATGGAGCTAGTTCAACCACAAATTCTTCTGGTAGGAGGCAAAACAGTGCTGAAGCTAAGGAGGGTCTAGGCTTCATCATGTGCAAAAGGCTTGTACAGGTGAGGCATCAAATATTATTTTTATCTACGTGGACTACACATGCCAGTAGTTGATAATTATTGCTGCATTATTGTGCAATAGAGGCAATGGCAGCAGACACCCTGTGAGGTGAAATGATGCCATTTTATGCACCTAAATCTAGAGATGAAAATGCATTGCACAGAGAGAATTGCTAGTAAAATTTATGGAAGAAAACTTTCTTTTCTAAGTTTACAACTTCTTGTAAATGCATCTGATGAGATTTGAGGCATTCTCCCCTTGCAGAATGTTTCAATATGGCCTTCTTCCATGGGCAATCTCTCTTAGCTAGTTCCATTTCTGGAAATTATAACTCACTTCCGCTTCCAAATAACCTCACTAAATATTGCCCAACTTAGATCTCGTTTGGCATGACTTTTGCAAATTATTTAAGTTTTCTTTTTTTTTTCTCAAAGAAAAACCATATGTTTGGTTTGAAATAACTTTCTTGAATCAAAAACTTATTTCTACAATCAAGTTAAAAGTTGAAATTTCTAACTTGTAACCTATTGATTCTAACTTGTACCATCTCCGTTCTTAAAAGAAATTGTTCTCAGCCAATGCCTCCCAAAGATATGTCCAACTTAAATTATTTTTGTCAGAAGTCATTCATGACAATTAACTTTAGAATCATGACTCGAAGTCAAAAATGATTCTCTATAAGTCATACCAAATGGACTCTTCATCCATATCTCATTTGTTTTTCAGTTGGTGCCACCTCCATATAGGACTCAAAAGCTTTTTATTTTTATTTATTTATTTATTTATTTATTTTTTTTTGGGGGGGGGGGGGGGGGGTTAGGTTATAAATGATTTGGTGCCATATCATGCATTTGTTTGTGCTGTGGCTTTTATGAAAGCATACTTGAAATAAAGAGCTTTGTTTTCTTTTTCCAATTTATCTTCCTGTAGCAGATTTAAGATGCATGAACTATACTATATGAAACAATATTAAGAAGAAGTGTATGTGCAGATGATGCAAGGTAATATCTGGATATCTTTGAACCCTCTGGGTTTTGCACAGAGCATGACTCTGGTTCTTCGGTTTCAAATCCGACCATCTTATGGAAGAGCCACATTTGCCTCTGGACTTTCCTCAGAACAACCAAGTTCCATTCCTCAGTTCAGAGGCCTTCGAGTTATACTTGCTGATGATGAGGCTTTAAACCGAACTGTTACCAAGAAGTTGCTTGAGAAGTTAGGTTGTGAAGTGACTGCTGTTTCATCCGGGTTTGAATGCCTTAGTGCTCTTAGCTCTGCTGAAAATTATTTCAGACTAGTTGTTTTAGATATTCAAATGCCAGAAATGGATGGGTTCGAAGTGGCAACGCGAATCCGGAAGATCCGAAGTCGTAGTTGGCCATTGATTATAGCTGTGACTTCCAGTGCTGAGGATAATGTTTGGGAGAGATGCCTGCAGATGGGAATGAATGGAATGATCCGAAAACCTGTTCTCTTACAAGGGATGGCAGATGAGCTTCAAAGAGTTCTTCAGCGGCCCGGCGAGGGATGACCGGACATTGTTTTATAGAGCAATCTTTCAAGGGTCATCACTGCTCTTAAATCAAACAAATCCAGCATGGAGATGTTTAACTTTTAGCGTTATACTTCATGGTATACAAAGTGTAAACTTTTACCTCTCTCTAACGCTAGAATTTCATAGAATGGATAATGACTCATGAGAAACAGCAATTTTTATATAACAGCAAAAG
>Ga0325410_1007504_pt1 | contig 11904 bp, 8 predicted proteins | sample PopdelMetagenome_16_FD_206182 | JGI IMG/M metagenome (GOLD analysis project Ga0325410, IMG submission 206182) | Populus deltoides microbial communities from Bellville, Georgia, United States - Xylem-PdIQD-R3 | ecosystem: Host-associated > Plants > Phyllosphere > Stem > Wood/Secondary xylem... | reverse complement strand
TCTCATTATAGATAACCTCAACATTGAGGACAATGCCCCCGAGGAGGAAATCCTTTATGTTCTTGATGTTCCCCCGGGAAAGATGGGACGTGTTATTGGAAGACGAGGAGCTTCCATTTTGTCAATAAAGCAATCTTGCAAGTATGTCTCTCTTCTCCCTCCCCTCACATATTCTTTTGTAATCCATATCATCAATTTGGTTCTCTTGTTCTTTAATCTGAGCATGTGCTTCCTTTTGCAGTGCGGAAATTTTCTTTGGAGGTGCGAAGGGTCCACCTGACAAGGTAAGTCTATCTAATTAATGTTGATAACTAGCTGCCAGGTGATAACCTTAGCCTTGGTCAAAATCTAGCCAACTTAGAATTCAAGTCGATGCAAAATGAAACCTGCTTTGAGATTTCCGTATTCAACCACCATAGAAAGCGTGGGAACCTTCTTGTATTTTTATTATCTCAAGAAAAATAACATAATTAGAGACTCACAAGATAAAGCCGTGGAAAGATAATCCACACTGTCTTTGTTCAGGATTTACTTGTATTTATTTGTTGTCGTCCTCGCGTGTAAATGTCGATTATTTTCTTGTAGGCATTCATAATAGGACCAGTGAAACAGGTGAGGAAAGCAGAAGCCATGCTGAAGGGGAAAATGGTGGATATTTACTAGGGAGCTTGATGTTTCATACCTGTTCAACTTAAATGTAATAATAGCAAGTTTGAGAGAGAATTTGCCTGCCTAAACTTCTGATGTCATGCCTTCCTAATTAATACTAACTTGTTGAGTGTCTGCTGGTTTCGTACAATTATCAGCATCCATCCTTGCATCTTGGAGGCAATCTCAAATGCGAATGATTCTAAAAATATAACTTTTGGTTGGCAATTTAAGGATGACAATCTCACCGGACACTTTCCCGCCAACTTGCACCCGAAAGTGTTTGTTTAATTGCAAATGCAAAAGGTTAGCCATAGGATGTTAAATCCAGTTATTTCTATGCGTTGAATCTATTGCAGAGATTGTTTTTAGGAAGGCTAAATTAAAAGGACCCCTTAACCATGGGTCCTTGTACATTGTGAAAGGCAGAGCTCCTAACATTCGCACGCTCCAGTTCTTCATAAAAACAGTTTCTATGGGTGCCTGTTGCTAGACGCAGGCTTTTACGAAAACATTCTCTACGGTTTTGTAGAATGAAGGGTGATCAAAAGGCTACCTTTCAAGTTTCAGATCCAGCTCCCTCTGTATTTTTCCCGTTCCTTTTTTCTTGTTCTTGATGCATTGCATCTATTATCGGCCTTGATGCAAATTCAGAAAAATAGCATACAGTAAACTCCAGGTTTGAATATTGAAACAGTTTGCTCTCACACAGGCAGCGAAAAGAGATTAAAAAAAACCGCGTCTCTTAACTACAAACAACAGTGCCACCACAATGCTGGAGGACTTAATAAAGACAATTTTGCAATCTTTTTGAAACAAGTAATCTAGTAAAAACCCTGTCAAGATCGGTGCAGAATCAGATCACGGTGTTGTTCTCTTGGAATTGTGAACAAGAGTGAGCACACCAATATGGCAGCACTTGAAATATCTTTACCAAACGGGCAAAAGAATATGCGGGCATAATGGGCGATAAAGGCCACTTGACAGAATTTACTTAAAATTACCAAAGTGGTATTGTTGGCCACCAAGGCTTGAGAAGAAATCATCTCCACCAGTTGCTTGTGACTGTGAAGACGGTAACCCGGATTTACCGAGGCCAGATCCCATGCCCATCGCTCTTCCCATATAGAATGAAGTTGGAGGGCCCTTTTCCCTTTCATCTAATCCATCGGTAAGATCACCCACAACACCAACATCTACAAGAGACACCTTCTTGGCTGCAAGGAGTTCAAGTGGCAAGACAATTCTGACTGAGCCTCAAAGCAAGAAGTACAATGTTAAAGAAAAATTGCAGACACTCGCACAGAGAAATCCCAGACAAGAATGTGGAATCAAAGTTCATCTCCAGAACCCTAGACAAAAATGGTAGTACGCAAACAAAGAGCATACTTTTAAGACAATATTTTTTTCCAGAAAGTTTAAAGAGAAGACCACTCCATGGCATGGTTGTTACTCCACCAACAAAATCATGCCATTGTAACAGTTTACTTTGAAGCATTATTAAAGTAACCATGTTGCTCTCTACCCACGACCCTTGCTAGAATTTCATTAGAGAAGAAAATTGTAGTGTATGCATATTAAAACACATGAAAAGCCCTGCATATTAGGTATATATGCGCATAATGAAGCAAAACAAACAAATTCCATATTTGTGGGGAAAAGCCTTGCTAGAATTTCATTAGAGAAGAAAATTGGAGCAGAGCATGCATATTAAAACACATGAAAAGCCCTGCATATTTGGTACATATGCAGATAATTAAGTAAAACAAACCGATTCCACATTTGTGGGAAAAAGCATCCAGCATAAACCACATAGATAAGCACCAATAAGGAAGCACGTGATCCAGTTCTCTGCCACCTGCATGTTAGCCTCAAAAAATTGCCTAGTTCTACCAGTCACTAGGAGCCAGCGATAACAAAGATTTCCATACAACCATAACAATCCAAAATCACACACTCCCAACTAAACCATTCTGTCCATGATGCTACGTTCAAATGGTATGCATGCAGAATGTTAAGACATCACACATGAGAATGATGAGCTCAAGTTCTGTTAGATGTATAAAATATAGCAATTAAAATCCATCAAAAGGGATTTTGCATCGTATTACTGTCCCACACCAAGAGCATTTGTGTTCCTTTTGCATAATATCATGGTTTATATATTTTTAAAGTTCAAAGATGACGTATGGAAATAAAAGGAACTCAGTATTCAAGCCTCTTTTAACAACTGAGCATCCTGTTCTTTCTCCGTGTTGTTTGTTTAAGGTGGGAAAAAGGGAGATAGTTTGGATAAAATTGAAGAAGTTATCATGACTCGCATCAACATCTGTGAAGTTAAAATAAAATTTTCAATGTAAGATTTCGAGGAGAAATTACAGCACGTCCATAAATTCTGCAACCATCCAAATCTCTTACAACCAGTTTTGGTCATGTCTATCTGTGTGATCAAACAAGACTCTTAGAAAGCCACTCTTGAGAACCTATTCTTAGTGGTGTTATCAAAAAAAAATATCTAACTTGCTCCATGAATTCATGCATAAAATAAAATCAATTTAATTGAGGTAGATCACATATATAGCATGGATATGGAGAATGTTTCTGAAAGGAAACAATAGCAAGCGAGAAAGATATGCTTACGAGCAGATATATTAAGATCAATCAGTCCACGGCTAAGCGAATCTGCCCATATTCCAGACTTCACCTGGAAACCCTCCTTCTGTGGAGGATTGGAGCTTGCCAAAGACTTCCCGTCCAAATTGTTAAGGCTGCCATCTTTAATAGGACTTTGAGTTGGTTCTGAAGAAGCTGGATTAGAACTAGAAGTGAATACACCAAAAAGATCAGATCCATCAAAATTGTTCATTGGAACTGCAGCAAATGGGTCAAAGACATTAGTATTTGGAGGATCAGATTTTGGAGTCTTGATCCCGGGTTGTGCGACTGGTTCATCACTAGAAAAGAAGTCAAATGTAGAAGGAACTGCAGAAGGGTTGGCAGGTTGGGAAGTGAACAGATCGACCTTTGTCTGCAAAACAAGTCACAACAAAATTTATCACCACAGAATATCCAAGCATCCATCAACAAAGCATTGAATTCTGAGCATATATAATCATGCCCTCCAGATATTGCAAATAACAAAAACATTCTCCAACTTCTCGATAATAAAATTGTGAAGCAAATGTTATCCAAGAAACTCTAGCAACAATTCCTTGAAAATGGGGGGGAAAGCAACTTCTGTCCATCAGGACACAGAGCTCTACACTAAAGGTTAACTACCTTTGTGAAGCTAAAACACATACTTCAAAGACAAAAGGAACAAACTAAATCAAAATCCTTCTTGGTTGACACAAAGTCAAATAAATAACAGCTTTCTCCAATTTGAAATGGCATGCAAGAGCCAAAAACTAAAACACAGCATTTCATTTCCAGAAATTAAGATAGCAAGGTATCTTACCTGAGTCTGTGAACTTGCTTCCTTTCCAGCTTGGGGAGGTGCTGATACAAAAGCTGCATCAGCAAACAGATCAACCTCTGCAGAGTTCCCATTCATGACTAAAGCTTCTGTAGGAACAGATGGAGGTGCATCCATGAGATCACCAATCAAACTTTCTCCAAACAAATCAACTTGGTTTGAGGTTTGAGAAGCAGACTCTGTCAATGAAGATAAAATATCAAATATATGAAAATCTAATGTCAAATATATTAGAAAACAGGAAGGAATCAACAACTTGGTATCTTCAGTAGTAATTTCATTGAAAGTTTTGTGTTAGATAATATAGGAGCATGATTCATATCAAAATTATTATTGAGATGCACTCGTTTCAATTGAAATGCATACCACTGAACAGTATTAAAAAAGACTTGAGCATTAATAGGCACAAAAAGGAAACAACACACCACAGAGGACTTTGCTGCCTGTAAATTTCTTGCACGTTCACAAAAACATAGCTGTCTAAGACTTGGAACACAGGGCATGGCTTCTTGTCCATCGGACAACTACAATGCGTAGAGCCCTCTGACACTATGCATTCAAACCACTGCTTCATCCAAGTATTGCCGCATGCTCATCCCAATTTCTTCACTCAATTTTTTCTTTCACAAATACAAGAAAAACCACAATATTCTCACTTTATAAGAAAGCATCAATGGTTTTTCAAGGTTCATTTTGCTTTATGGATGGAGTTTGGTAATTTATAGTTTCTTAAAGTTACTGATTCAAGAGTCTGAGCACAGATTTTATTGGTTTCAATAACCATGCTTCTATTTAATGTTTTTTGTTCTAAATGTCCAGAAACAGATCTGAGCAAGTATCCAGGAAGCACAACATCCCTCTTTGAAAAAAAATTACAAAAACATTTTACACTTAAACAGCCCTTCAGTGTTGCTGAATAGACAGAACACAGGATAAACAAAGCAAAACTTGAAAAATATATTCATCCCGAGCATATCTTTGACTAAGATGAAGCAAACGACCACACCACGCATACAATATTCAGAATACTTACTAGTGCTGGAGGTTCCTCGGGGATCAAAATCATCGTCATCATAATTACTTGAAACTGAGTTTTTCTTATCAGAGGCATTTAGGTTAGCAGATGACCTTGATGCACGAGAAGACAAATTATCTTGATCCTTGCTGCAAAACAAATATTCTGAAATAAACAAAATAACAAAACATAAAAAATACAGAGGCAAGTCATATCGTGTGCCTGCGTTTGTGCATATGGCAGAGATTGTAGTGGAGTAGCTTGTTGTTCATGGAAAATGATACTTAGAAGAAAAGAAAATGGCCAACAAACTGAAGTTGTGTTTGGTATTGTGGTCTTGGATCGCAAATCCAGATTGGACGGCATCAAAGTATGGTCAGCCAAAGCATCAACGATGAATGTTATGGTCAATTACAACACACAGGATCACGATAAATTTTGGACCGAAATGCCAAGCACACTCCAAATAATCATATCAGCAGTAATGTGGGCATTGTTCTCTTTAAATGATAAATTTACTAAAACAATCAAGAAGTATAAAAGTAATGACCATGAAATTGTAGCTATGCCCACACATGCATAAGGAAAATAAACTGAGATTTTCCAGCAGACTAATGATAAAAAATGAAACCTTCCAAAGCCTGCAGAACCCTTTTTCAAGGTGCTGTCTTGATCGTCACTTATACCCCTTCGACGTGACTTCGTGTAGGAATCCTTTCGACTCTTTTCTTGTTTAAAACTATCATAGCTATCTTCATCTCCCGTACCACTTAAGCCACCTCCATACCGATCTCTACTTTGGAAGCTGCTGCTGCTGCTACCAAATGAGGCTGTGCTTGACTTATAAGATATTCCACTAGATGAAAGACCAACATACCTAAAATAAGGCAAACAGTTTAGTACCAATAAGAAAAAGGAAAGAAGCTCAAGTCTGATACAAAATATCAGTTCGTGAGCATGAACTTACTTATCACGGTTAGTAGCAGCCTTACTCCTGACTTCGTGTATTTTATCCTTATTGTTCAAAAGGGATACAATAGTTTCAGCCTTCTTCCTCACATTAAGTCCTGAGTCCTTTCCGTTTGGCTCAACATATTCGAAACTTGTGAGAGACTTAACCAAAAAAGAAAATAGGGGAGCTGAAATGTTAGTGAATATTCAAGCTTACTTTGAACATTGTAGAGACAACAGGCAATTTTACTTGAATATGAAAATAGTCCTTACTGATATCTGGAATGTGTGTTCTATTATGTCATCAACAGCACGATCAGATCCATGTGCCACCAAATATTCTATGACAGCCAGTGCCTGATATCAAAATGATTTAACGAATTATAGGCTTTAAAAGGGCAATGTAACAGAACAAGGTCAAGGAGTATATATGAAACTTATGCTTTTATAATCAAAATCAAAAACTCTAAAGCAGAAAATTTAAAAAGTCTACCTTGTAAACAAGACGCCAGTCCTTGCCCGTCTCACCTAACCTCGTCCACAGGACATTCATGATCATTTGACATTCCGTGCTACACCATATTGCAAGAAAACAAATAAATATACGAAATCAACCCATCTCCCCTTAACACAAAATACACCTAAGCAAACTACTTTAGTAAAGGAACATAAAAACAAGCCATAACTCACAATTTTTTAGTAGCTTGCGCGATCTCAGCCATTGCAGAGCCATGTGGACCCCAAGGTGCATCATCAGTGGCATCCAACACCTGTATTAATAATAATTCACAAAAACAAACGTCACTTAACAAGAAAAAACACGTACAAAATCACTATGATAGAGTCCAGCAGGCGGCAGATCCACTAATAATTCGAATAGTTAATACTTTGAGGCCTACACTGTTAAATCGAAACAGAAAATATGTTCTGTTTAAAAGCCTGTGCTGTTATTATGGATGCTAAAAAATTTCATCGAATCAGAAACTCAAGCAGCACAAATCAAGTTAATGCTGTCAGAATAGCACAAAGGCAGCATAGATCAATAATGTTTACCAAAAAAGAAAAAATCAATGCTATACAAATTTATAAAATTAGCATTGCACAAAATACAAAACTAATAGGCACCAAATTGCTATCGAATTTTATCGATTTAATTTGAAAAAAAAATATAATCAATTCATTTACGAAATATTGATAACCTTTTGTTCGATTTCAGGAACCTTCAAGACCTTGAGATTGACCTCTCTCTTTCTGCAACCAAAAACAGAAGAAAAAAAAAAGCATTAGAATTGAGTCATAATCGATCGAGTTGCAAGAAAAATGGAATGAGAGAACTGGAAGCTGACATTTCGCGGACTGTTTGATCAAAGACTTTAATGAAATCCATGATGGATCTGCAAATCGGTGGCGTCTGATTAAGATCTGAACGAATTGCAGGATGGAGAAATGCAGAGATTTGGTAAGTGAGGATTGTTAAGTGGTGAGATCTTGGATTTCGTCGAAGAGAGGGGATGCGTAATCAGGCAGGAATGTTTCTGTGGTTTTAATAATTTTATTATTTTGAGGAGGCAAGATAACGAGGCTGGAACTCATGTTTTGAGTACCAATATCGCTTCCTTTTCTCGATGCTAAATTATTAGTATTGTCTAGTTTTCTTTAAAAAAAAAATAGTTTTTCCTTTTTATTTATAAATATATTAAAATAATTAACGTAATAAAATTGTTTTTATTTTTTGGTTTATCATGCGTAATGAAAGTGATTTACTTTCTTTTATATATATTTTTACGATAAAGGTATTTTTTAGTCTGCAAATCTATAAAAACTAGGTCTTTTTTATGAAGATCTTAGAGATGCACTTTCTAGATCTATTTTGTACAAAAAAAATAATAATAAATTCTTTTAAATATTAATTTCAATATTTAAATTTAAAAAATTAAAATAAAACAAAACTTTCTCATATAGGTGATTTGCACTGCACCACAAATTTATCTAATTTTTTTCCAACGTAAATAAATGCAAAGGCAATGATAGCATTGCTAAAAAAAAATATTTTGAAATTCAAGTAATTAACTTAATTGTATTTAATAAAATCATTTAATTTAATAACATAAATAAAAGAATACAATGATAAATAAATAAATAAATTGGAAGAAAAATTAACAATAAAAAAAATGTCAAGAAAACTCAATTAGGGTAGCACGTCAAATATATGGCTTGGTTATGATACTGGGGTAACCTGTCAAAAGTAAATTGAATATAATCATAAAACTCGATTATCAAACAACTCAATGTTAAAGGGCTAAACTGAAAGGAAAAAAATTAACTTTAAAAATAAATAAGTAAAAACAAATTAACACACCAACCTCGTAATTATGGGTATAGGATTGATATAGCCCTATAGAAAAAAAAAACATGAATATCAATTATTAATCAATCAAAAAATATTTTTTTAAAAAAAAGAAGCAAATGTTGAAAGATATAATATGAAAATGAAGCAAAAATTAAATGAGAACATAATAACCTTATGGTAAGCAAAATTGAAAAAACATACAATCCAAAAAAAGTTCAAGAAGAGTCCATCTTAGTTAGCATGCAAAATCTATGATCTGGTTGTGATATTAAAGTAATCTCGTTGAAAACAAATTGAATAAGACAATGAAGCTTAATTATCAGACAAACCGATGTTAAAGGGTGACCCCCATCTTTTTTAAAATAAATGGAAAATCCAATGGAAAACAAATAAAAAATAATAATGGAGCCTAATCTCCAATTAAATAAATGATGAAACTGAAAAATTATAAGTTTTTTTTAAAAAAAATGAGCAAACCCGAGAGAATCTTTTAAACTTTGGTTAATCTCTCAAACTTACAACCCGTGAAATCCTAGACCTAAACTTAATCAAGAAGCCAGATTATCAATCAATTTAATGTTGAAGGATCAAACAAAAAAAAAAATCAATTTAAAAAAATCACCACGGTAAAAAAAATATTAATAAAAATAAGAATCAAATCTGATAAGAAAAAAACTTAAATAATGATGAAATAGTAAAAAAAATTAAAATTATCTTAGATAAAACAAATAATAAAGATTAAATCTGGCATATGAAAAAAAAAATCGAAGGATGATAAAATTGAAAAAAAAACTCAATTCTAAAAATTATTTGATATAAAAAGAAAAGTAATCAAAAAAATATGAACCAAATATGAATGAAAAAAATTAAAAAACTGCTTTAAAAAATTAAAGGGTCAGTCTTGAAAATTAAAAAGGATAGAGAAAATAAGAGGGGAAAATGTCGTTAACACCACACTAAAGGTTTGTTGACCACATAAGTTGCATAAGAATTAAATGAATGTTGAATGATTGAACCAAAAAAAAAAGAGCTTAAAAAAAGAAATAAAATGAAGAAACAAACTCGAACAAATATTCTATAACATGGATAACTCTTTCAGACTCATAACTCGTGAAATTCTATACTTAGACTCAAACAAAATGCATAATTCTCAACCAATTTAATATTGAAAGATTAAATAACAAAAATTAATAATTTTAAAAATTTACCGAAGTAAAAAAAATTAAAATCAAAATAATAGAGATTAAATCTAATAGAAAAAAAGGAGGATAAAATCATAAAAAATATTAAACTTTAAAAATTATCTCCAGTAAAACAAAAACAATTAAAAAAACATGAACTAAATATGACATATGAAAAAATCAAAGGAGAATAAAATTGAAAAGGTTATAACTTTACAAAATAAATAGTAATCGAGAAAACATGAATCAAATATAAATAAAAAATAAATTGAATAACTGTTTTAAAACTTTTAAGGGTCATGCGAGAAGATCGAGGAGGGGAGAGAGAGAGAGAAAAGAAAACCAGCATTTAGACTTCAAATGATACCTTAGGCACCATCCATAGAGTATAGCCACAACCCACATACCAACCACCTTTCTTTAATAATATTTATGTTTGTTAAATTACCAATAAAGAAACCTACTGTAACCAAAAAAAAAAAACATTAATGAAAAGATAAAAGGCCCTAAATGTAAGTTAAAGAAATTTTAATTTCATAGGTTATTCAGTCATTTTACCTTGCTTAAATTAAAAAAACAAAAAAGCCCCTTAACCTATATTTAATATTTTGTGCCTTTAAGGATAATACATGATAATTGAACAAAAATTATTAAAATAAAAAATTATAACAGTTTTCAAAAACCATGTAAAAAATAAAAAGTAAATGAATCCAATAAATGTTTTTTGAAGTGTAAAAAAAAGAAAGCAAAAAACATGCGAGTAGCAAGTCAAGCATGTGTGTCTGATCCTATTTTATTAACTCGCGATCTAAGATAACACAAGAGAAAGAAAAGTTAAAAAAACAACTAGAAAGTCAAGTTTCAATGAAGCTAATTTCAAAAGATAAAATTGATTTTTTTAAAAAGAAACATGAAAAGTAAAAACTCAAGTGAATTCACTCTACCAAGCCATCATAAGCTCCTTTGGATTTTTTTTAATATTTTTCAGGGTCCTGGAAAGCATAAATTTAGAGTCTGTTTGAGAGTATGGTTCTAGTTGCCTTTTCACTCAAAAATGTATTAAAATGATATTTTTTTATTTTTTTAAAATTATTTTTTATATCAGCGCATCAAAATGATCTAAGATCACCAAAAAAATTTTAATTTTTAATAAAAAAATAAAAAAATTTATTTTTTTTCAAAAACGATTTTGAAACGTAAAAACAAATAGAGTCTTAAATGAAAGGAACAGGCTTGAAAGAAAGCTTAGATTAATCTCAATCACAACAGCCCAGATAGTTTTAGATCCATGAATCCACTTCAAGCCCAACCCCTGAAACCTCTAGAAGGTCTCTGCTTATTTCGGCCCCAAGCTGACGACTGGCCTGCAGCAACTTTACAATATTTCATTTCAAGGAGATTTATCTCACTCTCTTTAATTAATTAATTTACGAATGCAGTAGACTTGCCATGCCAAGAACAAATTTTTCTAATTTGCACGCAAAAAGAATTTTTTATTTGGACAATTAATTCTGTAAGGCAGAAAAATATTTTTTTTAGTGTGTTTGAGACTGTGGTTGTGATTATTTTTTAAAGTGCTTTTTTATTGAGAAATGCATCAAAATAATATTATTTTTTATTTTTTAAAAATTAATTTTGAGATCAGCACATTAAAATGATCTGAAAAAACAAAAAAAATTAATTTTAAAAAAGAAAAAATAAATAAATTTTAAATTTTTTCAAAAACACCTTTAAACCACCAAAACGGTTTTCTTTAAAAAAAAACATAAAACAACCTTATCGGCTAGCGAAACCTTGATATAGTTATAATTAAGACACGATCACACATTTATTTATTTCAGTTATTCTTAGAAATATTTGCTCAACGCTTTTTATTGGAACAAGTAATTTTTTATTTATTTTTAGTTATGGGATTTAAATTTCAAGACAATAGTGAAAATTTTAAATTATATAATCTTAGCATGAAAAACACTTAGCTATATTTTCGTTGGGTATTTAGAGTATAAGACATAACTAAATCTAATAAAAGGTTTAGATACTAAATTTTTATAATCTATCCTCTTAGATGCATTGAAGACTTATCGATTTTGATATATGTAAAGATGATTAATTTTACTTCTAAGTTTTTACACATAACAATTCGGATAAAAATGACTTGTGAATAAAAAAAGAAATGAGTCTGTATTTATAATTTGCCGTTTATTTTGCCATTACTTGAAGACGTTGCATTTTACAATGTGCAGCAAATTAAGAAGCTAAAGGAATGAGAGAGAAAACCCTCACT
>Ga0325410_1007503_pt1 | contig 11905 bp, 6 predicted proteins | sample PopdelMetagenome_16_FD_206182 | JGI IMG/M metagenome (GOLD analysis project Ga0325410, IMG submission 206182) | Populus deltoides microbial communities from Bellville, Georgia, United States - Xylem-PdIQD-R3 | ecosystem: Host-associated > Plants > Phyllosphere > Stem > Wood/Secondary xylem... | reverse complement strand
GACATGCCCCGTGATTGGAGCGGCTCCACTGCTAACGCCTGCACTGCCTTTTACTGCTGAAAACGGTTTCTTGAAGGAGACAATAAATAGTGCAACGGCACCGTTTCAACATTCAAATGAATATTTTAAAAAAAATGTTATCAAACAATTTTATAATGGAATTAAACAACATAAAACAACTAATTTAAATTGAAGAATAAATTTTATATAATGCAAAAAATATTGCAAATATATATATACAAGCTTTATCTACATGTGGAGGTTTCGTATGGAGGAAAATCCTAAGATTCAAAGAACCTCTATGTGTTCTAAAGTTGATGTTCTCATCAAATTTTGACAACATAATTGATATCCTTAAATAAATAATTGTACAAAACAAATTTGGCTGGAAGAATTATAAGCTCTTTTTATAATCTTGTCCTTCATTTTCATTATTATTAATATACATGTAGATAGATAGATGTATAAGACATAGACTAGATTATTGGTTTGCATTATGTAGCGGGTGGAATTAATTTTTTTTCAATGTAAAAAAAAAAAACATCTAGGTGTTGATAATATATTTCTAGTAAAAAAAATTTTAATCACGTGGAAATTGATTTAATGTAACTCGTTTATTTTTACGGGTCCAAAAACAACCCAAAAAACCGTTAAAAATATAATTTGACTTAAATTAAATATTTAAAATGAGATATTTTTAATTAACATGGAGACGGCAACTTGAGTCAACCTATTATAATGATAATTTGAGTTATGAATATAAGATAATCTTATAAAAAATAAATTAAAAAATTTATGAAGATTCTTAGTTAATTTAGTGTTGAAGAATAGAATTAAAATTAAAAAAACATATATGAGAAAATATAAAACTGAGGAAAAAACAATTTTTTTCATGTTAATATTATTACGTGAGGAGATGTTCAGTGAGTACCCCTCCTTTATTTTCAGGAATATGCATTTATGATGTTCTTTAGGAATGATGGTTTTGCATAAAACAATTATTTACAATTTCATCAACAATGAAATGTGCGTGCCATCAAGAAACAAGCACTGCCTCCTAATCTGCATAATTGACAAGCTAAAATATGCTGTATTTTTATTTATTTTGTAAATAAAAATCTATCCTAGAATAGTTTTAATTACAGATATTTTTTAAATTAACTTTTTTTCTTCTGTTTTCATTGGTTGTTTGCCATTTCTCACAACAGACTCTTCTCTTCAGGACAATCTCGGAGTTATCAACAGATCATATCATTACTCTCTTAGAGCTTAATGGTAAAAGTTGCTGTTTTTTTTTTTATTTGAAAATATATTAAAATAATTTTTTATATATTATTTTTAATATTAATATATTAAAATAAAAAAATATTAATTTGAAATTTTTATTAAAAGAAAAAAATTACGAATTTGGAAAAGTGCCTTCCAATAACACTCCCAAAGAGTGCTTTAGCAATGAGGCCATATCTGTATTGTTTCACTTACAAAACCAGAAACAACGATATTATATAGCATACACACATCTGCTGTTTCACTTTGTTTCTGCTGACTCCAGCTCAATGCTATCATCACCTTAATTAGCAGCGACTAGTCAGTTGAGCCAATAGCTTAGGATTTTCGATGAATCTCTCTCTCTCCCTCCCTGAGAACCATTAACATTTGGAATGCTTGAAGCATCGTTGGCCTTCGATCTAGAATGGGATGAATACAGCTAGATGCGATCTTCAGAAAATGAAGTATTTCACCATCAAATCCTTGACCAAGAAGAGATTTATCAACAGCATGATAGAGGCCAGAAGAACTGCTCGATAGATGAGCGATTCGTTCAAACAAATTCTCCTCTAGAGTGTGAGATGATTTACTGTTATGGTCAGGATCATGAACTGCAATTAGCTCAAGAAGAAGAATACCAAATTGATAGACATCCTGCTTGATCAATTCCAGTTCACCTATCTTACTACTTGCAATTAAGCCCTTGTCATTTGAGCTCCTGTGCATTGCCCCTCCAAAATTTGATATCTTCGGTTCAAAATATTTATCCAGCAAGATGCTCCTTGAGCATATGTCAAGATGAACTATTAGGAAGTTGTTAAAATCATGAAGCCATGCCAAACCTCGGGCTACTCCGATGGCGATTTTAACCCTGACATGCCAATCCAGTTTTTCAGCCTTGCATTTCACAGGATGTAACCAATCATGAAGGTTCCCATTTGGCATATATTTGTACACCAAAAGCCTTTCCCCGGATTCTATGCAGAATCCCAGTAGTGGAATTATGTTCATGTGTCTGAACTTGGCTAGAATGATTAGCTCAGACCTGAACTGTTTCCCTAAAGGTTGAGAGTCATGTAACCTCTTAACTGCAGTGAAACAATCATAAGGGTGCGCTGCCCTGTACATTGTCCCCATCTTTCCGACTCCGATGACATTGTCTTGGTCAAAACTGTGAGTGGCAATATTGAGTGCCGCGAAACTTGTTCTTGTAACCTTCTTCTCCAACTCCGAATTCTGTTGATGAAATCACCGATGAGAATTAGTGAAAGATGAACAACGCTATTTTACACAAAATTCGCTAATTAGAATTATTCGTAAGATTGTCATTGTCAATGAGCCATAACAAAGTGCAAAATGATCTCTACGTACAGTTTACATGCACAGAATGAGAGGGTTGACCACTTTGCTGCCTCCATATCTGAGCTCCACAGCTGGTAATGTTAAAACCTACAATCCAGATTTTTCTATCATCACTGCCTTTCTCCCTAGATCTAGAAGCCTCATGAAAATGTCTCGAGAACTTTCCTCTAAAAAATCTGCTCATCCTTGTCCAAATTACAAGAGTAAGCACCTAGACTATCATATCACCGACATAACATTCCCATAAATCTCTTGATTCATCAGCTATCTTCATTGGCATTGCGTTACCCTTATTTTAGATGGATCGAAGGCAAACAATACGATACAAAAACAATTACGATTGAAACAGCAGATAATGCATAACCAACCACAAATCCACTTTTGAACGAGGAACAAAATACTTTTATGTGTCCTTGGCAGGGTTTTGAAGGCCTACCACTAAGTCCAGGGTTGGTTTCCACCTAGAAGTTACTATTTAGAATTTAAAATATTTTTCTAGCACCACCAAAAAAATAGCAAATACAAATAAAAACACTAACAAAAAATTTTTGTTGGTAGATTGCGATGAACTTTACTGATAGACTATTCCCCCGTTGTATCAATCGATAAATACTGACGGAAATATTCTCTCGGTATATACCGAAGGAGTTATAGTGAAAAATAAAAGAATTGAAAAAAAAAATCAAAAGATATAATGACGTGTCACTTTTATATACAGAATTACCGACAAGTTAGGGTGGTTCCTTCACAACAGGATCCATTTATTCAGAAGTACCAAGCTCAATGGAAAATTGACCTTTCAATGTAAGTTTGTTTTTCTTTCACAACGACATGTTAATAATTTTTTTAAAAAATTAATTTCAATTAACAAATATAATTTCAAGTTTACAAACATATAAACTGTTAGAACAATCACATCAGCGATGAAATCGTCGATGAAAAATCCAATGTTTCAATAGAGTCAGGTTTCCAAACATCATGAATAGAAACCTGTGATTCATGCATGGTTTGAAAGGTTTAAGGTTAATATTAACTTTAATATTTTTATTATTATTATGTTAATTTTGTTAGTTCATTAATATTAATGAAACTTTTCTTTTACAAATTTTAACTGCATGGAAAATTTTGAATGGGATAGAGCTGACAACGTCATGAGGGTTTAAGAGAATCACGTTGCAATTAGGTAAAATTGAAATCAAGATAAAAAAAAAATTTAATCCTTTTATTCAATTTTATTTTTCATTTACCAACGGATAATTCATTTGTACTATATAAGTTGCATGATTTTTGGTACGAGGTGCAAAAGAAAACCAAAAAAATATGCGAAAGAAAGAGAGCTTCCAAACTGGAAGGACGTGGCGGTTTGGAAGGATGCTAGATTGTCATATGTCTTAGAGGCTGTATGGGCGGAATATATTGAGCACGTGATGTTCGACCATTTTGTAGGGCGATCATAGTCCAATATGGAGAACCGAAACAAACATGTTCACGATTTCGTTACCACGCACACCAGTGGTTCCATTTTCTGTTTTCGCCTTCGAAGCTAATGGTAAGATTCTTTTTTTATTATTTTCATTTTTTTATTTGTTATTTTTTATAAATATATTTAACTAACAACAATTTTCTCTTACCAGCTATGGTTCTTGGATGCGAGCCAAGCTCGATGGAGCTTTTTGTGGAAACACACGTGTAGAGTGATGATCGTCAAAAAAAGGTGTAACAACTCGTCGATAGCTGAGCTTAGCACTTTGTGGATGTTGGTTTTCAATCATTTTTTTTAAGTTATTAATTTTTTTTAATTTGCTAACTCTTTTTCCAGGATACATATAACACCTAGTTGAAGAAGAGATACGGGGATGATCCTTCAACCTATCTGGATCTCGATCCAGATTTGTGGTTAGAGGCAGGATCGTCTAGTGAAACCGATAGAAATCGGGTGTATGGTCTCTCTAACACTACGACTAAAGACTTTGCAAATAGCCTACAGTGTTTCAACCATTGGATGCCAGATATTTTAATACCGAATTTGTATCTTTATGGTATAAAAATACAAACTAGTATTAAGCAAATTTGATAAAAATATACGGGAAAATCAACAAAAAAATTTTAAGAATTTTTAAGAATTTTTAATTTTTTGTTTTTTCATATATATATATATATATATATATATATATATGGGCTAGGCCGGCCCAGCTAACTAGGTCGGACTCTGCCCAAAAGTGTTGGGCCGAGTTCTCTCTGCTTCTTTTGATCTGGGCCATACCCGGCCTAGACATCAGGGCTGGGCCAGAACTGGCCTGGCCCAAAAAGTAAAGACAGGGAGGGGAATTATTTTCCCCCTCCCATCATCCTGCATGCAAAACGAATATCATTCTGCATGCAGGAGGAGATGAAGCCAAAAATGAAATAAAAGTGGAGGGGAAAGAAGCTTCGAGTGGCGGTGCTGCTGTTACAAACGGCGGAGCGAGAGGTTACTGCTCTTCCCTTCTTCTTTGTTTTCCTTCCTCTTTTTCTGCTACGTTTCCCTTTCTTTTTATTCCTCTCTATCTGTTTTTCACCTCCCGTTCCTCTTCCTGTTTCAGTATCGTCCCTTTCACTTAGCTCTCACAGTCCCTCTCCCCTGTTTCAAACTTCCCCGTCTTCTTTCCTTCCTCTCTCTATCGTCTCCTTTATTTCCTTTTTTTTTTCCTCTCAGTTTCTCCTTTTTCTCTCCTCTTGTGCTGGTGTTGATAGCAGTATTTATAGGGCAAAGGGGAGCGGGGGTGTCCTTATCGCTGCCCTATCGCTGTGCATGGGAAGCAGAGCCTTCCTACCTTGCCACGGCGCTGGGCTAGGCGGCCAATGGGCGTGGTTTGCAGGGACAGCTTCGTTGGCTTCTAATTATGAGAGGGCGTGCATTTTGACAAAGTACGTGGGGAGGGAGAGAGGCTGGAAGAATTACATAGGAAAAAAACAAAAGTTTCATTCTTCCCCTGCTGCACGTCTAGGGGAAGAAGGAGGAACAGTGTTGCTCAAAACGAAACCCTTCTGTTCTCTCTCTTTTTTTTACATGAAACGACGTCGTTTTGGACAAAACGCGCCGTTTCAATTAAATATAGCGCCAACATGTCAACTTCCAAATCAGTCCTTAATTTATCCTTTGTTCATTTATGTCCTCAAATGTAATTTTGATTTTAAGAATCAATTCAATTGCATCCCTACCAACTTCAATCGCTGCCCCTATAGCTAGCCGCCCATTTCACTTTAGTCCTTAGTTTTGAATTTGTGCATTTTGACCCTCAATTGATTAATAAACTTCAAATTTCTTCAATTTGGTCCTTAATTCGATCAATTTCAGTCCCTATATTGACGCCCCTTTTCCAGTTTGGTCCTTGGTTTTGGATTTATGTCATGAAGTCCCTAATTGGCCATCAAACTTCAATATTCATGCAATTAAGCCTCTGATTTGATCAAATCAACTCTTTAAAATTATAATTTAACCCCTAAACTTTAATTTCTTCCAATTAAAGCATAAATTGACTTTAAAATCAATTTTTCTTGCAATCAAACCCTCTATAAATTCAATTAAACCTTCAATAAAATCCAATTGAGTCTATAAACATCTAATTTTGAACTTTTCTCCTCAAATTAAATTTTCTTTTCCAATAGGACTCTCATCATTCAAGTATATATTGTCAAAATTTCAATCTTTGTATTTTTGAATCTCCTTAATCAATTTTTCTGACCATTTTCTGAGCGCTCCAGCCTCCTACTATTATTATTATCTTTCCAATTTCTTCCAACCATATATTTTTATTTTTATTTTTTTGTGCGGGGACCTAAAAATGGATTAGAACACTGATTATGCACGACTTAGTGCTGAGACAGCCTAACTCCATCGATTAATAATGGAGATGAAATCACACATGAATGGTATATGTGCTCCCCCTTATTAGCCCCACGGTCCCAGAGAAGACTTGCCTCCTCCTCCAACACCTTTATTTTAGATTAATTATATTTGAACTTATAAATGTTTAAATTTGTAATAAATATTTTATTTATATTATTTTCATTATTTTCTACTTTTGTTTCTTAATTTTTTTTAAAAAAATTAAATTATTACTGATGGTGTTACTGGCGTATTAAGTCTATCGGTATACTCCAAAAAGTTGGAAAAAAATATTGCAAATGTAACTACCACTGTTTAATCACCGACAAAATTGCATATGATCGTTTTATCAGTTACATATAAAATTTGCCTAGAGAAATACCGACAATGAAAAAACATCACCGATGAAATTATATACGGTTTTTCTATCGGTGATATGTCGTATTCACCGATGGAAATACGAACGGAATGAAACGGGTAATTTTTAATTTTTGCGTAATTTTACCTTCAATAAACCCATTGGTAATGATATTACCTACATACAACAAATCACCGACGAAAGTATTTTCAACGAAATGTTTTCATCCATGAGACCGTCGGTAAAATCCATACCGGCAGATTGAGAGTATAAATACCAACAGAAAATTCCATCAATAAATTTAAAAATTCTGGTAATGTAGTTGATTTGTGATTTTTTTATCCAATTTAATTTATAAATTTTTATTTTTATTTTTTTCAGTTATATTCAGTATGTTTTTCCTAGTCTATAAGCAATTTAGAGAAAAGGTATAATATGGAGTTTTGATTAGAAAAAATTATTGAGTTATAAAAATTCAAATTAAAGTTTTTTTATGGTAACTTATTCAACAAAATTTTATGTTTGCTGTGCTTGCTATTTATACAGTATGGTGTTGTTTTGTTTGTGTCACTTGTGTGCTCTTTTAATTAAAGACATGAACTAGAGGCTTCTCTTTTTTGGGCTATTTCTGTAATGAGGTAATGTTCTGGTCTGTGATCTATAAAATTAAGTTTGCAACGATCCATGGTGAAATGAAAGCAACTATATCGTCTTCATAATAATAATAATAATAATAATAATAAAGCTAGCAAGAAACTAAAAATATGATGATGAAAGGAAAATCTTATAGGGATACCTGCACGTTGGCTTCTTTTCTCTTCATCTCTTGCCTTTCCATCAAAGATATCATCATTGGTGTCTTCATCATCACCTCTTTCCCTTTCCTCTTGATGAGACGAGCCCAAGGCACACAATAGGACATGAAAATAGTTATAATGGAAACCGAAGAGAAGACATAACCTATTACAAACCCACTTTTGAGTGAAGATATCAACTTTTTCCGATGTTCATGATCATCACTCCCGTAGTTATTCTCTTGTAAAGAACTGTATCCATTGCCGGCAACACTGAGTATATGAATCAAAAGAAGAGCAAGTTTTGCACCACCCACAGCCATTTTGTAGATAGCAAAACAGCAGCAAATAACAAGAGATCGTTCAAGGTTTAAGCCAGCAATGTCAAGAAGCTCTTAATTTTCTACAGCATTTTGTTAGATAAAAAGAGAACAAGAGATCATTCAAAGTTTAAGCTAACAAAGTCTTGAAGCTCTTAATTTTCTACGGCATTTTGCTAGATAAAAAGAGATCATTAATTGAACACGTTGAGGAGATGCATTGATTTGTTAGGCTATTTCTTCAGGTCAAGAACCAAGTCTCCTGCATCAAATTCCAAGTTCATGATGAGACAGTGCAATTTCCACGAAAGTGTGGGAAAACAAATTAGTCAAAAAAGTTAAGTCCTAATTTATAACTTCTTTGTCTAGACTTATTTTTCTTCTTTTTTTTCTTTTTTGTTTTTTCTCCGATAGAAGTATTTGCAGGTCGGTAAACTTAAATGTTAATTGAGATTAAATTTTTAATCCAAGGAATTTTAATAATATTTAGTATATTTAATAATTCTTTTTTATTGTGATTTCAAAGTTTAAACTAAAATAAATAAATAAAAAACAAAGAAGGAAAACTTCCTCAACTTTATATCAACTTCTTTTAATGATTGCTTTCATATAATTTAAAATAAAAACGCTATCGATTTTCACATCTATGTTTTGAAGATTCATTTTTATCGACGAAATGCTAACCTTTTCTGAAACTAAAGGTTTAAAAGCTCTCCTACGCTAATTTGATGATGGTGATGATTATAATAAGTGTTAATAAGAACTTTAATGATTTAAATTTAGGGAAAACATGTTAGGGTGAGAAAACCTCATTCATGATAAATATTTATTACACTAAAATGATTTTGTACTCAATATTGTTTTATTTATTTATTTATTGACGACAAGCAAGCTTAGCAAACATTAAATGGGAGTTTTGTGTATTAAATTTAGCTGAATATTCCATGAACAAAGATGCTCTTGAGATAAAACCGTCAATATTATCTTGTGAGGAGGTGTTCAGTGAGTACCCCTCCTTTTTTATTTATTTTAATTCTGAAGAATATGCATTTATGTTGTTTAGGAATGATGGTTTTGCATAAAACAATTATATTTACAATTTCATCAACAATGAAATGTACGCCCCATCAAGAAACAAGCACTGTCACCTATTCTGCATAATTGACAAGCTAAAATATATATGCTGTATGTTTATTTATTTTGTAAATAAAAATCTATCCTAGAATAGTTTTGATTAAAGATATTTTTTAAATTATCTTTTTTCAAAAACATAATTAAAAATATTTTTTAAAAAAATTATATTTTTGAATCACAACCATAAAAACCACCTCAATATAAAACACACTTAAATAGTTTATGTGTTGATATGTTAATAGTTTATATATTAATTGTGAAGAATGAATAAATATTTTAATTTTACAAAAATAAAATCCACAAATAATTTGTATAGTTAAAAAAATTATAATAATTATAGTTAAAATCAAGTCCTTAATTATCAAATTACACAAGTTTTGCAAGATATAAATTTCAAACAATGAACATGTTAAGATATATTTACTAGAATACATAATTTTTTAATTTTTTAAAACTTGTAAAATCAGTTTGATTTTACCGAGTTTGATCAATTTTACTAATTTTTTAATTTTAATCTAATTTAGCATATTAGATATATTTTAACTTATAAAATATTTTATAAGATTTTAAAAGTGAACTTGCTTTTTTTTTTTTAGCCGACAATGGTATGGACTATATATTGCTATGGAAATAAATAAAGAAAAGATGCGTTGATTTGTTAGTCTATTTCTTCAAGTCAAAAGGCCAAGTCTACTGCATCAAAATCCAAGTTTATGGGACCCGTAATTAAAGAGAGAATAGTGGATGGCCCTATAGGACTATAATTTCCACGAAAGTGCGGGAAAACAAATTAGTCAAAAAAAAAAAAAGGTTAAGTCCTGATTTATAAGTTCTTACATCTATGTTTTGAAGATTTATTTTTATTTAATTTGATGATGATAATTAAAATAAGAACTTTAATGATTTAAATTTAGGGAAAAGGTGAGAAAACCTCATGCAAGACTTTTGGGACGATTTGGACGTAGTTGTATACAAAACTTTAAGCTGTATCCTGAGGTTTTTTTCAAGTCCCCAGAAAAGAGACTAGTTTGAAATATTTATAGTTACTTTTGCAGTACCTTGAATTTGGATAGATAGTTGAAGCTTATTCTCAAACAGCACCGTTGCTTCTTACATACTTGTTTATTATACCAAAACGTGATACAGTTGCCTAAATTTGTCCTGTTTTTGCTGTTTCCATTGACTCTATGCCATTTCAATCTCAACAGATTTGCCCTTTGAGCTGGGAGGGTAAATTTCATGCTGCTGCGCTAGAATCTCTGAATCATCAATTTGGCCACATCTCTCCCTCATTGCTCTTATGTCTTTGTACACTTGATGCATTGTTGGTCTTCGATCTGGAATGGAATCAACACAGTGGCATGCAACTTTAAGCAGCTGAAATATCTCATCATCAAATCCTTGCCCAACCAGAGACTTATCAATGGCATCATAGATCTTAGAACTAGTCAAAAGATGACTAATCCATTCATTAAGAAGACTGTTCGAGGAACCAGTCATTCTGCTAGAATCCACCCCCGTAATCAGCTCAAGGAGCACAACTCCAAATCCATACACATCTTCCATAGCAAATGCTGTATCCCAAAACTCACCATTCAAAGAGGAAGTGTTCGTTGGATTTACGATTATCGCCTCACCAAAATTCGACAACTTTGGCTCGAATTCCTGATCAAGTAAGATGCACTTTGAGCTTATGTTAAGATGGAAAACTCGGATAGTACTACTGCAGTCCTGATGAAGCCATGCCAAGCCTCTTGCCAACCCGATTGCAACTTTAAACCTCACAGTCCATTCCATGATCTTTGCCTGGCCTTCCATTGGATGTAGCCAATCATAAAGGTTACCATTTGGCATGTATTTGTAAACCAGAAGCCAATGTTTTGATGTGATTGAAAATCCCAAAAGTTGAAGTAAGTTGACATGCCTCAATGAACCAAGTGTCTTCAATTCTAACACGAATTGCTCCTCGAGGATTCGACAGTTGTGTAATTTCTTCACTGCAAAGAGATAACCACTAGGCAACGCTGCTTTGTACAGCATCCCAATCTTCCCCTGCCCGATGACATTGTTTTCGCTGAAATTATTTGTTGCATCTTTAAGATCTGTATAGCTCATTCTAGGAACCTTCTTCTCCAACATAGAAATCTGAGGACAGAAATTCCCAATCCATTACTCACTAATTGTTGAAGAAACACAAGTATTTCCCTTGAAATTGAAGCAGGTTAAAGAATTTAGGACTATCTGTAAATTAAGACATCATGTAACTGCAGATGAATAGTTACCTCAAAACTCATAAGAGATAATTAGAAATGTCTAATAACAGGACAAAAAGAAAAGCAAAAAGTCCTGCAATCAATTTCAAAAGCAAACCACTCAAAGTTGACATGCACATAATCATACAGTCAGTACCTCTTTGCCTCCTCCATGTATGTTCTCAACCGATGGCGAAGCACTTAAATTATCAGCTTCCTTCCTGTTCTTCCTCAAAATCAGCATTACCATCGTTTGTATCGTAATCTTCTTATTTCTTTTTTTGACATGCACCCATGGCACACAGCACGACACAAAACCAACAATGACTGAAACGGAAAAAACCGTATAACCAGCAGCAAACCCCGTTCTGAAAGAAGAATAAAATTCGTTGCTATGCCCTTTGCAAGGATCTAAAGGCCCTCCACATAGGCCAGGGTTGTTTGCATAATTCACATTTGTGGATGAAGAAAAACCACCAATTGGGCAAAAAACACCACATGTAGAATTTGCTTTAACAAATTCTGGCACTGGACCTGACAACAGATTG
>Ga0325410_1007502_pt1 | contig 11906 bp, 7 predicted proteins | sample PopdelMetagenome_16_FD_206182 | JGI IMG/M metagenome (GOLD analysis project Ga0325410, IMG submission 206182) | Populus deltoides microbial communities from Bellville, Georgia, United States - Xylem-PdIQD-R3 | ecosystem: Host-associated > Plants > Phyllosphere > Stem > Wood/Secondary xylem... | reverse complement strand
ATATTTTACTGTACAATTTGGCTCCTAAAATTTCTTGAGAATTTTACTTTGGTTGTTGTATTTTATTTTTCTTGCAAATAAATCTTTAATCGAACTCTTTGATCCTCATGCCTTACAATACATTCAATTTAGTCTTTGAATGATTTTTTTTTCAATCAAGTCCTTATATTTCAGATCTGCCTCGAGCATGCATGCCACTCTAAACAATGGATGAAAGATGGAATCCAGTGTGTGGGTATTAAAATGGCAAGGAAAAAAAAGAAAGAAACTGCGAAGCTATAACCGTTACAAGAGTTGCACCGAAAGCATTTCATCCACATTAAACATGGCTCAAAGCTCCAAGCTCAAACATGCATTTTGTTGCTTATGGAAAGCATTTCCTCGGCATTCAACCTACGGCTGGACATGGCTCAAAGCTCACTTGAAGGATGGATGTTGCATTAGACGACTCACGAAAAGAATGCATTAGCACAAAGACAACAAGAGAGGAAAACACTTAACGTCACATGAATTGTCAAGGCTAGACAAGAAACTAGGCTATATAAGCTCTTCTAGCGATCCAGTCAAAGGTGACAATTCAAGATTCCCTTCAAAAATGTCTTCAGAGAAACCCATCAACAGTGTCAGTGCTGCAATTCAACAAAGCTTGCAACACATATCTCTTGGAACTCTATGCAAATCTATAGCCACTTGGGGACTGATCCTTTTACTGCTCTACACTGTCTTGTTTAACCATCCTTACTGTAGCCAGTCTTCGAATAGATTCGCTCTCTTTAAGCTCAAATGGCCACCACTCTCACCTAATAATGCAACTACTTCTGCGAATGTTACTACTACCCCTACAAGTATCAGCCACATTGTATTTGCCGTGGTGAGTTCTGTGAACACATGGAAGCACAGGAAATCATACGTGGAATCATGGTGGAGACCAAATGTTACTCGAGGATATGTTTTCCTTGATAGAGATCCCCCGCAAAGATTCCATCCTTGGCCCTCATCTTCTCCGCCTTTTCGCGTCAATGCACCTGTCAAATTTAGATTAAACCGCAAATATGCAACACAGGTTAGAATAGTACGTACAATCATGGAGACTTTTATGCAGGGAGATAAAGATGTTAGATGGTATGTAATGGCAGATGATGACACCGTCTTATTTATTGATAATTTAGTAGAGGTTTTAGCCAAGTATAATCATACTGAGTACTTCTACATCGGAATGAATTCGGAAAGTGTTAGCTCGAATGTTAATTTCTCGTTCGAAATGGCATTTGGTGGAGCTGGGTATGCTTTGAGTTACCCTCTAGCACAAGCTTTGTCCACGAAGGTGGATGGGTGTATTCAACGATATCCAAATGTATATTCCAGTGACTTTATTTTGCAGACGTGTTTGGCTGATTTTGGAGTTCCTCTGACGCATCACAGAGGCTTTCACCAGGTATTTGATCGTTCTATCAATGTTCATGTAGAAATTAAGCAAAATCAATTCATAAACTAACTGATTCCTATTGATTTATGGTGCTTTACTGCAGATTGATCTACATGGGGACATATCAGGCCTTCTATCAGCTCATCATCAGTCTCCTGTCCTCTCCCTTCACCACATCGATGTCGTAGATCCAATCTTCCCCTCCATGAATCGCTCTGCGTCCGTGAACCATCTAATGGAGGCTGCAAAAGTCGATCATTCACGGCTATTGGAACAAACTATCTGCTACCAAAGGAACAACAACTGGTCTTTGTCTACCTCATGGGGCTACTCCGCTCACATATACGAAAATATACACCCCCGAAGCTTTCTACGGCGACCTATCGAGACGTTTAGACCGTGGCTGAGGATTTTTAAGCCACCATTCTATATGTTCAACACTCGAAGTCTCACCAATGATCCATGCGATGCTCCTCATGAATTCTTCATGGAATCTGTCGAGAAAACCAGAGGGAACCAAGTTGTTACGACCTACACCCGAAAATCACCACGCAATTTGCCACCATGTTCATCAAGTGGCAATCATTCTGCAAATCATATTTCCAAAATTCAAGTCTTTTCATCAGCAACAACATTAAAAAAGGTGAGTTTTCCATCTTTTCCGTCACGTCAAGAGTCCAACATTGTCGTCAGACTTGGCTCTTGATATTAGCTAGATACATTTGACAGCCAAAAACAATTATTTTGCTACAGTTCGTTAATTAAAATCCTCCTCTTGGTCAAGTAAACGGGCAGAATTGAAAGACAACAAAAATATAAATTTTGGGCTTCGAGTTTAATAAAACAATTTCCTAAAGAATTTTAACTGTTTACTGGTCATCGCATGTATCTGGTGTACCTTGCAGGCTGGACTGATGGAATGCTGCGACGTTGAAGAGACAGCAGACATGAATATTACACATATCAAGTTTAGGGCTTGTATGAAAGATGAAGTCATTGCCTAAACATGTTATCAAGCACAAATGGAACGTGTTAACTTGATTGTACTTTATTTTCTTCTTTTTCTCCTGTTTATTGGTACGAGCTTAAGTGTGATGCTGCTTGGTGCTTAGTGGACAACTTCAACCCTCAAGTAGATGACAGTCTTTGAATTTCTAGGCTGTGTTTCAGTGGAATTTCGTCAACCAAGAATACAGTAACAAAATTACCTCATGCTACGTCTCAATTTGCAATTTTCTAAACACAAGCACGATTATTATGATTCTTCTCATGTGATTGTTGTGAATTGACCAGGTTTGATGTTTGTTCGGTTTAACTTGTGTCAAGAATGGTAATCTTTTTCTATTTCTGATATTCCAACAAAAAAATATTCACATCAAAATGTTTATTCTTGCACTCCTTTATCCCCTTTCGATAGTTCAAATTTGCCAGCGATTGTCTCCAAATCTGGACACCAACAGTGAGAATGGAAAAAATTACATTTAAGAATCATAGAGAAACTGAGACCACCTACAAAGCGTTAGCTTTATCAACTATTTCTGATGTATAAATTTTCATGAAACTTCGGTAGTTCAGCTAGCAACCTAAAAAACTCAAATTGACATGCCTACTTCAAGCGATTTAAACACAGACAAGCCATCATTTCTAGAACTAATCAGTCAATTCCTTGTGCTCCTCGTGAGCCTTTTGGATTCCTATCAAGCGAGCGTAGTCCACCCACCTGTTGAAGCAAGGGATGGACATGAGATGCCACAGGTACAAAGATTATCAATTTTAAGATTCCCAGGAAATAAAGAGTGCAATCTTACAATAATGAACCCAGGAATGTGTTGCCTGTTCGAACAGCAAAACAAAGGGCACCTAGCATGAGCTTGTGCTGGTGTAGCATAGGTTCCAAGATGCGCTGTTCAACAACACCAGCCAGTATTTGATACCTGTTCAACAGAGGTAGTCTGTCAGTAAACCATTCTAACCCATAGAAACCCTAAATATCAATAGCACCTCATTCAGATTAAAATTTCAAACAACACTTCAAAATTGTAATAACAGATCCATTTTTTTAATCATTTAAGCTTTTTAAATGGACAAAACGACACCAGTTCAAAATTTTCTACAATTCTCATCATGGAATATATTAGCAATGCTTCATTGTTAATTTGCTAATTAATCTGTTCTGAATAGTGGTTCTGGCACCAAAGGCTATATAAGACAAGTTCTAACATGTAAAATTATGCTAGTGATCAAATTTTGCATAATTATGCCGTATTCAACAAAAACCTAATTTTGTTCCAATGATGAAATAAAAATCTCGCCCCGTGAAATCTAGCCCATATCTTTTATATGAATAGTGCATGAATTAAACGGTGTAATAAATTACAGCATCTTAGATAGGTCATAAAGAAGACACTAGATACTTAGAAAATTGAGCAAAAACCATGTCTGGAGGATCATTGTACCTGAGGTTGCTAGAAACTGCCATGTAGACACCATAGGCAACACTGGTAGATAAAATAGGTACGTTTTCAACCTCACCAGCAGAAGACTTATCCACAGCTTTCCGTGCATTGATCAAGGTATTTGTCACGGCGGTACCAACCTAAAACAAAACGATTGCATTAGAGGTACGCATCCTCAGAACCAAGAACCTTTCACCCATTAGCATACAAATGAGAGGACAGGTACTTTGCAACTAAAAAGGAGGCAAAAGACCAAGAATTATTCTTTTTTATTTGTCTAACTAGATTGAACTTATTATAACGCAAGAACATGTGCACAAAAGGTTACCCCTGTTTAATATTGAAAACCAAACGTGCAAACAGGAAGGAGTCTATAAAAAAATGTCAGAGAGACAAACTAATGCAAAGTTTTCAGACCACTAAAGATTAACAATTCCGAGAACATGCTCAGAGTAAACACCAAAGTAGCAAATAGATCATCCATGCTTAAAAAAATGTGATGATAGGAACACAAAGTGTGTGTGTGTGTGTGTGGAGAGAGAGAGAGAGTTTCTCACTCCTCCAAAATGCAGTTCCAGTTTCCATTTTAAAATGTCAGAAAGGCAATTTGTGGTTTAGTCATGGTGCTCCATGGACAGTTGGCACAGTACCAGAGAAGGCAGTGGCACATAAAAATATAATTTTTCAATAAGAGTACACTGCAAGAAGGACAAGAGATTCTCCTGTAGAAAACTACATAGGTGATATAGAATGGCATGAGGTAGTATAGGCTATGTAAGATGGGGGAGACAAACCTCAAAGTATAACAACCTACCAACTTTAAATTCATTTCTTAGTAAAAAATCATTAAAAAATGTGCTATATAACCTCCTGTCCAGTATGAACTTACCAGTGAGGAGGCGGTGCCAACAACAAAAAGCTTCGCTCCATTACGCTGCAATAACAAATCCACATAAGGACCAGGCTACTCTTGGCATGGGAGTTAAGATATTTAATTAACAATGTGCAAAAATTAGAAAGTAAAAAACTTACCGCTATAGCACCTAATCTCTGTAAGAGTGAATAGGAAGTTCCAGCGAGAGCCACCTGTAATGAGGATTTGACGAGCAGATGACTATCTAAGACTTTCTGTAGTCATCTTTGTTAAACTTACTAGTTAATGCATAAGTTTATCAATAAATCAGAAACCTGGAATGCATTATCAGGGCAGTTGTGGAAGAACTTTGCAATAGGTCCAGCATTTCCTGCTAGTGGTGAACGGAGAGAAACCGTGGGAGCAGGAAGAAAAACAAGCATGAAATCTGCAATTATGGCCATCACCTAAGGAAAAAATGAATACCAACTGAGGGATGGAAATAATACATTTTCAGAATGCAATGGACAGGAAACCCTACAAAGCACTGACTTCTTAGAAATGATGATGATAGTCATACCACATCTGCAAAAACAACTTCCAGCTCATTGAAAAAATTCTCTCTCCGACGCTCATACTCAGCAGCAGTCTACAAAATCAAAAACTTAAAAGTCACGATAACATAAAAATTATAATGCCAGTATAAACCATAAACAGAGGAGAGGAGGCGAACTGGAAGGGACGGAGAAGGAAGACATAAAACCAGAAAACCAAAAAAAAATTACATGCATAGCAAGTTATCTTTATTCTTTACAAATGGAGCTGACCAAAAATTTCCCGCTTCAAGTTTTGTTGTACTCATCACTTCTTTCCGGGGATGGAGGTGCTTGTAAACTTGATAGCTTGGGGTTGGATCAGTCAAATAGTGGTAATGGCATAAGCAAGTTTAATTACCATAGCATAACAATCCATTATTCAAGATTATCTTTGTACCACTAAAAAACTGACTTACCCTCAAGAAAGCCAATAACTGCACGATACATAGTTTTTCTTTTTACCAACCATTTTAGGGTGCTATACCTCTATAAACACCATCATATGCTTCTTCAAATTAAAAAAAAAATGTCAATATACTCCAACCTCACTTTATCAAACAACTCAACCACCTAAGTAAAAGACAGGTTTCGAGACACCTTTAGACCCCATTTGTATCTTCTCTTAGCTCATCACGGAAATAAACCGACCAAAAAAAGAAAATAAGTATGATCCTATTCTCTTCATACATTTATAGACAAGCATGCATTAACAAGTAGCCATTTTGCATTATATTCGAAATGACCAAATGCATTGTCGAAAGCAACATCAGATGAAATAGAAATCAAAATATCGAATTCTAAACTCTTTTTAGCACAATCTACCCAATTGACCATCCCAGGCAAATATCCTTTTACATCACATTCAAATGATTAAATGCATTGTCGTTTCTAATTGTGTACAACAAAAATAATGGTATTGTAATGCTATACCTTAGTGAACATACCAACACCACATTCCATCCCAACTTTAGCCAAAAAGAGATCATCAGCCAACAACCTCTCTCTAAACCCATCAAACTGCATCAACCACCGTAAAAACCGTGAGTTTTCAAGCTCGAAAAATCTGGAAACCACGGCCCCTGGTATCCTCCCGGCCCGGATAGCCGCCGCCAAATCCTGCGGAAAACTCTCCACAGACCGCTTCGCCTCCGCCAAAACCATCATCGCCTCCTCCCTATTCTTATCCTCCGCACTGTCACCATCACCATTGTGGTTGTTATTGTCACTGCTATCTCCGCCGCCGCCGCCGGAGGGAGGGGGATGGTGGTTGATGCCACCATATCCTCCTCCGGAGGAGGTGGTGATGAAGAGAGGGAGGCGGTGGTCGTTGTGGTGGTGGTGGAGGGGGGAGGAGGGGAAGGGAGAGGGTAGGGAGAGGCGGAGATGGAGATGGAGATGGTGAGATGAGGAGGGGTGTAAAGAACGATGGGGATTGATGAGTTTGGGATTTGTGTTGTTAGGCAGAGAGGCGGTGAAGAAGCAGGTGGCGATGGCCATGTGTACGCAGAAAGTAGGTGGAGGGTGGCGATGGACAGACAACAGCTAACTGCTTATGTAATGGAGGGAGTTATGATGCGTGTCAGGGTGGGACAGTGAAGTACTGAAAATTGACTTGCTTCGGCTTTTGATGTTTCTTAGTATTTGTCTGTAGCGCGGCGTTGTAATTAGGTGGGTGTAGGTTTTCTGTTTTCTGGAGGGAAAAGTCGAGGCTTAGGAAATGTTTTTATTTTTTATTTTTTTGAAAAGTAATTTTTAAAAATTTAGTTTTTAAATTTTTATATTTGTTTACTATTAGAAAAGTTGGTCAATAAAAAATATTTTTTAATTAAAAAAATTTGACTTGATTTCTAGAAAAATATTTTTCTAAAAAATTTAGACGGAAAATATTTTCAAGAAGTTGTATAAAATTTAGAAATGTCATATTATTTGATGATTATATTAAATTTGATCCTTAAACTTTTGATTGTTATATATATTTTGTTTTGAATATTTATTTTTCAATTTCATCTCTTAAAATTTAATTTTTATATTAACTTTGATCCTCATTTTTATAATTGTTATGTGCTTTTTTCTTATTATTTTTTTATTGAAATTTTTTATCCATCAAATTTGATCCTCATTCTTTTGATTGTTACTTATTTTATTTGAAATAATTTATGAAATGTTAATTATTATTATTTTAATTTCTTCATCTTTTATTTTATTTTTATTTTTTAGATTTAATCTCTATTATTTTGATTATTATTTATTTTATTTGAGATAATTTATGAAATTATATTTTTTTAATTTTATTCTCATTCAAATTTTTAATTTGTAAGATTTGTTCCTCATTATTTTAATAAACTTGAGAAAAATAAAATATTAATAAGTTATTTTCTAGCTTATTTTTCATGACATAACCAAACACTAGAAAGTGTTTTCCAATTTATTTTTCATTACACTACCAAATATTAGAAAATAATTTATTTTTCTGGAATTCACTTTCAAAAAATAAACTACTTTTAGACTTTTAGATTCACTCTCCTTTATTTATTACTATTTTATTGTTATTATTTATTTATTCAATATTCTGGGATGCATTTATGGCACATTAAAAAAAAAACTTAAAAACATCATGTTTCTAGTAATCTCTTATATTTCAATTTCACTATGAATTTATCAAATTATCCTTGGAAGAGAAACACAAAACCGGTTTTAGAGATAACAAGCGTTGCGGTGTAGTCGTGTCTACGTTCCCAAACAAACCGTAAAAGTATTACCATAGAACATTTACATGTATATATCTAGGTAATTAGGGACTAAGGAATACTTTAATTTTCCTTTTCTTTTCCTTTTTATCGACGTTTTAGCTTTAAGGTCGAACTTGAATGGAAGGTAATATATTCAAAGATATTATTTCATTGTTCGATGCTTTGCCGCAGGGCTGAATTATTTTTTTTAAACATATAAAAATATTAAAAATATGAGGATGTTTTAGTAATGTTATTAAACTCGTCCAAGTATGAAAATCTTGAAATTTCTTAGCCTGGTTCTATACCTAGTGTGAATTTTTAATTAAACCATATAAAAACTAACTTCATATAAATTTATTAGTTTAATGGGTTAAAAAAAAACTCAGATGGCTCAAAAAAGCATTGATCAACTTATAAAAAAATCAAGATGAGTATTTTCAAAAAAAAAAATGAGACGGTGGCATATTGAATGACATGAATCGGTTCATGAACTTAGCTAGGTTCGAAAAAAAATTACAATAATTTTTACTTAATTATATAATAAAAATTAGATGCTCGCAGTTTCAAGCATCAATTCTAAAATAAATGTTTAATTAGGACCATGATAACCCTAAACAAAACAGGAAAAAAATCATTCACGAAGTCTATTTCCCAACTAATTCAATATCAATAGATAAAAACAAAAAAATAAAATATTTTTTTAATTATTATCAACATTAAATAAAATATCAAATTGCCTCTAAAATGATGACTAAGCCCTTGAAGTCAAGCTTTAAAAGTGAACTTTAAAAAAAAAAAAACTTAGACCCAAGTTAAGTGTTGTTTTGTATCTATGAGCATTATAGTGACTTAACTTTGCAAAAAAGAATAAAAGAAAAAGCAATAACCTCAATCAATTAAAAAAATATCTAATTCACAATAATCGAGGGAGGGCGAATATGAAAGTCATTAAAAACAATTGGTAAATTTATTATTTAAACCCATATTAATTGATTTAGGTGAATAATTTAAACCTAGGTTAATATTTTAACTTCACAACATGTGAAATTGAAAACTCGGGTTCAATCAAGAATCTCAATTGTCAATCAATTTAATGCAAAATGATGAGATTGAAAAAAATCCCAAATTAAAAACTAACCAAAGCAAAAAAGAAAAAAAAAGAAAAAAGAATGAGTACTAAACATGAAAGGAGAACAAAATGAAAGGGTGGAATTAAAAAAATAAAACAAATTCAAAAACTATCTTAAATAAAAAAAATCAAAATAATAAATATCAAATCTTATAGAAAAAATAAATAAAGGATGATGCAATTGAAAACAAAAAAAAAATTGAGAAATTAATTAAAATAAAACAAATAGAAATCAAGAAAGGAGGGGAAAAAAACAAATGAAAAAAAACTTGATGGGCTGGTATGAAAATGTGGAGGGCTAGACATGAATTTATATGAGGAAAAAGAAAGGAAAGAAAAAAAAAAGATGTTGGCGACGCATCAGAAAGTCTGACAACTACTCGCATCGTACAAGAAAAAAGAGAAGGCCGGGATGAATCAAATGACATGATGGAATAATATTTTTTTACCATCAAAGTTAGATGCACTCGTCGCCCGAAAGCGACGGAGTGACTCACACTTTCAACGCATATATCAGTAACTTTTTGTGTTTTTTTTAAATACTGCTCTACCCTCGGGACCCAAACATTATAAAAAAACAAATCATCTTGAAATTATGAATTAAGCTTTTAAGTCAAGCTTTTGAAAATTTGAATCCAAGGATAACAAAGTAGTTATACTATAGCAAAAATATGATATGTTTATAAAGAACTTAAACTATAGTTAAATGACTAGATGCCATGCCCGCGCGATGCCGCGGGCTTGTGGCGTACTTGTGCGTTGTCATGAGTTTGTGGAAAAAATCATAAAAAATAAAATAAAAATCATATAGAGAAAAACTGTTACAATCCACAATCTTTTCAAGAAAAAAACGATAAACCTAAATTCTCAACCAGCTCAATATGAAAAAAATAAAATCGATAAAGACCATTTTGAAAAAAAATCAAAAAAATAAAGAAAAAAAAACAATGTAGGGAAACATTGTAACAATCCATAATGTTTTAAAGAAAAAAACTACAAGACTAAATTTTCAACTAGTTCAATATTAAAAAAAATCGACAAAGATAATTATAAAAATTACAAAAACAAAAAAGAATAAAAAAAAGAAGGAAGAAGACAACCTTGGGAAAAAAAACATGTAAAACTAAAAAAAAAGGAAAAATGAAAAAAAAATGTTAAAAAAAGGAAAAAAAACAAAATAAAAATAAAATATGAAAAAAGCTATAATAATATTCCCACACCTTTTAGAATATTACTTAATTTTAGATTTTTACATGAGATATATTTGGTGGTTTAGAATTGGTGAGGGATATATATATTTTTTCTTTTTTGATTGCATAGTATGAAGTTCAAAATATCCTCAGAAGTTGAATTTTGGTTTCCTTTGGGAAATGGTTTTTTTTTTCTTTTTTATTTTTTTGAGCATAGTGAGCTTATCAAAATATCCTTAGATTCTAAAACAAATGCTTTTGTCTTTAGAGGTATTTATATCTTTTGCACTCTAGTTTTTTTTGTAAATTTTGTGTGGGTTCATGAGTGTTTTAGTGTGTGTGTGTGTATATATATATATATATAGATACACACACACACACATACAAGTTACTGGCACGTGATAAAAATGCGCTAGCGTTTGGAGGTTGCTTGTGCTATTTTGGTGGTGCGTGACACCTTCTCTAGCATCCAAAAATAACCAATTGCCATCTCAGGCGAAGTGTCTTAGGGTTACGCTTCTTCCTGACCAGGTTATGTTATCATAAGTGTTGCTGTTAAACGACGGTTGAATTTCTTTTTCTCCACCATCTTTTCTCTCTTATCCACCCACCTAAAGTTAAAAAAATGTCCTATCCTTTTGCATTATTTTAATTGCGGTCCTTTTTTTTATATTATTGTTATGTATTTGCTTTAAATTCTTTTTATGATTTTTTTTTAATTTAATCATTTATCGTTTTTTATGTCAGATTTGGTCATCTTTCTTTTAATTAATATTTATTGTGTTTTTCACCATTTTTCTAATTAATTTTCTTTTCAATTTCATACCTGATTTTTGTTTTGTTTTTTTTTAATTTAGTCCTCATTCTTTTCATTATAATTTCTTAATTGATTTTTTTTTTTCAGATTCATCCCTCATTATTTGATTTTCATATCAAATTTGATCCTTATTTTTTTTCAATCCTGGTTTTTAAAGCTAACCCAGGGGTCAATCTAGAGCAAGTCCTGGGTTACAGATCGAGTTGGTTGGCCAAGGTCACCCAGATCAACTTAGTCTAAAAATATAGACAATGGATTTTAAGAACTTTTCACAAAGAAGTTGTGTCCTCATTTTTTTAATCATAATTTTTAAACTTGGCCCGGAGGTTGATCCTCGGACAAGTCCCGAGTCACAGGTCGGGTGGGTTGGTCATGGTTACCTAGGCCATTAAATTTTTTATTTTACAAGTATGTAAAAATGACATTATTTTGGTCAAAATTAAAAAAAAAATCAATGAGTTTTAAGAAAGGTTTTTTTTTTAAAAAGAATTTAACGAAGAAATTGGGTCCTCATTCTTTTGATCATGGTTTTTAAACCCGGCCCGAGGATTGACCCCAAACAACTCCTAGGTCATAGGTAGAGTAAGTTGACCAGGGTTACCTGGCTTGGTTGATTTTTTTATTTTGCAAGAACGTCAATTATATTTTTTTATAAAGATTTCATAAATAAAATCAATGAATTTTGAAAAAATGTAACAACAAAAATT
>Ga0325410_1007501_pt1 | contig 11909 bp, 7 predicted proteins | sample PopdelMetagenome_16_FD_206182 | JGI IMG/M metagenome (GOLD analysis project Ga0325410, IMG submission 206182) | Populus deltoides microbial communities from Bellville, Georgia, United States - Xylem-PdIQD-R3 | ecosystem: Host-associated > Plants > Phyllosphere > Stem > Wood/Secondary xylem... | reverse complement strand
GATAAATATTAAATGTCATCAGAAATTTTCAATGCAATCCTAAGAGGAGGATTGAAATCTGCTTGGTCGGTCTTTTTTCAAAGAACATGAAAAACAAAAATAATTACATTTGCATTGAGGCTAATTAACGAACCAGCCCTTGTTTATCATCCTCAGATCCCGTTACTGTTTAAATAACTTGTAAGTTGAATGGCAATGATAGTTAAGTTTGGGTAAACATGTCATACAATTATCACTAATTTAGAGATGCTGAAGCAAGCAAGAAGAATTCCATGCATGTGTTTCGAAGATGCCTAATGAATCGAGAGACAATACTACAGTGGCAATTGATTCACAGGCTCATCGCTACTTCAATTGGTTTAGGAGGGAGAGATGCCTAATGAATCGAGAGACAATACTACAGTAGCAATTGATTCACAGGCTCATCGCTACTTCAATTGGTTTAGGAGGGAGAGTTCTACATCGACCAGTGCACTTATGCACAACACCTTTGTTTTTTCTTTCTTTGGAAAAGACACAGAAACGTTTGTGATTATAGCTTCAGTAATGAAATAAAGGCAGAGTTAGGTTTCTTTCGTTTATTTTTTGGCATTTCTAGAATGGCTTCAATGTTTTTGCTTCACGAAATGAAAAGGGTTATCAAAACATCCTTTCCCTATACGTCATATCAAACACAGCCACAGGTTCTGGACATAAAACAGACAGTTAACTGAGATTACTAGCAGTCTAGCACTATGACAATTGAAGTTCAGGGCATCGTTTTCAATTTGTTGGTACCAACTGCATGCTTTTTATTGACATTTGAACAATTAGAGAGGTTAAGAGATGGGAAATCTTTAACAAAATCTACTCCGAAGACAGATAAGGCATGTGCAGTTTCTTGGATCCAAATCAATAAGCTTGTCTCGATATTGAATCGGTGAGGTAACCTTGACGATATTAAACTTGTCCAACAAAATTGAAGATTCAATCTCTCAAGGTTAATTTATAGCCTTTGTAAAAATCTAGCATAGATAGGTGCTCACAATTGCTAAGGCTTGCATATTTTAAATCGATAAGATTCTTGTTTCCTGTCTAAATGATAGCGTCTTGTAGTTATCATAAAGAACCAAAAACAATTATTCATCCCAATGCAGTATCTCATCTCCTATGAAGGGAACTTGACGCCAGCCCTGAGGAAGGTGCACTTTACAGTTATTTTTAACACCAGAATTATAAATCCTGAGCAATCTAAGTTTGGATTTCCTTGCAAAGACTCTTGAATTTAATTTACTTTCAAAAATATTTTTTGAAATGTCCATCAACATCCCTTCAATGTCATCGTTTCTCTAGTAAGTTGCAAGATTTATTTCATTCTCGTCAAACTCTTTTCCCCTAGGATAGTTGGCAATCACGGTTCCAGGTAATTGAACGTCTTCTCACATGTTAACTAGCAAGAAAAAACAGCCCCCTAGCTATGTGGCTCAACCGTGATGTTCGAGTATGGAATGATCAAGGTCAAATTAAGTATTCCTAAATGCTTAGCTGATTCAAAAATATAAGCTACGATGTAATAAATTTCGAAGAAAAAAAGAAGTTAGTACCCGTCTTCTAAGACCATTCCTTCCATGTATGCAACTTCTTTAAGAGCCTTCCTCCACCCCTCCACCCGGTCCTTGAAATGTATCTCATGCTTAGCAAACTCTTCACCATATCTCCCTGTTTGGGTCCCCACCTCAGATGGATCAACATGGTAGAAAACTGGAAGCACTATGTGCCCAACAGTTCTTTTACGATCCATGATCATCGCTAGCTCGTCAAGACACCATCTCGAAGAAGCGTACTCTTTAGAAAACACAATAATGGATAGCTTTGTTTCTTGAATTGCTTTATTGATTTCTGACTCAATGTTCTCTCCTCTCCGTATTCCATCGTCGTCTCTGAAAGTGGGAATCCCTTCTCTAGATAACGCTTTGTACAGGTGGTCGGTGAAGTTCCAGCGAGTGTCTTCGCCTCGGAAACTCAAGAACACATCGTAAGTAGTAGGCATCAACGAGAGAAGAATCAAGATTTGGGTCACCGGGTTGAAAGCCATCGGTTTGACGAAGAGAAATATGTCGAAAGAAACAAAGATTTTTGTGTTGGAAGAGATGCAGATCTCACTTGATTCTTTGTTGGAAGAAAAAAGAGAGAAGAAAGGCCTAAGGTTGGGTTTTGTTTTTTAATCTGTTTAGGAAGTGTCTTCGTTCATGTGCTCGGCCCAAGTTTGATATGTTCGGCCGTAGTCTGTCGATATGTTAAACAGTGTCGATACTAAACTGTTTATCACTCCCGTGTTCAATTTTCTATATGATTTATTAAACAGACAAAAAAAATTGTTTTTAATTTCATAATTTTCCCTTTTTTATATTATAATATTTCTTTGGTAAAAAAAATTTTGTTTTAGGATTTGTTTTGTTTTGTTTATAGGGTTGTGTTGCATAGTTTTTTATTTTACATGTTTACATATTGCTATTACTAAATATAATTATTTATAGGGTTGTGTTGCATAGTTTTTTTATTTTATAATTTGTTTTTTATGTATGCTTTCGTGTATGCACTATGAAAAATTGCCTTTTAATATATGTATATATATTACTTTTTCATTGCATTACATATTGCTATTACGAAATACCATTATTTATAAGGTTGAATTAAACAAAATCAAAGACAAAGGATTAGATTGACACAAAAAAAATTAAAAAAGTTGCTTTTTTTGGTAGCGTTCATGGGGAGCTTTTTCTACATTGTGATCCCTATTATTCTTTTATATGCATGATCAGTCCTAGGGATTACTCCTTGACAATCAATAAACACACCAAGAAAGTGCTGCGCAACCTTTGGAACCAAGAACAAATCAAATCTGGTATTGAAAGGCTAAGACTGACCCATTTTAAATCGATAAGATTCGTGTTTCCTTTCTAGATGATAGCTAGGTTAAATTATCCAGAAAAAAACTGGAAGGCAAAGATCTGAAAAGGTAAAACAATTATTCAATTACTTGTATACCTGTCTTGCTGCAGCACCATTCCTGCCAGGTCTGCGGCTTCTTTAAGAGCGGCCCTCCAACTTTCCACTCTAGCCATTTCCTTTTGGAAGCTTTTTTCGTGTTTAGCAAATGCTTCTTCAAACAACCCTTTCTGTTCACTGACCTCCGACGGATCAACGTTGTAAAAAACGGGAAGCACAAGGAGCTCAGTTTTATTCCTGGCATCCATGATGTGCACAAGCTGGTCGAGGCACTTTGTTGAAGAAGCATAGCCTTTAGAGAACACAACAACCGATATCCTGGATTCCTGTAACGCTTTCTTGATATCAGACTTTTGTCCTGCGTAGATTCCACCATCATCTCTAAGAGTGCGAATCCCAGCAGAATTGAGGTCCTTGTAGAGATGATCGCCAAAATTCTTGCCAATGTCATGGTGGCTAAAACTCAAGAAAACATCGTTGTCCTTTCTGGAGAGGAGAAGCATCAACAGATTGATAAGTGAGAACAAATCCATTGGACTCGTTGGTGAATAAAAAATGCCGAAACTAAACTGGAATATGAGAAAGATGGAAGTTTCCGATGGGAATGGAGTGAAAAGGCAACGTTGGGAGGATTTTCAGGGTACCTGGAGGCCGGAAGGGAGGAAAGAATACAAACTGTTCAGGTTGCCAAATTTGACACGTATGGTTCACTAATTTTGATTGTGCTAAGTGTGTGCATCTGAACGTGCTTTGTTTTTTCTTTTCTTTTTTTTTAAAAAAATCATTCTTCATGTTTGTTTTTTGATTTTTTTGAATGCCATTCCCTTATTAGGAATTAATTTTGTTGATCGTGGATTTTCTGGAGTTTTAAATGATTAAAGCCTTATTTATTTTTTTGTTCTAAAAATATTTTTAAAAAAATTTAAATTTTTTTATTTTAAATTAATATTTTATAATATTTTTAGATTATTTTGTTTCGCTGATATTAAAAATAATTTTTAAAAAATAAAAAAATATTATTTTAATATATTTTTGAGTAAAAACAACTATAAGGAAACTCTCAAATACACTTTAAATAGTATTTTTCTTTTAAAATTTTCTATAATTTTTTTAAAGTTTTTTAAATAAAAATAAATTGAAAATTAACTTTTAAAATCCTAAAAATCAAACTCCAACTTTTAATAACCCGAGGGGGTGGAATTTACACTGAAAGATAAAGCGTTGTGTATTCATTTTTTTATTAAAAAAATTAAACATGTGAGTAGATTTTTTTTTTTTATGTTGAAGAGTGTGAGTATAATATTTTTTATTTGAAAATATATTAAAATAATATTTTTAATATCAGTGTATTAAAATGATCTGAAAACATTAAAAAAATATTAATTTAAAATTAAATAAATAAAATAAATATTTTTAAATCGTAAAATAAATAGAGTGACATATCCACCAAATCTAGATGCACATGTTCTGTTTTTTTAGGTAGCCCTTAAACTTGTTTTATCAAAAGACATAATCATAGAATGACAGACACGAAAATAAAAACTTCTCCATGTGCATTTTCACCGACGAAAATCTTTTTGGTGATGGATCAAAATAATGAACTCCAGCTGTCAATGACCAACCAACCAGTCAGCACCCCACTTCTCCTTGGTTATATGCCTCTCTTGCTGCTGCAGCACCATCAACAAAGCGTCGTTTTGTAGAAAAGAGAGCCCACACTCATGCGTCCCTGACCTTTCAGGTCCACGCGTGAGTCTTTTCTTCATTTACGCGTGAGTCTTTTCTTAATGTGTCAGGCACATAGTCACCAGTGTTTAGTTTTATTTTTTTTATTTTGATTTTTTAAATTAATAATTTTTATTTATTTTATAGAAATTAAAATCAAATTGAAAATATCCATACATAATAGAAAAAAATTGAACGTATAGAATTTTTCAATATATTTTTTACATAAAAAAATTCTTAAATGTAAATCAAAAAAATTACGTACCATATAATTAGATAAATGATAAGTTTGTCAATTGAAAATCTTTTCTAGAGAGGAGAAGCATCAACAGATTGATAAGTGAGAACAAACCTGTTGGACTGGTTGGTGAATAAAAAATGCCGAAACTAAACTGGAATATGAGAAAGATAGAAGTTTCCGGTGGGAATGGAGTGAAACGGCAGGGTACCTGGAGGCTGGAAGGGAAGAAAGAATGCAACGGTTCAGGTTCCCAAATTCGAGACGTATGTTTACTAATAATGACCAGCCATCAATATTGACCAAAGTGCTTTTTTTTTTTTTTTTTATGTGTCTCCTGTTTTGAATTTTGATAGTGCTAATTGTGTACATCTGAACGTGATTTGTTTTATTTTAAAAAAAGAATCATTCTTCTTGGTTTTGTTTGTTTTTTGAATTTCATTCTCTAATTAGTAATTAATTTTGTAATTTATTTCAATTTAATTTTTATAAAGTTATTTCTGATCATGGATTTTAGAGTTTTAAATGATTAAATGGTGTTTTTGTTTGAAAATAGACTTTATGAGGTTTTATGATATATTTTTTTTAAGTTTTGCAGGTGAAAATGAAAATTGAGTTTTAAAATCCCATTGGACTGGGTGCCATGGTGAATAAGAAACGCCGAAAGTAGAAGGATGGGATTTTCCGATGCGATTAATATTGATTTAGAATTGGGTTTCTTTTGAAGAAGCAGGGCCTGTAGTCCATCAAGCGGAAAATCAAAACCTAGATCAACAGTTACTTTTTATATTCATTGCCACTGTAGATTTCAACGGTGATTAAAAAAAACAAAATTGGTTATTGAATTTATTTTTTAGCATCAGTTAACATCCAATTGCATATTTTATTTTATTTTTGAAGAGAGTGGAATTGAGAGACAGGTGACAAAAGTAAATAAAACATGTAAAATACATAGGTAATAACTTTGAATTTTTTTTTGAAAAGTTCATTTTAATCCCTTTTCTTTTTTATCTAATAGGTACTACTCACTCTAAATTTTAAAAATTCAATCTTGGCTTAAAACTTTATTTTTCGAGATGATGAAGCGAGCACGAAGAATTCTATAGGATGTGTTTGGAAGATGCCTAAAGAATGGATAGTAATTGATACACTAGCTCATCCCTACTTCAATTGGCTTTTGCAGAACACGTTATCTTTTTTTTATCTGTTTTTAAAAGAGACAGCGCTGTTAGTGATTATAGTTTCAGTAATGAGATTACTAGTAGTCTAGCACAATGACTATTGAAGTTAAGGCTTGCAAGCAAATTGGATAGAAAACCAAAAATGCAGTTTCCTAGAAATGTTTTATAAAATATCCTAAGAGATTTATTTCATCCGTGTATTTCCAGCAGGATTTGTTTTTTTTCCGTGCATTTTTCATTTATAAAACCATCAGTTTTTAATTTTTTTTACCAAAAAAATTAACGACACATAATGAAATTACTTGTAGACACAATTTGTCGATGAATTAGTAGGTGAAATTTTCGCGGACAAAGTGCTAATCTCACATTAATAAAAAAAAAATTATGTCAATAAAATTGTTAAATGTTGTAGTGTTTCCATGGTTTTCTATCATCATGAGGTCTCTTTTCTTTGTGAAAGCCAATGGCTTCAGGTATAAGAAGTGCAGCTGCTACACACACCAGAGTCTAGGATTCCTTCACCCATATTGCTTCATTTCCATCACAGGTTTCCTAGAATAAATTCCAGCCCCAAAACTAATGTAAAGCTTCATCACAGGCATCCTAATTTCTTAAACATGAAATATATAACTGGTAATTGCCACAATAATAAGCCAAGTTGAGATTTCAACTTACCAGAAAATTCAATCTAATGTGAAATTCTTTCCCAGTAACAACCGCAAAAGCACGGAAAGCAGAAATGATGCACAGATGTCCTCGCAAAATGCATGTGTTATAGAATAAGTTTATTGCTTCATAATGCTTAACAGAAAAGAACCAACAAACAGGCGGGGATAGCTCAGTTGGGAGAGCGTCAGACTGAAGATCTGAAGGTCGCGTGTTCGATCCACGCTCACCGCATTTCTCTCTTTTTCGATTTAGTTTGTTAATGACGTCTTTTCCCGCCAATTTCAGTTGGCGAATCTCTCCTGTTTCCAGCTCCTAAACCCGAGCAGTGACAATTCCATCAAGAACAGAAACAATACAGTCACCGGAGAAACATTGCCACCGCGGGCAGCTTGAAGGTTCACCAATATTCCGCTTCAAATCAAGCACATGATCAAACTTTTTTTTACCAAGTTTCGGAGAATCTGGAGAAACAAAAGACAGATGGATTATGCACCGAGGAGTGGCGGGACAAAGATTTTGAAGGTGGTAAAGTGTATTTGGCATGTTGCCCCCAAGTTTCAGAGAGCCAGAGCAGTGCTGCTGTTCCTGCTCTTGAATTTTGCCAAGGCTTTTGCCAATTTTGCTTAGTGTTCATAATCTGCGTTGTTGAAACTGAAGATTTCTTCTTCTTCTTCTTCTTTTGAAGTTGAATCTAAGCTTTGATCCGGACTTTGTGTTTCAAATGAGAAGGAAGCAATCAATTATGGACCATCCCTTCTCTTCTTTGTTTGCTGTGGCATCTTAAAGTAATTCGGTGGACTTGACAAGTAGCAAGGGATGAAGGAGGAGGGACAGCAAGCTGCTTATGGTCACTTTGGAAGGGATGACCCTGACTTTACAAGGGAGGTTGTGAAGCCCCTGAAATATCAGAAGCCCCAAGTGTAAAATCATGACATGCATGGCCTGTAATCAATAATTTGCTTGTTCTAGCCAGCAGCTCGAAAACCCAAGGGTCTTCCAGTTGTTTTCTTGCCTTTTCTGCTTATTTATTTTATTTTGAAGGTTTTGTATGCTTTTTCCATACAGTATAAGAAATACATGTGGAGTTTTGAGTTTTAGTTAAAAACAAGAAGACGGGAGAAGAGCTGCCTTGTCACCTTGAAACTTCATGGGATTGTAAGTAGAGAACACGGATGTAACACTGTAAAAGGATGAACTGCAGAAAAAAATGAATTTCATAGTGGAATAAGATAATGCAATGTTTTGTCTGCCTTGTTCTCTTCTCACATAGATTTTCAGCAAAAACTAATGCAATGTTCAGGTACAACAACGAGATGACCTTGCTTGAACTATCATCATCTTTCTACTCCGTTGCCAAACTCTCTTGTCCGAAGCATAGAACCAAAAAAGTACTCTCTGAATTCAAATGATGATATAGCAGGATTTTGATTGGTTGATAATGAGTAAATGTCTCTTTTCTTATAAGCCAAAGAAATTCATAATGGCAGAGGAAGCAACCTATAAACTGAACAGAGAAAGGCACAGAACCAGCATTGACGAGGCTATAAAACCTCCAGAAACCTCGAAGACTTGATATGAATAACAATCCCCACGAGCACTTCTTAACAATGAAGAAAATATCAGTAAAATGAAATGATTGTTTCAAAAGTTTCTACACTCTGATCATTAATTTTCTTGGTTTCATTTCTTTTCCTCGCGCACACATATCATATTTCTTGATGTGAAAATTTGGATTTTTTTATCAGATTTCTTGTGTTTCTCGTTTTTAAGGAGAATGATTCTATAGGTTGGACTTGATAACAGGTGGTTGGTATCTGTGTATCTTTCCAAGATGATGATACTGTTTATAGCTTCGTTGATGCCTTTTCCATACATGATGACAGATTTTTCTCCACCAGAAACTGTGAATGGATTTTGTATGTGTACACAAGCTTCTTGCATTGCCTTCAATCTCTTCCGATAAAACCTGTTGAAATTTAAATACTATAAATGAAAGAGTATTGATAATTAATAATAAAATAAATGTATTGTAGAAAATAGAATAAAATAAATTCAATGATAATACATCTCTTTTAAATACATGATTTTAACTCATTGAAGGCAATTTAAATACTATATAAATGAAATTAATTTTAATAGGAAATTGGTCTCAAACATGCTGCAAGTGCACGAATATGGGTTGCTGTTTTCATTTGTTTAATTTTTATTTTTACAGATATTAAAAGTTGTTTTAAGATGAAAAGTTGGTTTTCAAATGCTTTTAGAGTATTTTCAGGTGAAAACAATGTTGAGAAATAGGTTTTTAGAATCCCACAACTCAAACTTTAATTTTTCAATCATTAGAAGTAAACAAAAAATGATGTAGAGGATGAAATATATATCATTTGTCCCAATGAATAACCTATCATCTGTTTACAAAAAAATAATTAGAGCAAATTACATTGTCTAAAACCTATATAAAAAAAAAATGTGCGCGGAGTTATAAGGTTCTAGCCAAATATGTGGCCTGGCCTCATTTTTTTTTTTTTACTTTTAATTAATGTTTTTATTTAAATTTTAATGAATACCTTATCTATTATTTTTTAAAATGGTTTGGTTAACCCTTTTTAATAGTATTAATTTTTTAATAGTATTTTTTAAAATTTCATAATGCTTCAAAGAGATTGTTGTAATTTATATTTATTTTTTTTATTTTTCATTTTATATAAATAAATTATATTTATGTGACATATTTATAAAAATAAAAAAATGTCCTTAGTTGCTAGATTCAACTTCTAATATATAATAAATAAATAAAATAGAAAATAGAAAGAGTAGCCGAGGTTAAATATTTACATCTGTATTTATCTTTTACTTTACTAGAAATATTAGCTTTTCATTTTAATATTTAATTAGTGTTAACAATTATTTTTTAATTTGTTAGTTTGTATATTTTTTAAATTTGTTTTATTAAGCGTAAGTAATATTATTTTATTTCTATGGTAAAAAATCAGGATACCTAATTATATTAGCTTAATTTTAGAAACTTGTATGATGACTATTACATTAATTAATCTTTGATTCCACATCATATGTCATGAATTTTTTTGTATTGTGGTTTGCGTGGTATTTATGAAATCAATGGTAAGTTCGTTGATTAAAAAAGTTTGTTTTTTCATTAATATACTTTTTTTTCATTAACAATGAAGAAAATATTAGTGAATGAATATGTTTTTTTGCCCCTCAAATAATTCATGTATTAAATTGATTTATGGTAGCTTCCATTGCTACTTAACTTAAACTTCCATTACTTTTTTTTTTTTTCCATACATGATGACAGAAAAATGTGAGAAAAAAAACTTAAAAAAAATTAAAAAAGAAAAATAATAATTTAAAAAATCAAACAAGAAGAAAAACTGAATTAACCAAATTAAAAAATTTCAGTTTAGTTTTGGTTTCTATTGCCTCTCTGTTAAAGTTAATCATCTATCTGTTTCAGGTTTCATTGTTTTTAGGATATAAGTGATTTGAAATCTGCATAATAATCCCTAGTCTTAAGGGAATTTCTAGTCTTAAGGGACAAGTGATTTACTTTCTGTTATATTCTGTTATAGACCACGATTGTAGGACTGTAAAATCGTGGGTTGTTATTTCTCTTTTATATATTGATGGAAGGCTATTTAATAGTCTCAGCTGCTATGGAATAAGATAGAGTTTTCTTCTGCAAACTTCTGCATTTACGTATTACAGTGCATGCATGCTTCTTCAAAGTTCTTGATCAAATACTTGATTCTAACACTCTCATCTCTCCCATCATCCATCATTGTCTAAACCCAACGATAGTTTCTCCCCTATTTTTTTTTTATCTCTTACCAAAGAAAAACCAAAACCCAAACCCGAAATAAAATAGCTCCTCAGCTCTAACATGGCAAGCACATTCAACCTCCACCATGTCTCTCTCTCTCTCTTTCTCTCTCTCTCTCTTTCTTTCTTTCCTAAAACTAACCCAACTGTTTCTCTGTCGAACCGGAAACAACAGTCAAAAACCACTGTAGCCCAAGAACACCCCAAAACCCATTTGATACTCATCAAAGAATAATCCAGCTGTGATTGAAGCAGATCTGCTGTGAGATGAAAAATAGAATTATGCTTGTGTTGATTTTCCTTTGCTAGTGGCTGTGAGTTGCACAGACAATATAATGATCCATGCTTGCTTTATCATCCTTTAATTGAATTCAAATTACCTGGTGTAGAGAAGCATTGGTTAAGATGAGCAAGTAATTTGAGATTATGGGAACGTGTGGCCAGAAATCATGCAAGTTTTTATTTTTTAGTTTTGCTGATTTTTGAACAGCATAAACCAAATCAATTCGAGTCAAAACAAGTTAATTTAAACTGGTTTTGATAAGTTAATACGATTATTTTTTTTTTTAAGTTAAAACGTGTACACCAGCTTGCTTCTTTCACTGCCTTCAATCTCTTGCCATAAAACCTGTTGAGACTTGAATAATCTTATTTGTTTCTCAGATCATCTGATTTGATCTAATGAGAAGAAGATTCTTGAAACAATTTTGATTATTTTCAGTACCGAAATCACTGCAACTTTTCCAAAGATTATTGCAAAACAAATACAAATAGTAAAAAAGAGAGAACCATTCATCTAAAATTCATGGAAGTACAATCCATTTATTAATTACACAAAGTTGGTGGGCTGTGGGACCATTCTTTTCAGCCTTATGTTCTCATCACCCGACAGATATCCACGTGCTTAGTTCCTATTGATTCACACTTCTGCTTTACCCCCGCCGCCCCCTCTCTCTTTTTATTTTTTTTGACTTCATCAATTGAACAGGATCATCAAAATGAACAGGTATTTTTTTTGACTTCATTTTGATGAACCTGTTCATTTTGATGATCCTGTTCAATTGATGAAGTCAAAAAAAAATAAAAAGAGAGGGGGGGTCTGAAAGAAAGACCCCCTCCACTCTCATAAAAGACCAAAAAAATATGAAGGTGGGCGGAGGGCTGACGACAGTGGTAACGAGGACGGAGGGGCGTGAGGCAGTGAGAAGTTGAGTTTATCTGCGATCTCTTTAACAATCGACTCTATGAACTTTGACTCATACCTG
>Ga0325410_1007500_pt1 | contig 11909 bp, 10 predicted proteins | sample PopdelMetagenome_16_FD_206182 | JGI IMG/M metagenome (GOLD analysis project Ga0325410, IMG submission 206182) | Populus deltoides microbial communities from Bellville, Georgia, United States - Xylem-PdIQD-R3 | ecosystem: Host-associated > Plants > Phyllosphere > Stem > Wood/Secondary xylem... | reverse complement strand
TTTTTTTTTCTCATCTTGCCATTTAAATACAGTAATCGTCTTATACTGTATCAAAAGGAGTTTAATTAGTATCTTTGAACTCCATACCGACAGGCAATTTCAAGAAATAAAGACGACGACGACGACCCATAGGATAAAGCAAAAAGGTTGGCGATAAATCCTTACTGGGAAATCCTCCACAATGTTTTACATGAGATACGTGCTTTTCCAATCATTGACTTCATTAATCATTATAATGTATATCAGGACTTTGAAAGAAAATTCCGAACAATCAAAGGTTTTTGGATCTTGTAAGTAGAACATTCTGAACCATGGCTTCCATGCACTATGGCACCCCCCGTGCATGCATTACCTTGAGTGAAAATTTAAAATTTTTATTTTGTTTATTTTTTGCCTTTTTGTTTATACATTAAAAGTGGATTAATTGTTCATTATGCTCGACGTTAATTTGAGAGTAATTTAAACAGTTAATAGTAGCTGTATTTATTTTAAATATGATATAAATATCTTTCTTATATCACTGGATCATCTTTTATTTTTTATTTTAAAAACAAAAACCATCAAAAGCACTTTACACCAAGCAATTCACATTAACAGCTTGGAAATTTTAGCTGCCGCACCATGGAAAAGATGCAACTCGAAGAAAAGGACCTGAGCGAATGAATTTGACAATCATAAATAGCAAGGAGAACAACTATATGATTTGGTGGGCAAATAATACTACAAAATATTAATAAATCCAGGTATAAGCATCAAGAGGCTAGTGTCTTTTGTTAACCTGGGGTCGGAGCATTCAGCTTGACTGGGTCAAGGATGGGACATTTAGCAGTCTGTATACCTACCTTAGCTTAAAGCTAGCAAATAATACACCTAGTGGATTAATACCTAATCTCAGGCCTTTCGAACTTAGAATCTCATAGGGTCTCTGTGTTGTTACTATGCTATACGTACTCATCTAGCTCTCTCAACTTTACAGATTGATTATTGTCTAATATATATCCCTTTGAAAGGTCAAGGACGCACACACAGTGTTTGCCATAACAGCTGTGAACAACACAGATCATTTAACGTATCAAGTTTGAGACCCTCCTCCAGCCACAGTTTTCTTCTGTTACAATAGAATACGAAGAGTTACCCTCTTTGTGCGGACAACGTCCCCAAGCTCTCATAAAGAAGAAGAAGTTTGAAATTATAGAAAATATGTTTCTTCTGTGGAGTCGAAAGAAGGATCTTTTTGATGCTGGGCCAACTTCAAATTTGTCATGGTGATGAGTTGAAGTTACAAAATCTGGGCCTTTATTTGATCTTTCTTTTTTACTGTTACCCAATATTTCAATAGTTCACGAACTAGTCAAAATACATGGCGCCTGGCCGCCTGCATTTGAGCTGCAAGTTAATATACTTAAATAATTAAAAGTAAAATTGTGATACAGAGATCTGATAATTTGGGCCTCATGTTCATTATTTACAAGTCAGTAAAATATTTTTGAATTGTTTACTCTTAAGCCCATAAAAAATTTAGTCGTGCTTTGAGCTGATGATTATATATGCAAGCTGGGTCTTAATTATAAACCCATGACATGCCAATAACTGGCTTTTATTCTATTCTATCCCAAAAGCCCATCTGACCACAAAAAAATTCCATCACGACGAGGTTGAAGTGAAAAATATTATCTAATTTTATATCCTTTTGCCATTTTTTTGTCCCTCTTAACCAATTGCATGTACTTTTTTTTTTTTTCTTTTAATTATGATCCAGCATTTTATTAATAATCTTAAAAGGGCCTTTACCCCCTTCAACATCCATGCCTTGCCCCACCATTTGAAAGAGAGAGGGACAGCATTTATTTACTGGGGTAGAAGAAGAAATATGTTAAACACAAGCAAGGACATGCCCTCCTCACAAGGCAAGAAAAAAGAAGAAGAAAAGAACATTGAAGCGTAGTGGCTAATACTATAATATATAGTGCTAACTTTATACTATTCTTCTACATTATTTAGTTCTGTCGTGTAGAATGATATCAGAGACCGAACTCTATGCGTAGAGATATTCACATTAGTGGGAAGGCAAGACCCTCATTTCCAAATCCCATCATCACATGGAGAGCAACCCTCTTGTGCAATATCGGTGATCTGGACTCCTGAATCGTATGTCATCCCGGGCTTCCAATCTTCAGGCAGGACATTCCGAGCCCAAATCCATTTCCCATCAAATCCAGCTGTTATCACGAATCTGAATTGAAGTGCCCCTGATGGAACTCTGTCCGAGTCCCACACTGCCCCATGGTTCCGGCTCATGAAACCCCAATTCGAAGAACCAACCTATGAAAATTTAGCAAAACCATCCAAAAGTCAGCACAAGTTTAAGAATTGCATTGGCACGTGTAAACACGGTTTGAAAATGCGGTCTAAATGATATGATATGTCATAAAAATTTATTTGTTTTTATTTTTTAAATAGTTTTAATATACTGATATTAAAAATAAATTTTAAAAAATAAAAAAAATATTATTTTAATATATTTTTAAATAAAAAAAACTTTTAAAAGTAAGTAATTCTAAATGCTGCCGTAATACACTCCATTGGGGTAAGTTCAAGCTAACCTTGGCAAAGTCAATGGCCACCACTTCTGTCTGACCACCTTGATACAACAATTTAATGGCCAAGTAATTTGAGTTTTTGCTTGATTCTTCTACTCGGACAGCCATATTCTGGTTTTTGTATTCACAAGGTACCCTGATCAATGAAACAAAGCAGATTCAAATTAGCATAAGATCACTTTTCTGACAATTTTTTTTTTTGTGTTTACATAATAATTCTTTAGCAATGGAACCCTAAAACGTGGACAATGCTAGCTGTCTAAATTCATGCAAATCCCCATTAGTCATAGTCATGTTACCTATGATTTTGTGGACAACCTATTTGACCGTTACTAGCATTTATTGTCCTGGTTCTCTGTCCCACGGAACCGGACCAACTTTACTGTATAAAATTATATGAAGTTTGTCCATGCCATATTGATTTCTTCTTGTGGTTGGTGTAACCAAACCATTACTGGAAGAAGCAACTAGGAAATAAAACATCATGCTGATTAATTAAATAGATGATCATTAACTTAACCAGAGAGATTAATATCAATCATGATAATTAAGATAACATAAATCCTTGAATACGTGGTCTCACCTTTTGTATTCCACTTCCACAATCCCTTGTTTCAAGATGTTCCGACCCATATCCTTATTGGCCATGGCCATGAAGGCTCTGCTGCTAAGAACAAAGTCCGTCTGGTTATTGCGATTGAGATCAGTCACAATCACTCTAGTCCCTTCTCTACTGCATAAAGTTGTGTCTTTGCATCTTATCTGCGAGTAATTACAATAACATGATCAATGAACTGAAAATTCCACAAGAGGTAAAGCAGGCAAGTGGTGTGGTCTCCGGTGCTGACCTGAAAACAAGCACCACATCCAGATCCATCTTTATAGAGGGAAGAAACAGCAGCTGCGAGGTGTCCACTGTTAAATCCTGTCGCCATGGAACCATATCCACAAGCCCCAGCTGCACCAAAACAAAAAAAATATTACCAATTAAAAATCTCATTAAACTATGATAAAAAAAATTAAAATTGAAAAAGAAATCACGACCCCCTTACATGAGAGTGCTGAGGCTCTGGAGAAATATGCGACCTTAGATTGGTGGACACATCGATCACAAGCAGTAGCATAGGAGATAGCCAGGAAAAGAAAGCAAAAAATGATAGCCATTTTGTTCTTCAAGATGTCAGAAAAGAAATGAAGCAATGGAGGCTAGTGAACGTATAAAAACAGGATTGATATTTGATGACATGAGAGGAAGTAATAACAGAGGTATTTATAGGGCAGTTATGGCTGCGGTGTGGACTACAGGTCAGCATTAGACCCATAAAAAAGGTTGAATATCTTGATGAACTTTATTATTTTATATGTATAAAATAAAAAATATGCTCAGAAGTGGAGGTTTTACATAAGAAAGAGAGCGATACAAGACGCGGCTAGACCCTAGAGATGATGGGGTCAAGCACCGACTATTTGTCTATGCACTTACAGCTTTGGAGCGAGAATACGAGACTATGATTATGTAAGAGAATGGTGGATTTTGTTGGTGAGGGCAGGTTGCTTTTTGCACACTTAAGGAGAAGTTTCTTCCTTGATTCCAATCCCTACACAATCACACTTTTGATGCTTTGGGAGAGAGGTTGCCTGGACGTTTTTTTTTTTAAATTCCAAAGGATACTGAAGTCTTGAGATGTCTTAAATTTTGCGCTACGTTTGCCAAACTTCAATGAAAATGTAAAAAACAATTCTTTGGTGAAAATTTAAAGAAGACAGAGAGATAGAAGAAATTAAAACTGCTGAGAATAATAGAGAATACAAAAACGCAACATATAAAATAAGGGATATTTGATTACATTTGCTTAAGTAATATCTTTTTTTTACATTTAAATAGCTGAAAAACAAATTGAAATGCAAATTAATTGCTGAAATTCAAGCTATGATTTGCTATAAGTTGTTAACAAACTAACAACTCCTCAAAACTAGAACAACTTTATTTGAGAGAAACAAAATATCCGAAGCTAATAAAATTAAAAATAACATGGATTTATAGCAACTTTGAAGCAATTCTCAACACTTATCCTTGCTTTAGGAACAAGAAATTCTAATTTTCTACCTTAGAAGCTTAAACTTGCTTACTAGAAGTGATTTTGTAAACAAGTTTGCTAGCTGATCTTCAGATTTGCAGTAAACTAATGTAACATCTCTATTTTTCTGCACCTCTCTCAAGAAGTAAAGCTTGATGTTAAAATGTTTAATCTTTCTATGGAACATTGAATTATAAGAGATTACAATTGTTGCCTAATTGTCATAAAGAATCTCAATGTTATCATTTTGCTCCATATATAGATCACACTGAATATTTTTTCAACAATAAAACTTGGTTTATTGTTGTTGTTGCTACAATAAATTTTGCATTTGCAGTGGATTGTGCTACAATCTCCTGCTTCTCTGAGCACCATGAAAAAACTTCTGAACCTAGATTGAAATAATATCCTGAAGTACTTTTCATGTCATCAATAGATTCAACCCGATCACTATATGAGAATCCACATAACTTAAAGCTTTGATACTTCTCAAACTTACACTATAATTAACAGTCTCTTTGATATACCTTAATATTCATTTTGCTGCTTTTAAATGCATTTCACGAGCACAATGCATAACTTGAGATAAGAGACTTACAACAAATAAAATTCCAGGCATTGTTGCAATAAAATACATTAAGAAACTAATCAAAATTCTAAAGTATCTTCATCAACTTTATCAATACTATTCCTTGCTCAACTTCTCTTTTTGAATGGTGTGTTTGTTGCTTTGCGTTCCTCTATTTGCAAATTCTTCAGTATTTTCTTTGTATACATATATTGATAGAGGGACACTTCATTTTAACTTTGCTTGACCTCCATTCTAAGAAAGTAAGTCACAGGATAAAGATTTGTCATTTAAAAAACATGCATCATTTCTTAATTCAACTTTTTAACCAGCTGTGCATTACTTCTTATTATCAAAAGAGCATCAATATAAAGAGACACTATAAGAACATCATTGTCCTTCTGTTTTACATAAAGAGTGGCCGCATATAGGCTTTTTACAAAACCTAAGCTTAGCAAATGACCATTTATCCTACTGTACTAGGCTTTAGGCGCTTGTTTTAGCCCATAAAGAACCTTTTTTTAGCAAGTAGACTGTATCCTCTTCGCCTTGAATCACAAATCCATTTAGCAACTCCATATATATTTTTTCCTATAAAACGCCATTTAAAAATTCTGATTTGACATCTAGTTGGAATACTTTCCAGCCTTTTTGTATTGCTATGACTATCAACAATCTAATTGTATCTAATCTAACAGCAAGAAAAAAAGGTGTCAGAGTAATCAATACTAAAACTCTGAGCATATCCTTTAACTGCAAACCTAGACTTGTAGTTTTTGATGGAATTATCTGCATTCAACTTTGTTTTGTATACCCACTTCACTCCAGTGACTTTTTTGCCTTTAGGTTTGTTAACTAATTTTGAAATTTTACTTTTCTGAATCATTGACATCTCTTCCTCCTTTTATTCCTTCCATTTCAGGTTTTTAAAAGCTCTTCATGTCCAATAGACTTAAATATTGCCACGTTAAATCTCTAATAAATGTTAGAAAATAACCTCGTACCTCTAATTAAAAGATCATTTTCTAGTTCATTCTAGCATTGGTTTGTTATTTGTTCTTCATAAAAATTATCTTTTGTAGATTGTTCCAGTACCATTGCTTGTTTTTTTGAAGTATACATCTCTTGTGATAGTTATTTTTCTTGTTCGTGGATGATCACTTTGTAGGCTTTGGAAACTAAACTATAATCCATGAAGATGCCTAAAATTGCTTTCTTGTCAAGTTTATCATGCTTAACCTGTGGAACATGAATAAAACACACACAACCAAACACTTTAAGAAAGCTTAGTGAATGTTTATACCCACACCAAGCCTCTAATGATGATTTATCTTCCATAACCTTGGTTGGAAGTTGATTTTGTAGAAAAGATGTTATGTTAGCTGTTTCTACCCAAAACTTTTTAGGCAATTCCTTCTCACGCAACATGCATATATCCATCTCCATTACATATTTGTTTCTCATTTCTCTAACTCGATTTTATTCTAGAGTATAGGGAGCATTGAGCTAATGTTCAATGCCAGCTTCTTCGTAGAACAAATTAAATTTTATTGAGGTGCATTTCTTTCCATTATTAGATTTTAGAACTTGAGTTTTATAGCCTCTTTGATTTTCCACCATTTTCTTGAACTTTCAGAAAACTCTAGCCACTTTTGACTTGAATCTCAAGAAAACAATCCAACACATTCTTGTGAAATCATCAATGAAAACAATATAGTAAAGACTACCTTTTAATGATGGTGTTCTTTGAGGTTCTGCCACATCTGTGTGAATTAGTTGCATCTTTCAGAAAGCACTTCAAGCTGATTTAGGAGATAACATCCTTTTTTCTTTACCAAATTAACATGCATGAAAATTTGGTATTTTATCAGTAAGAACCGGTAGACCTCTTATCAAATCATTCTTCTTCATTTTCAACATTCATTGAAAATGACAATGCCTAAGCCTCTTGTGCTAGATTTTAGTGATGTTGACTTTAGTGGAATACGTTGTGTGCTCCCTTCTCAATTGGGAAAAATAAAAAGCTTTTATCTCATATTTTAACTCGTAAGACTTCCTATCCAGCAACATCATATAAATGACAACACCAATCTTCAAAGGATGAATCTTTTTTCTATTAGTTGACACACACTCATCAAATTTTGGTCAATGTTAGGTACGTAAAGAACATTTGAAATTGTCTTTGTACCTCAGCTTGTTGTAATTGCAATGGTTCCTTCTCTTTTTACTGGAATATAGCGACCATTCCTTATTCTAACCTTTATAATTCTAGTGGGCTTCAAATCCTTGAAAAGAGAACTGTCATAAGTTATGTGGTTTGTATAACCATTGTTAATCAACCAACATTATAAAAAGCTCTTGGTTTAAAAAAAAGTTGCTATAAACATCTGGTCTTCATCATCTTGATCAACAACTTGAGCATCTGTTTGTTTTTGAATTTTGCTTACAAGTAACAACTTCATGTCAAAGCTAATTGCACTTGCTATTCTTTGTATTTGGTCTCTTCCAACATTTGAATGGTGGATGACTTATTTTGCCACAATGTTGACAGGATGAATAACTTTATTTTGAGTTTCTACTTTTGTTTTGGATATGGTTATTTGCAGTGATTTTGCTATTTGATGCTTGATTTTTCTTGTAATATTTCTTCTTGTCCTTTCTAGAATCATGTTGCTTAGCTAACAGGGCTCCTTTAATAAAATAATCTTGCCTCATAAGCCTCCGTTGTTTTTTAGATTGTAAGGCATTTAATAACTCTACTAAGATGATCTTGGACAAATCCTTTGTGTTCTCCAAGGTGGTTATAGATGCTTCTTCAGGCACAATTACAAGGATTTTTTCTATAATTATAGAATCAGTAAATTTGATGCTAAGTAACCTTATCTTGTTGACAACACATCTAACAACTCTAGGTATGTCTCTATTTTTACTGTCAAAGTTAGTAGTTTTCTCCATCGAACATAGGAAGAGTAATTTGAGAAAAATTGGCTTCAACTTCTATCACAAATCCCCTAAGTAGATAACTCTGATACTAAATGAAAATTTAAAGAAGAAAAAGAGACAAAAGAAATTAAAACTATAGAGAAGAGAGAATATAAAAATATAGCAGACAAGGAATAATTGATTATATTTATTTAATTAACATCTTTACAATTAAATAACTGCAAAACAATCTGAAACAAATATTAATAGTCAATAACTGCAAAACAATGTGAAACACATATTAATAGTCAAAATTCAAGCTATGGTATGCTGTAAGTTGTTAATAGACTAACAACTCCTAAAGACTAGGACAACTTTATTTGTTGGAAACAAAATATCCGAAGCTAATAAAATAAAAAGATCACGTGGACTTATATCAATCCTAAAGCAATTTTCAACATTTTCCTTGCTATTTTACTTGAATTTTATACAAAATTAATTTTTGTAAATAAGTTTATTTTTTCACATCATCTTAGATTCGGATTTAAATGTTTTTTTTTATATTGCAATCTTGAATTCAAATCTAAAACAAACTTTTGAAACAAAGAAAATCTTATAATTTAATATCAAATCATAAAATTGAGTTAATTTTAATATATAAAATTTTATATAAAATTCCATGACATTTCAAAAACCAAATGTTATTATTTTTATATACTCTCTTAGCAAAAAGAAGCATGATTATTAAACCTAATCAGGTTATGGGTTGGTTAAGTTAACTTTTGGGTTGGCGAGTTTATTTTTTTTTAATTTTTTTTAAACAATATTGTTTTAGTTTAAAAATACTTCATTTTAATAAAAATGTGAAAAAAACTCTTGAAATTGAAACCCACCATTTGAATTTACGAGTCATCAAATTGAGCTGATTAAGATTTAACAATTATATATATATATATATATATATATATATATATATATATAAAAAGGTGAAACAATGAAAGATAATATCCCTGGAGCATCAATTATATGTGTTTGTTAATAGTTAAATCTTTCCATAACAATAATGCTTGATCAAAGGAGTGGGAGTTAGTTAGAGTGTCAAATAATGTTTTAACATTAATTTTGCCATTTTACGAGCCTTGTTAAAGGTGCTTACGCGCATGTCCCAAAAATAAAAGAAAAGAACATTTTGGAGTATAAAAGTTTGGTGAAGATGATCAATGCTTATTCAAGAGTGGCAAGACAAGAAAAAGTGCGCTTACACTAGCCCCCTTTGTCAAGCAAGAATATTGCCAAAATCGAACAGCTGTGGGCTGCTGTGGCTGGTCTGATATTTACAGAGCCTGCTGTTTCTTTACCCTCATCAATAACTCTAATCTCTCCCTATATCGTGTCTGATAATCATGGGGATAAGATATGAAAGAAATGATCATTCACGGGCAATATTATTAGTTATATAATGCAAAATATCTATAGTTAGGCATACTTGGAAGTGGAATTAAGAGTGATTTTATACAAAAGCTCTTAGGGTTGTATGCCTTTGCAATTGCTGAGTCATTTCATATGTCAAGATCCATATTTTGCTGGGATAGATATTTTCTACTGAAAGCACGAGGTCCAATTTCTTTAATGTGATAGGAACAAGCAATCGGGACATTAGATTTGATACAAGACAATGGGTTCTTTATGGATCCACTGCCTACCAATTCCTCTGACTTTTGCCTAGGTTCTCTTTTCCTCCTAAAGTCAAATTTCCTTTGTGTTCCAACTGTCATCCTCAAAGACTTGATGCTTGGGACATTTGTCATCCATTGGGTCATTTTTTTTTGGGATTCCTAGTGTACACCACTAAAATCAGGCATCATTAATTTAAGGCAACCGGATCCAGCTGCCTTGCCCTGGTCATGGATGCTGTACTTTTTGGGTTTTAGGAGGTTGTTCCTGGTCTTTGGCATACCGACCATCCATACCTTTGTAGCGATGGATATTGGAGCTGGTCCACAGAGCTGTACGCATGGAGTTCACATGAAGTTTTATAATATAGGTTCATGCCATTACTTAGAAGATCAGCCTCTGTACACTCAGTTTTCCTTCAGTTAGTAAATGGGTTCTGCATGAAGGTAAGCAAATATAGCGTCCAAAGAATTATAGCCAAGCCCGCTGGGTGAGCATCCATTTGCAAAATAAGATGTAATCCATGGTTAAGCACTTTAGCCCGCTGCCTCAATTTTGCATCCACTGCAGCTTCTAATTCACCCTCGACCCTCTAGAACTCGTCTAATAGTACCCTTATGAACAAATACACTACCTAGAGATTCTTGAACATCTTTAATTTCCACGACAGCTGTCTGTTTGCTTTGATCTGCTGTAACATATAGAAATTCACGATCCCCAAGTTGACCACCAGATTCAGCATAAAATGGTGTCTTTTTCAGCAAAACTTCTATTTCACTTTTCACTTCTTGAAGAAACCTGTATCACCTGGTTTTCCATTTCAATTACCGCTATTGCTGAAAGCGTGTTCAATATCATGAACCTGACCCCTCCATTTTCTGACACCTTTGCTTTTCCATCTCAACTTCAAAAGCATCTATACCTATCGTTTAGGAAAGATATCCGTACATACTTTATATTATTTTTTAATATATTTTTTCAAGAAAAAATCTTCATGAAATTTGTTTATATTTAATTTTTATTAATTAGATAGGAATTAATAAAATTCAAACTTGTAACCATTAATTTATCAAGACTTCAATTTTATATTAAAAAATTATCTTGATAAAAAAATTAAAGTTTTTAAATGAACATCCAAGAAATCATATATATTACTCTAACAAATTCTGCAGTCCTCTCTATAATTGGATAAATCAAGTCAGTCTCACAATTATTTGGAACCTGAAGCAAAAATTAGACTTGAAGAAAGATTATTTCTGAAGCAGATCAGCAATTCAAATGATGCTATGAATATACATCATTGATGAAACGGAGTCCACTAGTTAAAGACACAAACTATCAATTATTTTAGTTTTTACAAGCAAAAGAAAGATCATTGGCTAGCTCATGATGCAGCAAAACTTATTAGTACCTTTAGAAGAATGCGAGCCAAACTCACCAGGCCAAGACCAGTATTTATATTCCTTTTGTTTTAAGGGTTCAAGTGATCCGTCCTCCATTCTATTGTATTGCATGAAAACCAGATTGTAGAACTCAATAAATATGTTACCATCTCCAAGATCCTGTAATTAATTATCCACAGTAAACAAGAAAAGATATGAGATAGGGTTGTGTTGAATATAAATTCTGAAGGACAAAATTAAAAAAATAATCAAGAAAAGAATTAAAAATAAAATCAAAAGAAAAAGGATCAGATTAGATAAAAAAAAATAAATGAAATAAAATATTAAGAAATAAAATTTTTAAAAAAACTTCATAAAGCATTACAATCAAATCTCAAAAGGTTTAGTAACTTAATGTCAATTAAATGATGAAAATGATAAAAAATTATTTTTTTAAAAAACCAAACTTAAACTGAGTTAATATTTGAAATAAATGGTTCAGGTCATGAGAATGAAATTACCCTATAAAAGGTAAACAAGAAATAATTTCAAAAAAAAAATCCTCAATTAAAAAAATTAAAAATCAAAACAATAAGGGCTAAATCTTGTACAAAATGTAATTGAAAGAAAATAATTAGGGATTAAATTGAAAAACAAAATAAATGAAGAAAAATATATAAAAAAA
>Ga0325410_1007499_pt1 | contig 11910 bp, 6 predicted proteins | sample PopdelMetagenome_16_FD_206182 | JGI IMG/M metagenome (GOLD analysis project Ga0325410, IMG submission 206182) | Populus deltoides microbial communities from Bellville, Georgia, United States - Xylem-PdIQD-R3 | ecosystem: Host-associated > Plants > Phyllosphere > Stem > Wood/Secondary xylem... | reverse complement strand
TATGTCATCTAAACTGCGCTGGAAAAGGGTGTCCATTAGAGAAGGAGATGCCATTGAAGAATTAGAGATGGGTTTTGATTTATGAATTGAATGAGAGAATGATTGGTTGAAGAGGAAGGATTTTTTTTCGTTCTTATTTATGTATTTGTTTGGTGGTGTTTTAGGGGAAAGCGTCGCAGAACAAGGTTTGTTCCTTTTTTGGGAAGTGAAATTGCATGAGGAAGATGGGTTGAGTTAGTTACATCTTATTTTAAGAAATTATATATTTAATCTTGATGTTTCTATTTTCTAAATCCATTTTTAAAAAACATTTCATGATTTTTATATCAGTATTGATTTTTTATTATTTATTTTTATCATATTTTTAATTGAAAATTTTTTATTTATCATATTTAATTTATTTTTTATTACTAATTATTTTATTTAAAATAATTTATAAAATTTAAATTTTTAATTTCATCCTCCTTCAACTTTTTTTATTTATCAGACTTAATTTCTATTTTTTAAAATTATGAAATTATATTTTTTATTAATTTTATTATCTTTTAACCTTTTCATCTATCATTTTTAATCCCTATTTTTTAATAAACTTTAGAAAAAGTAAACATTAGTAATTTTTTCTCAAGTTTATTTTTCATAATATAGTCAAACACTGAAAAGTATATTTTAACTTATTTTTCTTGATATTATCAAATATGAAAAAATAATCCATATTTTAGGAATTTATTTTCCAAAAAAAAATTACTTTATAGCAAATAAGCAATATTGGTTTGCAAGTAAAGGGTTTTGATTTCTCTACCAATCTCTTCAATAATTTTGGATATAAAAGTGAATTCGGCACTTTGCTAGTTACAAAGACCTTTGATTATTATAAAAGATACTAAAAGGTATGAGTTTTTTGTTGTAGACAATATTGTTTACTCTCTTACATTTTATCGTGGACTTACTATCCAAACATTTTTATTTTTTTCATTTTGATCCCCAAACTTGTTTTTTCTACAATTACATCCTTTTAAGCCAAATTAAAGGACAATTGAATCAAATTTGTTGACTAAGGGTAAAATTACGTTATTGGGGACCAAAGTGGAAAAGGCACCCTAAATGGGTGATGGTTTCATGTTCTCCCAAAAAGTTCACTTTAATCCTCATACTTCACTTTTTATACCTATTCGGTCCTTAATATTTTTTTCAATTTGATTTTGATATAAAAATTCATGTTTTTTAATTTTAGTCCTTAATTTGAGAGATAAGAGAGAAAGATCATCAAATTCTAACGGTAGAGAAAAGAAAATATCGTTTACATCGATTTTGATCATAAAAATGATTGATCTTTTTTTCAAATAATTTCATTTGACGAGGGGAGTTGAACTTATGTGTTTTTTTTTTTAACATTGAAAGTATCTAAAAATATAGATTTGAGCTTATAAAGATTTTTGTTTCGGGATGATTTTGGTTTTTGGGATAACTATTTTTTTTAGGCTATGAATGGATTTATTATGTTGCCTAGAATATTTTATAGGTTTTTTGAACAAAAATGAATTGAAAATGAGTTTTTGTTCAAAAACTCCTCAACCCTAATTTTTTAAGTATTATAGTGGCTAAAATCTAGGTAAAGTTAGACGAATGATAATTAACTCTTAGTAATGAAATTTAGTTTCATTAAATTAGAGGGACAAATGATAATTAACTCTTAGTAATTATGTGTTTTGAACATGTTTTCCTTTTGTTTTTTTATTTGAGAGGGGCAGGATGCATAAAAGTTAGAGTAACTTATATATTAGTCCTTCCAGTTTAACAAAATAAATTAAATAATCTCTTGTTTTTAAAATAATTAATTAATCTCTTGACTAGTATTGACTATGCTTAATTGACTAATTATTTTTTTCAAGAAATATCTTATTTCCTCATCGATTTTTCTATATTATATTTTTTATTTTAAAAAATAATAATAAAATAAGAAATAATGAAAAAAGTCAAAAGTATCAAGTTACAAAAAAAAATTGAAATACAAGAATTAATTAAGTATTTTTAAAACTAGAGAGGCTATTTGATTTAATTTACAATACTATAGGGACTAATTTATAATTTACTATAAACCATAACACTAACAATTCTAATCTGCTCAGTACAATTCTCCTAAGTTCATAGGCTTTTAAGTGGGCTTCTGCCGAGCCATAGAGCGGCCATATGAATAGGAATATAGGATTAGAGATTTTCATAAAAGATTTTAAATTATCTTAATAAAAGATTTTAAATTATCTTAAATTGATCTATTTGAAAATAAAATTGAGCATAAAGGGTTTTTGTTTTTTTTATAAAAAGGTCTATTAGGTTTTGTGCTGTCCATTGAAAAAACTTTTCTTCTTCAATTTCTTTTTAAAAAATACATCAGAGATACACTATGGCATAAAACTAATTTTCAAGGATAAAATAATCTTTTCCTTACTATACAACTGACATTATAAAATTAATATGAGTTAAAATGGTCTCTTTATAATTTCTAACATAGTAAAACAATATAAATACTTAAAAAAAAATACTTTGATCCTTATTTTTTTAATTTGATTGTTTTATTTTTTGCTTGAGAAATTTTTTAAAAATTGATATTTTTTATTTTATATTTCAGCATTAAAATTATTGAGAATTGAGCTTCTTAATAGAATCTAGGTTGGGATTTCACTAGCTGTAAATTTAAGATATTAACTCAGGTTTAGAAGATTTGCTTGAGTTGTTTTAGTTTTTTTTCTTTTTTAAGGCTCATTTTTTGTTTGTTTCATCCTTCGATATTTATTCGATTGAAGATTAGGATCCATCATTGTAAAACCCTGGTTAATATTATTGATATTAATAAAAGTCAAGATTACAAAATATAAGGGAAAGTGATACATTAAATTATAAGAATGGTGATATATTCAAGAATCTAAATTGAAATGTTTTGTTTGGGTGTTAAAACATATAAAAATAAATAAATATAAATAAATAAATAAACATGGAAATGCGAATAAAATTTTTATGGAAGTGAATTTCATGAAATTGAAAGTACCAACAAATAACTTAGTGAAATTTGAAATAACTTGGGTAAGATTTGGTATAAACAAACGTCAGGATTCGGGAAATTTTACCCAAAAATCATAAAAGTTACTTTTGAGAAACATAAAAGGCATTTTTAAAAAGTTAAGTAAATATATGTGTGCAAGTGTGTGTGCGCGCGCGCGGGGGAAGAAAGAATTGAGAGACATAGAAGCTATTTTTAAAAAAGTTAAGTGTATATATGTGTGTGCACGCGCGCGCGGGGGGGGGAAGAAAGAAAAAAAGAAGAACAAACTTGATTTTCAAAGGAAAAGGGAGCTCTCGGGCAGGAAAGAGGAAAAAATTCAAGCAAGAGAAAATTTCTCAATTTAAAAGTGTTAAAGCTTTGGCTATTGCTTGGAGAGGTTGTCCCATAGCAGGGAACTTTAGCTGAAGCTCAGTCGTCAGGTAATTACATGATGCCCGAATTCATTATTGGTCAATATGTATTTTTATCTGATTAATTATGGTTGATAAATTAATAATTATTATATTGTTTACTTGAGAAAATAAGATATGCGATGTGATAAATTAATTCCTGAATTAATGGGATTAATACCCTGGTAAATGGACGTGATAAGGAATTAATTCCCTGATTAATGGGATTAGAACCATGGTGAATGGGCAAATCATTGAACTAATTCCTGAATTAATGGGATTAATATATTGGCAAATTGGCATGATGAGAAATTAATTCCCTGGTTAATGGGATTAGTACCATGGTGAATGGGTAAATCGTTGAACTAATTCCTGATTTAATGGAATTAGTGCCCAAACGGGCAACATGAAGATTTATTTTCCTAGTTAACGGGATTTGTACCCTGATGAATCGATGAAACCCTAAACCAATTTTTCGATTGAAGAAATTAATACTTGTTGAATGGACTGGTGGAAAATTAATCATCTATTAGTGAAAGTAATGCCGGGTTAATTGAGCGATTGGAATAATTATATTTTTTTGTTAATGTTAAAAAAAAACAAAATCATAGATTATTCTGAAATTTAATTGATATATATAATACTAGATGAGCAAGTTAATTTAATGTTCTTTTGACTAAATTTTCAAAAAGAAAGGAAGAAAGAAAGAAAGTAGAAAGAATTTTATAAATATCTTTTTTTTTCATTTGTCTAATCGAATTATTGTATTAAATCAATTTTTAGGTACATCCCCCTATCGGACTGAACAGTAGATTAGTTTTCTCATATTTTGTTGGGTATCATTTTATAATGAATGAATTTATCATTTTGTTATATAATATAATACGTCAACAGTTTATTGAAAGCTCTTTTGTGTAGTATAATTTTAATTATGAATTTCTTCTTTAATTATGTTCTTATTTCGATTATAATTTTGTTAATGGTCCTTATTTATAAATCTTTGAATTGTGTTATGTATTTCAGTTATAATTTGTAAAATAGTTCTTTGGATTGCATCCATGTAAATGTATGATATTGAATTGTTTAAATATGTGTGGATTTGATAATTGAGAAGTTGTGATGTAATGAGATGAGGAAGTCCTAGATGATAGGACGAGTAAGAAATTTAATAATTGAGGATTGTGGAAGAAGAGTCGATAACTCGGTACCTAAAAATATAGAGGAAACTTCGCCGGATTTTTTATTGATTACAAAAAAAAATTACATTAATCTTAATTGAATTATCATGTCCTTGCTCTTTGTTTTGAACACAAATATTGAGGTTGTTACATCATCATCATCATCAATAATAATAATAATAATAATAATAATAATTTTCTTTCTATAGGGTTTTCCACTAATTTTGACACTGAATTGTGTTATCTCAGATCTTTTTATTTATCTTTTTTTTTTGTTAAGTTTAGCTATTTAAAAAAAATTAGATTAAATTAATTAATTTAATACAAACATAAGATTTAGCTTCATAATAGTTTGTTTGGCTTACCATCCAAGTCATTGCTTTAATAGAGCATGTGGCCTCTTTAGGTGTTGTCATGAAGCTATTTATGGCGGCGTTTCTTTTTTTTTTTCCTAAGTATGGTGTTGATGTCTTTTTTTCAATCGTATTATTAAATTAACTGAGTTTATTAAACCTTATCAAATCAATAACCTTTCTTAGGTCATGTCAGGACAACAATCACATAATTAATTTTATATTAAAGTTAGGCAAAGAGTCAAGTTGAGAGAATTCATGGTTGATATGCTAGGTTGAGTTTAATAAAAATATGAAATAGTTCCTTTGGGCATAAATATTTTTTAGGTTCAAAAAATCTTAATCAAACCTGCAACGTGGTGCATGCCAAAAAATTAGTAATAACTAAATAAACTGCAACAACTAAGACTCCAATTGATTTAATTATAAAAAATTATCAAGTATAAAGCTGCTAGATTATATAATCTTTTAATTAAAAAAATAGAACATGAATGGAAAAAAATATGGTTCTTTTTTGTCCTTTCATTTTAGGAATATATGTTATATAAATTTTTTCAATTATATTTAATTTAATTTTTTTTATTATTATTAGAATCCACTATTAACCATAATTTTTCTATCTACTACTTAAACATCCTTAATACATTCCTAAACATTTTTTTATACCCTTATATCTTACCCCTTAACATTTATCCTTTAAATGTCTCATCTTATACCAAACATAACCTAATAATAAGATTGTTTTTGGTATGGAGTTAGAAAATTTGAAGAGAAAATATTAAGAGGGTAAGATTTAATAGTCAAGCATCAGGGTATAAATTTTTTTTAAGGATGCTTGGTAAAGGTTAAAAAACAATATGGGTAATACTACATCCCACTTAAATTAAATCAAATGTCAAATTAAATATATTTAAAAAAAATATTAAATTATTTATTTGTAGTCTGAAATTTAAGATGTAATTAAAAAATAAAAAAAATTGAAAATAGAAAAAAAGAGGGGGGGGACTTAATATTCAAAGTTTCCTCCTCTAGAAAACTCTTTTACATCCTTATCAAAGATGAACATTTAACCCTTCTTTTAAATCTTTTTCTTCTCTAAAAATTGTACCAAACATGAGTAAAAGGGATAAAGAATTAAAAAGATAAAATTCTCACCCCTTTACCCTCCTACTAAACATGTTGTAAATTCAACTCCACCTCTAATTAAGAAAAAGACCAATGTTGATTAAATTCATAAAAACAAAATTCTTAACTTGAAAAGATGTGGTTATTCTTAGAATGTACCCTAAAATAAACAATATAAAACAAGCTAATTAAAACATTTCTAAAGGCCTAGAGTAAGCCAATAAGAAATATGAACTACAAAATCCAAAAGTAATTAGATTACATCAAAATTTATCAAATAATAAATTGAATTCTTAGTTAATTTTTTATAGGTTATTAAAAATATTTGAGTTCAAAGCATCCAATTCACTAAGGATGGCACAACATCCTCTAAGAACAAGTTTTTTTATAGTACTTATGGTTGTAATTCATTTCATAAGAGTTGAAATTTACACAAAAACTCTCTTGATAATAGGGCTATCATCAAGAGAAGTTTCATGAATATTGGATGGGTTGGAAGTGTGAGAAATTTGTCCAATAAAGGGATTGGTGTTGTGAGATGATGAGTTGGAACCTTCCTTATTGTTTGAAGTTATAAAAAAAATCATCCTACTTGCATGACTGTGGTTTCTTGAAGACATGATGATTTATAAGGAAAGGCTTAACTTAAAGAAGTGAAGGAGCGATAAGTTTTATGGTTAAGGTATATAGATTTTATGGTTAAGGTATATAGAAGATGAAGAGCTTGTTTAGGAATGTGATAAAGATTGCTTTTCAAAATATTTTTTACTTGAAAATACTTGAAAATATTTTTTTTACATCAACACTTTAAAATATTTTTTTTACATCAGCATATTTAAATGATAAAAAAACACTAAAAATATACTAATTTGAAGCTAAAAAAATTTAAAATTTTTTAAAAACACGATTGGATCGCAATGTCAAATGGTCCCGAAGACTTGGAGGGATGAAAATGAATGATAAAAGGTAAATATAAGACAAAAAAACATTTGAACAAGCTAACCAGGTAGGTTCGGTTTTGAGCAAAATTTAGAATTCAAAATTTGAGAAAATAAAAGGAGTATGAAATAATCAAGTCATGAAATTAAGTCATAAATAGCTTGTTTAGAGTGTCTTTAACAAAGGCACACACTATGAAAAAAATTTGAAATAGAAAAGTAATTGACCAAGTTTATAAAAGTGAAAGGCAATTAATGTAATGGTCAAGCTATCCTATATGACATCTAACACAAGTATGCAAAGTTTTGACAGGATGCTTTAACTTTTTAGATAAAAAAATGACATAAATATTGATTTATAGGAAAATAGAATGATAAGGAGTGTGAAGGAAAAGAGAGAAAGAAGAAGGAGGAAGCAATAGTTTGGATGGCTGATTTTTCTCTCTTACTCCATGTAAAAAATATATCATAAAAAATTTCTTCTTTCATGATAAATTCAAGTTGTAGTGGTTCATGCACATTTCTTTAATTAAATTGATTGCAAAAGAGGTCAACTCAAGTCCACTTATCAAAGTGTGCATTAAATATCTCATAGGACCTCATGTCTTAGCCTTTTGTTTTAAACATGTAGCTTTTCCAAATGATCCACCAAAATGACCATTTAGTATATTAGGCATGGATGTGCAACAATGTAATAATTTTACATATGAATGCAATGATGCAATAATGTATGTATGCAACAAGGAATACAAATTTTGAACCATGAAAATGCAAGCAACATATGAATGAATTTCATTCTTGCTATAGGAGAATAAGTTTCATCATTATCAATTCCTTCCTCTTGGTTGTATCCTTGGGCACCTAAGTAAGCTTTGTTTTGAAGTACAATGTCGAGCCATGAGAGTGATAGCTTGTTTGTTATGTTTGGTGGAGAGATGAGACATTAAATGCCTTTGAAAACTAGCCACTCAGGCAGCTTTTTAAGTACAAAGGTTAAAGATGATGAACAGTGCTAGATGACGCATCATCTAGCATAATGTTTTTTACCTTTGTTGACCAAAACGACACATTTTTTGTTCAAAACACCATTTTAGTCAAAACAACACCAAAACGCACCATTTAAATGAAATGGCGTTGTTTTGGTGTTTAGGGTTAATTTCAGCTCTTAATCTTCAGATTTATCCAATTAAGTTCTCAATTGAATTTTGATTATAAGAATCAATTCAATTTCACCCTTGTCGAATCTTAAAATGATCCTATATGTTTAGTGTCTTTTCAATTTGATCTTTGGTCTTGGATATTTTTAATTTCATCCATAATTGACCTTCAAACTTCTAATTTTTTCAATTTCATCCCTGATTTCACTCAATTAAGTCCCCTAAATTCACGTGCCTTTTGCAAAAAGGTTCTTAGTCTTGTATTTCTTTAATTTAGCCTTTGACTCCCAAACTTTTATTTTCTTGCAATTTCATATCTGATTTCACTTCATTGAGTTTGAAAAAAATTAAATTTGATCTTTTAAAATTTCAATTTTCTCAATTAAGCTCAAATTAAGCTTTCAAACTTAATATTTTTACAAATTAAGTCCCTAATAAAATTAATTTGTTCGATTAAAAGCCTAATTAAATCATTGCACTAATTAATTTTAAAACTTAATTAAAACTTTAATTGAGCCCATAATTAAATCAAATTAGCATATTAAAAGCCAAATTAAGTCCTCATACTTAATTTTTATTCAAATGCATCCAATAATCATTTGATTTAACATTCAACTTGCATTACCTTTTAATCTTAGATACAATGGGATACATTTGGACTTCCAAATTTATCCAAAATTTCAGCATGGACCCTCTATGCATTTGAAACCCTTCTCAGTTTGCTCTTGCTAAATTACTAACGTGGGGGAAACTTGAAATCGGGTTATGACATCTAATATAAAATTACTATTAGCACACCAATTTTTCACTTAATCTCAAGTCAAATATATGAACTTCATATTTTTTTTAGTTTGTAAACCTTTTCAAAAAAATTTAAATAAGTACTCTCATCCACCTTGTACCAATTTCTTTATTATTTAATGATGTGTCATTTTCCATTAAAGTAACTTTTATTTCATGTCCATAAAGTACATACTTAAAAAAAATTATTTTCATACACCAACTATTTTTTATTATTCCAATCAAGCATTCGGTAAATTTTTTGGCTAAATAACCTAAAACTAGCTTGGACTCTTATTATTCTTTTCTCTCTCCTACCGGATAAAATGCATGATTGTTCTCTTTGTTTTTGCTTTTTTCAATTTTATTCCTCATTCTTTTGATTTTTTTTTTATTATTATTCATTTTGTAAATGTTTTGTTTGTTTTCAATTTAGTCCTTCAATTACACTTTCTCTCATATACATACATATATATATATATATATATATATATATATATCATTTTGGACCTTATTCTTTTGATTTTTAATTTATTTCCTTGGCCTTTTCATTAAAGTTTTATTGACTTTTAATTTTATCATTCAATCAAAGTTTATATTGTTTACTTTCTTCAATTTGACCTTTATTCTTTTGATTTGTTTTTCCTTTCGTTAAATCTATTTTTCAATTCAATTTAACCCTTCAATTGAAAAATATCGTATGCCCTCTAATTATTATTATTTTTATTTTCACCTTTATTCTTTTAATTAAAATATTTTCTTAGATCCTTTTGTGTAATTGATTTTGTTTTTGTTTCATCTTTATACATTTGATTTGTTGGGAATTTAGCTTCATATTTTTTTTCATTTGTAGCACTTCAAATCTAATGATCCAGGTCACAAATTTGAAAAGTTAATGTCGTTCGACATATTTTTTCTATCATTTTATTTTAAATATTAGTTTTTGCATGCCTTTTTTGGATAGAATTTTTTTTCTTAAATTGTTTTGTTTATGTTTGATTTTTGAAGATATTATTCTAATTAATCAATAATCTTTTTTATACAAAAGAAATTTATTTTTTAAAATAAAAAATATTTATTTTTAAATAATATTTCTTATATGTTCGACCTTGCGTAATATTTTTTTAAGATGTGGGTTTATTCAATTAGTTTCATTTATGTTTTTATTTCTATTATCTTTTATTGATTTAAATAAATAAGTTGAGCAAACACAATCAAATAAATATCTCATTTTGTGTGATTGAATATATTGATCTACATTCATCTTTTAATTTTTTTTTAATTTTTGTTTTGCTTATTGTTATGTTTTTTTTATTTACCTAGCTGGTTATCGATTTATTTAATTAGATACTTGTATAAGCTTTTCAATTTATACTTTGAGTTATTGTATGTAAAAAAAATATATCAAAATAGTCTGCATACCCGATAAGTTTTTGAAAAAAAATTTACAATCTACAGGAATCACTGGTTAAATAAATAGTGAAACTATATATTTAGTACATAATTACAATGTTTTTATGTTCTTCAAAAAGAAGAAGTTTTGTAAGTCTGGATGAAGGAGCCTATTTTAATTTAAAATATTTTTATTTATTAAAAATAATTTTATTTTAGAGGGTAGTTTTAGACGCCAATCCATTATAATTAGTCATGTGATTTGCAGGTAGAAGTATTTGACTTAGGACTTAACTAGTATTAAAATATAAATTTGTCATCCCTCGCGATAACTAATTTTGGTGGATTGACTTGAAAGTCTCATCCATTTAGAGTATACTTAGCAATAGAATTTACTCAATTATGAATAACATGACAAATTAGAGAAATACCCTATGATGTAAAAATAAATTGAGTCATTAACCCTAACACAAATACAAAGGTACATGATGTGAATTTTTACAAGATTATACTTTTAATAAATGCCAGACAATTACTAAAAATATTGAAACAAATAAAAAAATTTATTTTACTCTTCGTCTTAGATGTTCTTTTTTCGAGAAAAAAAAATTGCAACTATTAATCACTAGAAGATAAAGATTCTTGAATTACAAGAGATACTCCACCATAAATACTTTCTCCATCTAAATTGATACCAAAATTTGTTTTAGAAATGACAAATTTTATTTATTTAATTTTTTTATTATTATTAACATGAATATCTGGATTAATTAATTTGTATATATCTTAACTAATTTCACGGACCGTGAAGTTAACGACCATGTAAACTTCCAGTTGTCATTATATTAAAAAATTACAGGATTCGAATTTAAAATCACATAAAAAGCAAATCTTTTAATTTTAAACTCTTATCACTAACCATATAGTAATAAATTTTAATATACGTGCATCCATCCATTGCTGCACAAAACAGGATTCCGCAAACAAGGGCCAATTTTAATTTTTCTGAAACGCAAAGTAGACAACAAGTCGCCAAAACAAGATTTAGTAAATTAGGTTAATTACATCTTTTTATATCTCTTTTTCTTCGCCCTTCTTCCTTTTTGGGCTGGGGTAGCTGCTCTTGAATTGGGCAGCAGAAGATTGTTGAGAAAGGAGAATGCTCTGTGAAGAGGAAATTCACTATATTGAAATCGTTTCGTGATGCTTGTGGAATCTGACATCAGCCAATATTTCGACGAAATAGCCCTCAATCAAGAGTCCCACTTTCACTTTTTAGCTCTCTCCAGTCCATTTCTCAGCTACCAAACAAGTTATAATTGTCCGACTTTCACTTTTTAGCTCTCTCCAATCCGTTTCTCAGCTACCAAACAAGATATAATTGGAAGGGAAAGTAAGTGGAATCTTGAATGCAAACACGGCACGAATTCTGCTCTTCCTGAATAATGCCATTGTAGAAAGGAGCGGTGAGAATTGTGAGGTTTGAGAAACAAGATCAAGCATGATGCACAGGAAAAAACTTGTCTTTGTATGAGTGTGG
>Ga0325410_1007498_pt1 | contig 11910 bp, 5 predicted proteins | sample PopdelMetagenome_16_FD_206182 | JGI IMG/M metagenome (GOLD analysis project Ga0325410, IMG submission 206182) | Populus deltoides microbial communities from Bellville, Georgia, United States - Xylem-PdIQD-R3 | ecosystem: Host-associated > Plants > Phyllosphere > Stem > Wood/Secondary xylem... | reverse complement strand
ATATATATATAGTATGACAATGCATATCCATATGGATATCTAAAACTTGATGGATAAGGTATAAATATCTAAATTTATACTCCATGGGTAATGAATACGATATTAATATAGAAAAACCTAACTTGTATATGTCTATTAATATTACTAAATAGACGCACAAAAGATTAAAAGTAAAATTTGTTATTCAAAGATTAATGCAACTTACCACCTTAGAGAGGATGAATTATGTGTATTACTAAGTTTTACAATTAATATAAATTACTTCAAGTAAATGCAATAACAAACAATATAATTAAAGTACTTAGAGTAAAGAGTTAAAGGAAGAGAATTTGCAAAAAAAAAAAAAACATAGTTCAGCAAACCTATATTCACAACTTAAGTGACAAACCGTATTTGAATGTTGTATTCTTTAATATGTCCAAGTTTTAGAGTGCAATTATCATTTGATGAATCCATACCAAACTTTTTATACCACTTGAAAAAATCGTTCTATAAGATTTTTTTCCCCAAACATTATGTTCATGTATTTTCACAATTCAGAGTTCAACTTGTCAAATTTTTCAGGCTTTTCACCTTTCATTTTGTATGAAATAAACTCAAAACCCTAAATTATTGATTAGAAACAAAAGTTATAAATAAAAATAAAGTAGAATAATATTGCAAATTCTAGATAGTAATTTCTAGTCCTTATCAGAATGCCTTTTCCAATGTCTAATAAAAAAAACCTATAGAAAACAAGGCCTTTAGAATCCTCTAGACAAATATTAACTCGATCCAATAATTGGATCGAAAGTTATGTTTATTAATATAAAACTACATATTTAAAAATAAGTTTAATCTGCGTGCAAGTAGAAAATTAAGTTGAATCCACAAGTCTCGTAAGAAATAAGCTCAAATTCTTGAATTAGCCTATTGACTACGTCATTAATTTTCTTAGATGCTGTCCTTGTAATAGACCAAATTGGCATATGCTATGGATCTTATATTGCTTGATGATTATCATCTAGTGATGTCTTAGTTTACCACATTTTAAACAATTTTCTATTATTGGCTTCATATATGGGTTGGTTGCCTTAGGATGCTTATTCTACCTTTCTACCACCATATCATCCTTCTTAGTAGCCTATTGTTGGAAATTTTATTAGGTTGCTTGAATACTCTTACCATTCAAAGCCTTGACTTACTAGTTCTTATGGTTTGGCTCAAATTAGTTGCTATTGTACTACCACTTCTACAGTAGTATATATGCTTTCAAAGCTAAGTTTAGTACATCATTGAGTATATGCACCATCTATGCATCAATTTATCTCTAATAGCAGGAATCAAACCTTCTAAATACATAGCAACTATTTGGCTCTCGGTCTCTTAATATAGTTGCACTCTATCATATTTATAAAGTCATTAGTGTATTCATGAACAAGCTTTCAATCCCAAGTACATTTTTAATATGTAAAAGACAAGTATTATTTAAAATTTAAGGGTAGGAATCAATCTCTTAACATATTCCTTGTTAAAACCAAAAATAAAAAATGACCTCCCTTATATGACTACATCACTTTAAAACCTTTTACACCAGGAAAAAATTCCCCTTTTAACCTAATTACAGCCATTCGTGCCATATTTTTTTATGATATTCATGTATAATCTATAACCATATCACAATCATCAAATCAATAAATAAAATCTTTTATTTTCAAATCTACACTAAAAATGGCTAGTGTCAATTTTTAAATGGAACGTATTAGAATGATGGTTAAATTTATCTCACCTTTCTACATCTTTTACACCATATCGAGAAAAATAACATTCTTCAACTGCTTATCTACCAAAACGCTTCATAGAAGCCTAGAAAACACATGGGTTTGGTTTATATGTACATGTCTAGCTTTAAATGTGTTGCGAGGCAAATCTCAATATTCTACCCTAACATTAGTATCGATTTGTTATTTTATTAAGTGACCTTTCTAGTTGGTCAAACCTTAACTTTGGACCCTAATCACCACCACCTAGGGTTTTTTAAGCCTTTTCAAGAACCTTCATGATGTTTTTAATATGCATCCCTTGATCAATGTCACTAGTAAGGGTGATACCTATTATCTATTAGTTAGGTCAATCCCATTTGAATAACACTTGATACAACAAAAAGAAAAGAAATGAGGTTTATTGCATGTAAAAATGTCAAAAAGACACAATAATAAATTTTACAGGAAAAAAACGCACAAGTCTATATATTTTTTAAATAGATAATTGAGTTTCAAACTCCAAAATAGTAATTTAAATAATCTATTGTAGTCAACTATAGGCTAAATAAAAAAAATTAGAAAATAAAAAATCAATACCAAAATAAAAGGAAGATAATTATGAAATTAAACTATATTTTTTAAATAAGAGCAATCTAAGACAGATTTAGAAATATGAATAAAAAAGGTCTTGAAAATGGTTCTTTAAAGTGCATTTTGACCTTATAAATAAGCTCAAATGGAACAATGTGAATCCTTGAATAAGATTTTTGAATTTGTATGATTTGCATCAATAAGACACCAAGATTTAAAGTTATGTCTATCAAAGCAACAATGTGTATTTATCCTTCCACACTATCTTCTTAAGCTTTTACCTATGAAGTTGGCCTATGAATTCTCCAACCACATACAACATTTAATAATTTCTCTCTTATGATAGTCATAGATAGCTTTCTAAATATTTTTATTTTATGAGTTACAAATAGTTATGTAATACTTTTCATAGACATCCATCTATGGCTTAATTGGTAAGAGAGAAGATTACATCTTGTTTAGTTAGATGTTTTATGAAACCAATAGAGCTAGCACAAATGATAAAGGACTTAAGACATAGAGATATCTTGACTTCAAATCCCATCCTTGATAGCTTGTGTAAATAATTCTTATGGATTACCCTTTATTAAGCCTTTTGTTTGTTAAAAAAAAAAAACTAAATGGACTCCCATTGATCAAAGGATTGGTGTGATTTCATGCAATCAATACCAAACTATGAAAGACTAGTTACAAGGTTCAAAAGAGTTTATACATAGAAATCCCACTACTTGTAAATGTCAAAAAAAAAAGTTAATTGTTACATGGAATAGCATTATGGTCTTGAACATATGATCTTTAATATCAATTTCTCGTTAGGAAGAATGGAGTTATATGATCAAAATATGAAAAGCAATGAATTGATAGATAGCCTCTTTTTTTTTTTTTGGTTTTAAAAATAATCAATGATTCTACATTGAACTTTTTAGAACTTTAAAAATTTAAATTGTCTAAGCATTCTTGATTCTGACTCATAAGTGAAGTAAATTTCTTTGATTTCAAGCACAAAGCAATTATATTTAGCTAGAAATTATCTAAAAAAAATATAAATTTTAGAATGGATGTCAAGCAACTATTATAACCTCCTTAGTGTTTAAAAGAAAACAATACAAAAACAAGTATTACATGTTGTTGTTAGACTTTTTTTAATATATTTTTTCCAAAAAAATCATCCTAACATACACCCAAACAAGTACTACTTCACATTTTTATTTAATCTAAAAACAACTTAAATTTCACCATTATGTAAGCGATAGTCTTAAAGAAGCAAGATAAATTATGTTGATGAAGCAAAACACTCAAAATTTGTTTACACATTACTCAACCAACTAAACAACTCCATATTATCTTGTTTTTTATTATTTTTATTACAGTTATTGAACAATCATTATTAGATTTAACAATTTTACTATTGGAATTTACATTCACAGTTTATTGGTAGAGAGTCACTAGTTTAGACTCACAGATTTTTCAATTGAGAAAAAGGTTAACCATTAAATTAAACATGAGACAAGATAAATAAAGTTGCATTATACTTTCACATATATACTCTCCATTTACTTTTTTTTTAACATTTTACATTACAAATCACAATAAAAAAAATGATATACAACTAGTAGTGTGAAAGTTTCTACGTTTGCAAGTTGAATTCCTTCATCATACTGAAGGGGCCATATAGTGTTACATATCATCACAACAGAACATGCATAGCTAATCACTTTAAAGCCTTATAGTATTGTCCGCAAAGCATTGTATGATATTGTTCCGGTGATTAAGTTCAAGAACTCAGAAGGATGAAAGGAATCCCAAAACAATGCCAAATTCCTATTTAGGCATGGAAGTTTGGAAGGCATACATAAACCATAATCGTTCACTTGACAACAACTCTTGATTAAACCTCTTGTACCTTCATATCATAAAATAAAATATTCATTTATATTATTCTAAAAACAATATAACTAGAAGAATTTAAGAGAATACACAAATTCATCATGTATAAAATTTATAGAATAAAAAACACTTTTACCTGGAGCGTTGACGTATTTCCATATAATTTCATAAATCTCCAAATAGATAAAGTTTGTGCCAATTAGTTTGTTATTTAAATCTTGGACACGCAATTTAAGAAGTTCATTGAAAAGAATTGCTGCTTTGTTTAGTTTTTTTACGCAGAGAGAGCCGTTTGTGCCATAGTAAGCAGTAGCGTTTGGGGTGCAACCTATTGGCGCAACTCCAACTATAGCCAACTTTCTTGCTCCAAAATCATGGAGAGTCTGAAGAAACAATAAGATGTTTAACTTACAAAAGTAAATAAGATCAATTAGATATTCACTAACATAAAATCAATATATAGTTGTTAACCTTTAGGTGCCGAGCATATTCTTCAACAAGAACAGTAGCATATTGTTTTGGGGTATAATGACGACTTGAATTGTAATACTTTGGTAGAAAATAGTTATTAATGTAATCATTATTGCCAATCATCGATAAATATAAGCACTGATTTAGGTAATTTGAATGGTTTTTTCCTAGTATGTGATGAATGCGAGACATGGTAACTTGGTGATGTTGTATTTGCTTGTTAAAAGAAACAAGAACGCCCTGCAAGAAAAAATAAAAAATAAAAAATAAAATAATTTCTTTTATAGTCACCATGATTATTTTTGTGTAAAAATACTCTTAAATTGCATTAAATAATTTTAAATAGTAATTACCATATGTTTTCCTGTTTCATCTCGAATTCCAGCGTAGCCAGATCCATAGTTAACACCTTCAAGGATTTGTGAGCCCTTTGCTGTTGGAAAAGATTTAATGAAACTCTTGAAACCCATGAGTTCACCTGTTATGAAAAAGCTTCATGATCATTATTCAACATGCATTTTTTTTATTCGATGAAATAACATGAAAGTATAAGAAGCAAAAGGAAATGTTATGAAAGACCTAACTACTTGTATAATAGTTTACAAATTGCATTTTAAATATATTAGAACCTGTCCATTACTCCTAACTATAATGAATCTATACTTTTAAAAATTGAAAAAAAATATAAAAAAATTCATTTAAAACCTTATACATTAAATGGAATAGAAAAGGTATGGTAGCTTCCGAGAAAAATTATTTGTCAACATCTAAAAAAAAAGAAGAAGAAGACAAAGATCACTAATGATCTAAAACAAAATGCTAAATTTATACATATGCCTAGCTAGAATTTAAGTTTGAGATTATTGTTATAAATCCTTGAATCTGAGTTAAAATATAACAAGTAATAAGACAAAATATAAGCATATGTTTAGGATATACCAAGCACATCAGGCACAGTTCGACCATTATTAAACCTTCCTGTTGGACCATCGGGAAAGTCAATCCCATATGGTAGATAGTTCACTTTTCCCTTATTCTTAAGATGGTTATTATTGCCATTATCAACCAATGAATCTCCAAAAATGAAAAAACAAGGCACTTCTGATTTTCCATCAACATCATGTATCGATTTCAAAACAATCATCAAAACAAGTGCAAGTAGATATAGTATATTCACACTAGCCATGGCAAACAAATTGAGGAAATTAAACATGAAACATATGGAAGAGGTAAGGGAAAACTAGACAAAGCAAGGGATGGGAGGAAAAAGAAGGTGAAGTGAGAAAGAAATGAGAACTAAAACTACAAACATATAGAGAAACCAAATGGTAAGCAACTCTATTCTTTAATAAAATAAACAAACAAATAGTAACAACCATAATGTTTTGTTGCAACAAACATCCTAGAATACATTGCATGATAATCATATGATATGGATAAGTTTGAATCTTTTTATTAATAAGCTTTTTTAAGGTGTTTTGATTTTTGTTTTTTCAACACATGACTATTTATACATCACATAAACCCATAAATAATATAAATTAAGTTTTTTAAATCACCACTAACCCACAAAGTATTTCATGATCATTGGTATTTAATTTTGCTATCAAAACTCTAAGAAAATATAAATCAACAAAAATCAACAATTAAAAGCTAAAGAAATATATAATTATATTAATCTTCATTAAATTATTATATAAGACATATTCATGATTGTTCTCTCAAGGTGAAGTGAGAAAGAAATGAGAACTAAAACAATAAACATAGAGAAAACAATCGGTAAACAACTCTATTCTTTAATAAAATAAACAAATAAATGATAACAACCATAATGTTTTGTTGTAACAACATCCTAGAATACATGGCATGATAATTATATGTTATGGATAAGTTTGGATCTTTTTATTAATAAGCTTTTTAAAGTGTTTTGATTTTTGTTTTTTCATAGTAGTTTATTTTATATATATATATATATATATATGAGTTTGGCATCCATTAAATCACTGTTGAGCTGCTCGACAACTGATTTAGCCTGAAGTTGAAAAGCTGGGGTGCATTATTCATAATTACCACACAAGCAGAGCCATGTATGAATTGCATCCTAGTTGCCCCAGTCCAAATACGACAGTTTGTCGTGCTCCATGCTCGTTCAATGTCTGCACAATTAATGGAAATTAATCATCACAAAAGACAAAAGCACTACAAATCAGAAGGGAAGAAGGAAAAAAGTAAACAGGGGGTATACAGTATACATACCCTCAGTTGCTGCTTGTATTGTTCAAGTAGAAGTCCTGTATACTGGTCTAAGGTATACTCTTGGCTTGTTGGGTAGTACTGGGGCAGGAATTACTTAGTAATGTAATCGTTGCTGCCCATTCCAGCAGAATATAAGCACTTGCTTAGGTACAGGGCAGCCGATTCATTGTTTCTGGAATGCCAATCAGGCGAGAGACTGTAATTTGGTGATTTCGCAGCTGCTTTTTAAAGGTTATACGTTGCCCCTGCATCCACAGTCATTTTACCAATTCTTGCCCAGTTTCATCGCGAATTCCAGGCGAAACAGAAGCATAATTAACACCAGATATTATGTCCGTGCAAGTGGCAGTTGCAAACGGTGGAATAAAGTCCTCAAAGCCTAAATTTTCAGCTGAATTGATAACAAATGATTAATTAATTACCATCTCTTTCTTACTTCTTCAAATCAACTTCCGTGTCTAAACAACCGATCCTGCAACAGCCCAGAACTACTGTCTTTTTTTTATCAAAAGAATACTGTCTTAAGCATATGTTTAGCATCCAAAGTATTGATAATTGTGATATTGAAAATACAATATTTCGCATGATAGTAAAATATCATTAATTGGAGTTTAATCCCAGAAATTACTACTTCGAACATTATAAATTTCAGGACTATTAAAAGTTTATATTGTTATTAAATTCAGGGTTTTAAAAGTTTCAAAAAATTAAACAAGATAAGTGTATTCTCTTCAAAAAAAAATATATATATATCAACAATTGTCCGTCCATTGCAGAACCTTCCAGTGGGGCCATAGGGAAAATCAATCCCAGAAGGTGAATAATTGAGTTTAGCAAGAGTTTGGAGATGGCTGCTACTGCCGCTATCAGCCAATGAGTCTCCAAAAATGAAGTAGCGAGGCACATGCGACTTGATGATACTGGTGCTTGGTGGAGGTGCTGGGCTCTACATTTACTGGATATATCTGAATTTCAAACAGCAGGAAAGGACACTTGATTGTTGATTGTTATTAGCTATTATAGTTTTTACTGACTAGGGACCAAGATAGTGCTTGAAGTCTCACATGCTAAGCATTTATATCCAATTAGGTAGCTTCGCTAGATGTTGCTTTTATATCCAATAATTTTTATCATGCTCTATCATCAAGATACATCGTTTATGATGGTAATAAATAATTGATATTTCATTATAAAAAAAATTGATTTAATGTTTAACGTATAATATTTATCTTTACTTATGTTTTAATTTAGATTTGATAAATATTAATGAGTATTATCATAACCCAATTTTTTACTCTTTTTCTTTTTATTATTTTATTTTATATAAAAATAATAAAAAATGAGAATAAAAAAATGATGATGAAAAAATAAAAAATAAAATAAAAAAATAAATTGAAAGAAGAATAAATTGAAATTTGGGTCAAGACAACATAAATTGAAAGTTTGGGGACTTAATTAAACTTTGGATTAGTTTAATTAATCAAATTAAGAGCTTAATTGAAGAATTGATAGGTTTTGAAACTTAATTAAGCTTGAAATTAGTTTAATTAATGAAATCAGGGTATTAATTGAAGAACTAACAAAGTTTGGGCTGATTTGGGTCAAAATGGCAAGGAATTAAAGTTCAAGGACTAAAGTGAAAAGGTAGGGTGCTGTTGGGAGCTTAATTGATTTTTCCAGGGCTAATTTTAAAAAAATTAAAAGTTGAAGAGTCAATTAAGGACTGAATTGAAACATTAAAAAAAAGGATTGTTTTGTACAATGCGCTAACATACAGGGCTACAATTGCAATTTATCCAGGGGCAAAATTAAAAAAAAAAACAAGAAGAGGGAATTTCCTAATTAAGGGGCAAGGACAAAAGAAGGAAAGAACACGAGAAGACGAAGAGGAAAACAAAACATAGAGGGTAAAGCATCTGATCAATCAGCACACCAGTGCATTCGATTTCGTCTCCAGGTAAGTTCTTCTTTCCTTTGCCCCGCTTTGCAATTCCAAGTTTTTAGCATATTGTATGAAGGTAATATAATTACCTTCACACTGCGCAGTGCATTCATAAATTAGTTCACGCGTTCTTGCTGCCCAGCCATGTCAGTGGCTTGGGCCAGTGACAGGGTTGGGCTGGCTGGGTCCAGCCCAGACTATACGGCCTGAGCTAGACCCAGCCCCCAGAAAAAGAAAAACAAAAAATTCAAGCCCAGTCGGCTCAATCCCCTTTAAATTATTCCTTTTTGTTTTGATATCTAGTCAAATGAGTCCCTTTCTATATCAGAAAATTTCTAAAAAATTTGTGGACCCTTTTTAATTTATTTATAGGTTCCTTGTATTTTTTTAAGTATTTTACTATATATTTGATCTGTGAATTTTTACTGTGAAATGCAAATCCAGTATACGATACATTTTTTTTCTCTTTAAAAAAATAAAAAATATATGCATTGATTTAAATTTATTTTACTGGCTTATTTTCTAGTGCCAGAGTCAGGAATACCATATGTTTTTTTCGCTATGTAATATTTACCAATGACAGAGTTGAAAGTATTTGTTAGGGGTGTTCACGGTTCGGTTCGTTTCGGTTTAGACCCCAAAAACCAATCGAACCGAATAACAGTAATTTTGTAAAATATTAACTGAACCGGACCAGTTCGGTTAGATCCGGTTTTTTTTGGCAAAAAAACAGGAAACCTAATCCCATTTTTTTTTATTTTTTTAAAGCTTACATTAAATTGAACTTTTACAGCTTTGAATTCACAGATTGTTGCCATAACTTGATGTAATGAAGAAGCCCATATATGATGAAAAAATGCCTTGCCAACTTGAGAATTACAAAACTATTACAGATTAGCAACACAATTGTAGGTTTCAAGAATATCATTAGAAGCACTTAACAGGGAGTCTTGCTCGTAGATGGACATTTTTTTCAAACCTGGGTATAGGATCCATCCTAACTGCCTTCCAGTTAAGCATTACATCGTGCATAAATTGTCAGCCACTGAAGAATACCCCACCAAAAATGGATAAAACCGAAGAGAAATTGTAAATAAATAATTCTCACAATATCAATTACAATAATCGCAACATGAGCATACTATGGCAAATCAACAACCTTGTAAATAAATATAGGAAATGAATACATAATAGATCTACAGAAATCAGGAAAAAAAGTAAAAAGGGACAAAAAAAAATTAAGAGATAAAGATTGAAGAGAAGGAGGCTCCAGAGCTACTGTTTGGTTGTTAATCTATGAGCTTAGTTGGCTATGCTTAAACAAAAGAACAAAAAGATGGAGAGATGAGAGATAAGGATGGTTCGTTCACCAGATCTACTTTGGGGGAGGAGGGGGGTTGTGCTTAAAGCCTTAAAGAAAGGTTGAGAGAGATGAGAAATGAAGATGTTGGGTGGGGAGGGGGGGCTGTGAGAAAGGTTGAGAGATGAAGATGAAAATGAAAGGCTGTGAGAACGGTTGTGAGATGTGAGAAAGGTTGAGAGATGAGAGATGAAGATGGGGGGTTGTGCTGAGATGAAGATTGTGAAACATGGGTGGCGGCTAGGGTTTAGAAAATATCTGGCGGAGAGTACACTGGAGAGAAGAGAGAGATGCAGCGCAACTTTTTCTATTTATACTAGCCTAGCCTAGGGACCTTTTTTTTGAACCGGTCCGGTCCGGTTAACCCGGTTTCTGCACTACAAAACCAAAAACCGAACCGAACCGGGGTTTTTTCTACATAATCTAATCGGTTTAATCGGTTTTATTTTTCGGTTTGGTTTTTTCGGTTAATTTTTTGTCGGTTTTATCGATTTACTCGGTTTATCGGTTTTTTTGAACACCCCTAGTACTATTTGTAGTCCAATGTTCGCTGGAGTCAGAATTAGAAATATTACAAGCAGACCATCGGTAGCATAATATAACAAACCCTTAGCAATTTAAGATAAAAGTAGCAATGTAGTCTACCTCAGATAAGACGCTTAAGCAGTGATAATATCTTTTCTTTCACGTAACCAGTCTTATACCATAGAATCTCTGCTAACCAGTTAGGGTTTCTAGTAACCATAATATTAGGTGACGACTTCTTACACTAGACATTTTTCCCTAAAAGAACAGGACGCTAGAAATTTTGTTCTTTCCCATGAATTTAATTTTTAAAGATTGTCGTAATATTGAGTGCGACAACTATAGTAATAAGGTTATAAAGAAACATGATGATGTTTTGATAGCCATTGATGAGATGAGCTCATTTCCATCAACATTTAATTTAGATTTTGCGCATTTAAACACCGAAAAAATTCATTTAACATAAGTAAATAAGTTAGTTTAAAATTTATGTTTTTTGATACTTTGTGTTTAATTGTGGATGTTTTATTTTAAATATTTTAAACTTTTTGTTTAGTTTGTATTTTGAGTATTGAATTACATTTGTGATATTGATTTAAAATTTAAGTTTATTTAATATAAGTGTTGTATGGTTGCTATATATGTTTTTTATATAAGTGTTATAAAGAAACACGATGATGTTTTGATAGACATTGATGAGATAAGGTCATTTTCATCGACACTTGATTTAGATTTTTTTTTTTGAACACAAAAAAATTAATGTGTTCATCTAATATAAAATAAATAAGTTGGTTTAAAATTTATGTTTTTTAATGCTTTGTGTTTAAATGTAGATGCTTTATTTTAAATATTTTATACTTTATGTTTGGTTTTTATTTTGAGTATTTTATTTTGTGTTGTATATAGGTGTGAACTGGTTGAGTACAATATGCAGGGGCACCGGTTCACTTGGTTTAGGGGTGGGTCTATGAGCCGTATTGACAGAGCTTTTGCTTCTCCAGAATTTCAACTTCAGTTCCCGTCTCTATCTCTTTGCCGCTACCCTAGAGGGATGTCAGATCATTGTCAGCTGCTCCTCCAAAGCCCTGAGGTAGACTGGGGGTGGAAGCCGTTCCGTTTCATAAACTGCTGGCTGT
>Ga0325410_1007497_pt1 | contig 11910 bp, 5 predicted proteins | sample PopdelMetagenome_16_FD_206182 | JGI IMG/M metagenome (GOLD analysis project Ga0325410, IMG submission 206182) | Populus deltoides microbial communities from Bellville, Georgia, United States - Xylem-PdIQD-R3 | ecosystem: Host-associated > Plants > Phyllosphere > Stem > Wood/Secondary xylem... | reverse complement strand
ACTAGTATTTCATTATTCGGGATTGGTCATAATATCTACGCTGATATAGTATATTTTGAATAAGAAAAATTATTATTTACCAAAGATTCTTGACCTAATGTTGAATGTTTATGTATGTTTTAGAGTAAAAATTGCTAAACATTTTATTTGTGATGCTCCCTGCGCATAAGATATGGAATGCACTATGTAGAAGAAAGAAAAATATAACTAACTTTGAGAGGTGTAGCTCAACTGATCAGGTTTTTAGTTTGCTTTCCAGATATCACCAGTTCGAGTCCCGCAAACTCAAGGTCACTGGAGGCTTATATGGTCGTTAACTTCAAGGCACGTGGGATTAGTCGAGGTGCGCATAAACTAGGCTGAACATCCATATTAATAAAAAAAAACATAAATAAATATACGTTGTTGTTGGTACCACTTTTATAACAATAGCAAACAAGATATATAATATACTAGTTATATTGTCAGCGCGCGTTGTCACGGGCTTGTAGATGTAATGTTGCCTGATTATGTTCTAACTGTCAAGACACTTTTTAAAAAAAAAGAAAAAGAAACTTTGAACAACTTGAAAAGATGCAGAACTTAACTCAAACTATGCTAAGTTGATACAATTGTTTTTTTATAGGGTTTTAAGCATTGGTCAGCTAGAATATGTTGAAAATGAAAGGGAAAGGGGCTGGTGTTATTCCGAGGTGGAAAAATATGTTGGTGGATATACAAAGTAAAGGATCAATGAAGTTGTTCCCTCATGCCATGCCATGCCATGCAATCAAATATCAAATACTATGGCATATAAGAACGAAGGAGTTGTGACGATTGAAGGTCTCCAAGAGAGTAGCAAAGGCAACAGCCTATGAATGGAGGAGAACAATGACATGAAAATGATGTTAAGCAATGGGATTTTATAATTCAGGTATCGTAGTTGTAGCAAGCAGGGGGGGTTCTGGAAGGGTTTTTTTGGGGTTTTAAAAGGGTTTGGATGAGTTTATCAAGATAGGTTTATAGAGTTTTGGATAAAAAATAGGTTGAAAAATAAATTTTTGAATTAAGTTCTAATTTTTTTTCCCACCACGGTGTCTAGAATCTGGGCAAAATCAGATAACAAATTTTTTAATTTAAATTTCTTTTAAAAAAATAAAGCGAATAATTTTTTTAAATTAGTTCAAATTAAGGGTCCAAGAGCACGAGCCCATACTAAATGGGTCAAGCACACTAGCCTAACTTGCCACACCCAACAGCTATTGACTTTTTTTAAAATTTTTTTTAATTTATGCTTTTATATATATATATATATATGTATGTATATTTTAAAAAAATTCTTTTATATTTAAATTAATGCCTTTTCTCTTTTTTTTTATTTAGCCTCTTTTAAATAGCAATTATGTTTTAGTTATTTTGTATGCATTTACTTTTTGAAGAGAGTATTCTAATTTGATCTATAATTTTTTATTTTTATGTCTTGTATAAATAAAAAATATTTATTTTTGTATAATATTTTTAATATATGTAACCCTACATGATATTATTTTTCTTTTATTTTATACAATTAATTTCATGTATGTCTGTTTATATTATTGATTGATTAAATAAAATTTGATTTTGGTAAAAACAATCATTAAATACAATTGGGTTAAAGGCCCATGTTGTGGAGCCAAATATCTTGCTCTTTTATATGTTTTTTGATTTTTGTTTTTATTTATCATTAATGATTTTATTTATTTGTTAACATACGTAGTTTTTGGTTTACTTTATTACATGTTTGTACAAGCTTTTAAATTTGCATTTATAATTTTTTTATGTAAAGAAAAATCATCAAAAAAACCTGCATGTATAATTTTTTTGTAAGAAAAAAAATCTGATTCGCAGTGGAGCGCAAGTCAAATTAATTACTCTATCATGAGGAAAATATCTAACAGCAACAGAAATTACCGACATAATATTTTCCATTGAACACTTTCCAATAATAATCGTGACATAATATTTTCTATAAAAAATGTATAAAAAAATTATTGATAGAATAAAAATAATTGAAACAGAAAAAAAGATTTTGTCATTAAAATGACACATAATCATTTACTGATGGATTGCTCCACAAAAAAATTCATCGCAATATTCCATTGAAAATTCAAACAACAAATTTAAAAGTGTTATACTTCTTTTGGTTGTCGTGACCCTCCCTTCATTGAATCAAGAATTTCAACTTTTTAATCTTAAGTTTATGGGTTCAGGAAAGGTGAAAGTAGCAATTAAATGATTTCATTTCATGTTACTTTTGATTATGATTTGTTTATGGAATTATTAAATAATAGATTAGGGTTTATAAAGATTTGAAGTTTACATTGTTAAAATTGATTCATGATTATTATCATGGGTTTAAGGTGAATTGATTGATTTTGGATGAGTTGTTAAAAAGAAGGATTTATGAATTGATTTGTTATGAGTTAAAAATTTGTTTCAACTTTGCTTGAAAATCTTGACAGAGTGGTCTTGAGATTGAAGATGATAAAATTTTATTTTGGTCATTCATTTATAAAAATTATAGTCTAGTCCTTAATCTTTGGAAAATTATATTCTGATCCCTAAAATGTATTTTGGGATTCTAGACAGTATTCTTATGAGGTTAAGGGTGATAAATCTCAGCTTGGTAATTGATTTGTGTAATTTTCAGTCTAGTCCCTCAATTTTATAGATTTACAATTTAGTTTCTAAACTTTGGAAAAAATTATAATTTGGTCCCTGGAATGTAAATTGAGATCTTGGACAGAATTAAGGGTGGATTATGGGTGAGATTCCAGTATGATTATGTATTTTTATTTACAGTCTGGTCATCCAATTCCGGTAAAATTATGTTTTGACCCCTGATTTCTAAAAATTATCATTTTAATCTCTAAACTTAGAAAACTAAATCTGATTTTTTTTTTATGCATTGAAGATTTATCCTTAAAAAACTCTTGATGTAGATACGATGTTTCGAAGTCTTAACTCAGAGACCTAGACGTGCCAAGCAAAAACTCGTGAGGATTAAAGTTTACTTGAAAACATTGATTTTCCACTCCAAAAAAGAAACAAGATATTAGAAGGTGCTTGAGAGTGTGGTAATTATTGTTTTTCAATGTGTTTTTTACTTTGAAATTTATAAAAATAATATATATATTTTTTAAAAAATCATTTATAATATCAACATATTAAAACGATCTAAAAATATATAAAAAAATATATTTTTTAAAAAATTAAAATTTAACCAACCTTTAATACGGAATACCAAACATATACTAAAAATGACAATGTTCCTGTGTATTTTCGTTTTATCATTGATATTGTTCTCACCATCACCATTGATGGCGAATCTATAGTCTTGCTAATTGACTTGACTCCACTCATCAAAGCAGAGGCCAATAGGGCAAGGTTGCATGATTATGTGATTTTGCTCAATCGTAGATGTTGATTGAAAACAATCCTCCACCACTAATAATACGAACCACAAACTCATGACACCAGCAACAATTTATCATAACCTTTTCATCTCCCCAGTTACGTATAACCTGCAATGCATGCATTTCCCTTTCTATTTTCTTCTTCTTCTTTTTCCCCTTGAAGACATTGATTGGTTTTGCTCATGATTGATGTACGAACAACAAATTGTGCACAAGCAATAACCTAATGGCATTCATAAGAATATTTTGGAGATTTTTAAGGTAATCTTTAAATACTTGGAGCTAAAAAGCTTTGCTTCTTATGTTAAAAACATGATAAATCCCGCATGTTAGAAAGCAAAGCAAAGAGGTTGTTTATCGCTAAATATCTGCTTGCTTTTCTGTTTTAAATATATTTTTAATTTTAAATTATTTTTTAGATTATTTTAATGTACCGATATCATAAATAATTTTTTTTAAAATAAAATATTTTAATACATTTTCAAGAAAAATAGGCTCAAAGATAATATATTTTTATTATAGTGGGGTTGATAATTTTTTTAAAATATTTTTAATATTAAAATATATTAAATTAATATTTTTTATATAAATTTTCAATTATCTCAATGAATTAAAGTCCTAAGTTGAAGTACATATATCATTCAGGGATGAATTCCAACCCTTCACGTATAGACTAACAAAAATGTTTTCGGATTTTAGGATCTCTTAATAGATATCAACTTGAATGATTTGAGAATATATATATATATATATATATATATATATATATATATATATATATATATATATTAGATTCCAACCTAACTCGAAATCTAATCTAGATATGATTTGATATATATAGATATGTATAAAGATTTTTTTATATTTTTTAAAAATCTACTATAACATGCATATATTCTAATATTAACACCGTGCACACATATAATATTTATAATTTTATTATATATATCAAATATAAATTATCTTTTTATTTTATATTAAATAATGAATATTCAAAACACAATTAGATATAAATATATAAATATTTTATTTGATGAATAATGAGTAAAAAATAAATATAATAAAACACAGTTCCTTAAATATTCAATAATAATGTTAATATATATATATATATATTTATTTTCAATTAATCAATGATATTAGGATTAAAAAAGAAGAAGATATTTGCTTGATTTGCAATATCATCAAAGCGTGGATCTCAACTAGTTTTCGGGAGAAACAAAAGCCAATCGATGAATAAACCAATCACAACTCACCACATAGTCTCTCATCTCATGCGCTCTTGGTCGTTTCCATCTCACTCTCCAATCAAACCTCTCCACCTTTAATCAAACCCCCCTCTCATTGGCAGTCAAACTACGCGCTTATCCAGCAAAGCACAGTTACTTCGAAATTTAAAAACAAATTAAATTTCCCTCCCTGGAAAAACAAAAACAACGAATAGATATTTTTTAAAAGAAAAGCAGTGGTGGTTATTGTTAAGGCAAACTACATACCAGTCCTCGAAATAATATGTTATTAATATTATTATTATTTTAAATCAAATTGAAAACAATAACTAATAGTTTATTTTTTTATATATATTTATGATTTATTATAATTTAGCCCTTCAAGTATTGATTTTGATGGTTTTGATTTTTTTAGGTAGAGTCTACATCCTTCTTTAATAGAGTGCTGGAAATGCCATTCATAAGCTGAACTTCTTAGAAAATTATATTCATTATTTTAATTTCTGTAACTAGCATGATCTGAACTTATAAATTATCATGATAAAATCATTTAAATTTATTGTTTTCTTTTTTTTATTTCACAAAAAAAAACTTATGAATATTTTATTTCATTTTACTGTCACTTGCAATCAATAATTAATATCCATCAACAAAAAAAAAAAACTAATATTGGCATATTTAAAAATGCATGTAATTAACATATTAAATTACTCTCACTTACAACTACTTTATTTATCATATATTATAAATTATATACCGTTTCGCAGATATCATAACCTAACAAATCTTATCTAGCATCATAATGAATATATTTAAATCATAATTGCAAATAAAAAATATTACTTAAAAAAATCACTTAAGAATGAAGATTTCAGGATGAATAATTTCTAAGCAGTTTTTGAATAAGGGAGATTCTGGGATGTATAACTCAGTAGTTTTAGGATACAAATGATAAATGTTTAACTTAAGGTACTATTAATACAATATACTTATACATGGAGGACTGTTATGTATGTTTTCCAATTACAGTCCAATCAAGCAAAAATAGGAGGAACCCTCTAAAATAGCCATTGGTATCTCCACCATAGCTTCTTCTTTTCCCTCTCTCTCTCATGAGTCATTTTCTCTGTTTCTTTCTCTCTCTAGAAAAAGAAAAATTCAAAGAGAAAATTGAAATCTAGGGTTTCGATTTTTTGTAATTAATTTAGGAGATTTAATCTCTGGATCCCAAATTGGAGAGAAATTAGTGGTTACACAAAAACGATTATTAAAAAATGAGTTTGGACTCGGTGGCTTCAAACACACATGGAAACCTTGATGAGCAAATTAGTCAGCTTATGCAGTGCAAGCCCTTATCAGAACAAGAGGTAACCCCTTTTTTTTTCTGTCAAAAGTTTCTATTTTTGTGCTTTTCTGAGTTTTTTTTTTAATTTTTCTGGTGGGTTTTGAGAGTTTTCAAGTTTTTTTTTTTTGGAGAAATGTTGTGGATCTGGTTGGGATTGTCAGGGTTGAAATTGGGAATTTATGATAAAAATCTCTCTTTTTTGTTTTTTGAAAAATTTTTGGATTATTTTAAAGGAGTTTTTGTTATTTTGGGGTTTTGAGGTTGTTTTTGGAGAAATGGTGTGGATCTGGTTGGATTTGTGAGCGTCAAAATTGGGGATTTGTTGATTTTTTTTTGTTTCGTGTGTGTGGTGTAATCTGTGTTTTGAAGGGATCATGAGGGATTTTGAGGCAGATTTGTGGCTGGTTGGAGCAGATCTGTCCATGGGTTTTGCTTTTAGAATGTTTTTCTTAGGATTTATTGAAGTTAAGGTGTCAACTTGGGGAAAAAGTTTGGATTTTTGTTTTATGGTTGGTGTAGATTTGAAGACCTCTAAATATTTTGGATGGTTAAGATAATATGGGCATGTGGTTTTTGCTTTTTGGATTATGCTGCTTAAGCTGCCATAATGTAAATTTGGATCTTTGTGGTGTATTCTAACTTGGAGTGGATAGTTTGAGCTTGAGCTTTCTAGATGTACTACTGAAGGTGTATTCTTGTGGTGATGCTAAGATGTCCTAGTCTGGGAGTTGAGCGTGTAATATTAAGGCGTGTTTTAGGAAGATTGCTTTCAATCTTGGAATACCTAGTGTCATAGCAACAGCATCGCTTGAAGGAGGGTGTTCCTTTGTATTTGTTGGGGTTAGTTTGTGTGTTGATGCTCTATTCATTTAACTTTTTTTTAAGATAGAGTTGGTGTTAAGGACCTTGAGATCTACTTGTGATCAACTAAATGATGATGGCACGCTTTCACTTGATAACTAGTCTGGTCATTCTGAAGAACTAATCACTGTCTAAGGGTGTTGCTGGCTGTGTTACCTTTTTGATAAAAGCTGAGGGATCGATATAGATGGGACACTGATTTTCTATTTTCTCTTGTCTTTTGTTAGTAGAAGGGGATTGGGTTGATTGTGAGGATGGAGTGGGGTATGACAACTCCTAATTATTAATGAGTATGATGGTGGTTTCCTAAGGCCTTCTCTCTTTTCTCATTGCCTATTTTCTGTACTTGGTTGAGGTAGTTTTTCTTACATGACTTTCATCTTCAATGATGGTTCCTTGTCCTGATGTCACACCATTCGATAACCTCAATTTCCTCCCTCTTTTTCATGTGAAATAAAGTGAACAATCTTTCATCAAATCATCATTGTGCCTCACAATTTCCTTTGTCTGAAGTGGCAAATTACTCCTGGGGATGTTGTTTTCAATGAAAGTGTTTTTATGATTCAGGTAAGGGCATTATGTGAGAAAGCTAAGGAGATATTGATGGATGAAAGTAACGTTCAGGTACTCTACTTGTTTATGTTGATTTGTTCTGTTATAAGAGCATAAGTTCTGCAATTTTTTATATGCCATTTTTATGTTGCGGTTTAGCATCTATCTTTTGCTATCTATTCTTAAATGCAAGCTATGAGCTTATTAGGACTCTTGAATTCACTGAGTTGTAATTAACTTTCTTTATCTGTATAACTTGTAGCCTGTTAAAAGCCCTGTTACAATCTGTGGTGATATTCATGGTCAATTTCATGATCTAGCTGAGCTTTTTCGCATTGGCGGGAAGGTAAGTTTCTGATTGAGCAATTTTGTGCAGTAACACTTGCGGACATGGGCATTCCAATTGTTATCTCCTATCTTTTTTTCTTCTTGTAGTTGTTGTCATGGTCATGATCTCTCATGTGTTTTTTTGTTAAGGATAATACAATTGAATCACTTTACTTCACTTTCTATCACTGATTATGTTTTTAATTTCTGTTTCTTTATCATGCCATCATCTTAGGTATTAAGCTTCCACCACTCCTGTCTTGCCTGCCTAGTATGCTATTATTCACTTGGACCTTTTTGTTTGTTATAGTGTCCAGATACAAATTACTTGTTCATGGGAGATTATGTTGACCGTGGCTATTATTCAGTGGAAACTGTAACAGTAAGCATTTCCATCCTTTTATTTTTCTCCATGCATTTCAACTTCACTGTCTTCTCTCTTCTCCTTTTATGAAACTGTGCCATTATATTAGGTTGTGTTTATAGTGTTGTCTATGGGACCATATTTATGCCAAGGTCTTCTGGTTTGAATTGGGAAAAATTTCAATTAAGCTTTGGTAAACAAAACACTTATATAACATTCTCTTAGCTATACATAAATTTTGATAAATTTCGACTTCAGTTTGGTTGAGGCTCTTAACTTCTTACTGCGTACTGAATTTTTTTTCCAGCTCCTGGTTGCCTTGAAAGTGCGGTATCCTCAACGGATTACAATTCTAAGGGGAAATCACGAAAGTCGTCAGGTATGCTTCCAAATGTATTTCTGCCAACTGATGCTATAAATTGTTTTATCCTAGGTTGACTTGTTATGATTTCAATGCTTTAATGCCTTATCTTAGCTATCTTTTCATCATGAAATCATTTGGGCTGATCATGGATGTTTATTCCTTATTTCAGATTACTCAAGTTTATGGTTTCTATGATGAATGCCTACGGAAGTGAGTTCTTCTGAATCCTTATTCTAATGGAAATACATCTTTAAGTTAGTTTGTAATCCTACAGCCCTTGATTTGTAATTCTAGCTTAATGTTTCTTGTGTATATTATGCATAAACATAAATATTACTTTCAAGTTGGATGTGATTTTGTGAGTGACATGGATGGAGAATTGAGTCTGCTTGTAGAAATGAAAATCTATAACAAAAATAAAACGAAAAAAGAGATGATAAAAGCATAGCAATTAAGTTGCATGCTAGCACATTAGGTTTCTTGTGGATGGATTTCTTTGTTTTTAGCTTGGATGACTATTACATTATCTGTAACATGTCTGTGATGCATGTATATAGGTTGTTATGAAGAAAAGTAGAGTTCTTTGTGCAATTTAAACAATATAATTTCAGAAAAAAAAATATACTACCTCTGATGAACCCACTGAAGTGCAGTAGCTATGTCTATCTTAACCCCAAGAACTTTTGAAATTGAAAGGAAGTGGACTTGATAATAGCTGTAGGATTTTTTTACTAGTAATAAAATAGACTTCCACGTACAGGAAGAATTGTATATCCCATCTTATTTCAACTAACTTTATATCTCGCCCACTGTTATTCAAATAGTTGTATAGAATTGTTTTGACACAGGTATGTACAGGAAGAATAAGTATCCCTGGTTTTTGTTTGCAGGTACGGCAATGCTAATGTTTGGAAGATCTTTACAGACCTGTTTGATTATTTTCCACTTACCGCATTGGTGAGTGCTGGGGGCAAAAACAAATACTGAGTAACAGATTTTTTTACCACCAATATAATTGAAGAAAGAATACTAAATTTACATTTACCTTTGTGGATGTGCCATAGTACCTTACAGTTTGGGCATTTAATATGTAGATGCTGTTTTTCTCCTCTTTTGAAGGTTGAGTCGGAGATATTTTGCCTCCATGGTGGATTGTCACCCTCCATTGAAACCCTTGATAACATTCGTAATTTTGACCGTGTTCAAGAAGTTCCCCACGAGGGTCCCATGTGTGATCTGTTGTGGTCTGACCCTGATGATCGATGTGGTTGGGGCATCTCACCTAGGGGTGCTGGATATACCTTCGGTCAAGTAATATACTCCCCATATTCATTTTTTTCTCTTGCGTTTGTAATTTTTAGCAGAACAAACAGGTTTTTTCTTAGCCTGCTTCTTTTGTTTCTGCAGGACATATCTGAGCAATTTAATCATACAAACAACTTAAAGCTGATTGCAAGAGCTCACCAGCTGGTTATGGAGGGGTATAACTGGGGCCACGTAACTACTTCCCCTTGATGCTTCTCTCTCTCTTTTTTTCCCTCTTGGCAAATTTCTTGCTTCATTTTGCAAATTTCATGTGTTTGATTGTGCTTGTTTTCTTGTGACAGGAACAAAAGGTGGTCACTATCTTCAGTGCACCCAATTATTGCTATCGCTGTGGAAACATGGCATCTATCTTGGAAGTTGATGACTGCAAGGGCCACACATTCATTCAGGTTGGTTTATGATGCTAGAAATCATAACATACACTAGGTGCAAAATTATATCTTGAAAATTGTCAAAAATCGATCATGTTTGCAGTTTGAGCCTGCTCCAAGGAGGGGTGAGCCAGATGTGACCCGGAGAACACCAGATTACTTCCTATGATTCAAGCTGGTTACGAGATGCTGAATCCTCCTAGCGAGCGCTTCCTGGCTGGTTTACTTATTGAGGGCTATTTCCAAGTATAAATTTGCTATGTGGGCAGGTGGCAAGAAAGCATGTATAATGGGCAAGTGGGGCTTCCTTGATTCAATTGGCTTGCTGATTATGCTTGAGTTTCCATAAGAGGGAGCAATGGAGCTGCAACAGAATAGCCGCAAATGTACCATTTCCAGCAAACAATGTGGCTTCTTTTTATTCCTTGATTTTGATTTTGTCCTCTTATTCCTTTTTTTTCCCTTTTGTAGAAGGATGGTTGTTTCAGGGTTGGGGATGTGTAGAGAGACAATGAGTTGACTTATAATGGTTGCTTTTTATATTTTATCTCCATTCACGCAGTTCTAATCAAGTGTTTTCCAGTAGGTGCCTCCTTAATATCTCTAGATAATATTCACTTGCACGTTGCATCCGATAGTCGAGCCATGAATTGGTCTAAACCCCTCTTTCCCATGACAGTTCATTACAGGATTCAGTGGCAATTTTCTGGCAGAATTGCGTTGAACAAGCTTCTGCGAACGCAGGGTGTTTTTCCTACTATCCACTCTAATATTGATCATGTCAACGGTGCTATATTTTGTAAATTGTTGTCTTCTATTGAAAACAGAAAGGAAGCAATCGATTTCAGTTCAGGAAGTTCAAACATTGATCTGGAATTGTCTCTGTCAACTGGCTCCCACCCCTGAATGGTTTTGTGGAGAGCTGAAGTTGCTGTTCTGTTTGATATTTTGGATTGTTGATGGATGAGAGATTGTTGGTTTGCGAGTGGACGGTATATATGCCATTTATGGTGTTTGGATGAACAAATGAAATTGGTTTGTGGAAGAGATGGTCACTGCCTGTGTGATAACAACAGTTAGGTTGAAAGTGTTGAGGCATCACCTTCAGGCAAGTAGCACCCATTGATTCTTCTTCCGGAATCTTTTTGCAACGGGTATGTCATTTTCAAATGCCCGCTGGCTCACCGAGCTTGGAATCTTTTGCAAGGACGTCAACCATGAAAGCATGTCTATTTTCAGATACTTCCAGGTTCCAACAAGGGAAAGGCTTGAGGATGACTCTGATAAAGACCAAAAACCCTAAAGAGACTTAAAGGTGCAATGCTAGCGTACACGTCTTCTTTTCCCTTTTTTTTTCTTTAGAACCCCATTCTATTTGGGTACGAGGGATCATTTTATGAGATTTAAAACATGATTCCCTTCAAATATGAAAGGGTGCAAGTCTCTTGCAAGGCCATAGGTCGCCATTTTCGTTTAGGTGGGCTTTTTTTTTCCCCCTCAAGTAATGTGGTTCTTAGAAAAAACATCACATAATTTTTTATATTGTGTGGTTATGATTTAAAAAATAGGTTTTAAAAAACTAATAATTATAGGTTGTTTCTAATCAAGATTTCAATAGAGTTTTCAGTGTGATTTATGATAAACACTTTTAAATTTATAATTGAAATAAAATGCAAATAACACTATACTATTTTATAAAACAAACGAAGGCTATTAACTTTAGAAATTATAAAAAAA
>Ga0325410_1007496_pt1 | contig 11911 bp, 8 predicted proteins | sample PopdelMetagenome_16_FD_206182 | JGI IMG/M metagenome (GOLD analysis project Ga0325410, IMG submission 206182) | Populus deltoides microbial communities from Bellville, Georgia, United States - Xylem-PdIQD-R3 | ecosystem: Host-associated > Plants > Phyllosphere > Stem > Wood/Secondary xylem... | reverse complement strand
GGGAACAAGTTGCAGACTTATTTACTAAACCACTGCGTGCACCCATCTTCCATACACATCTAAGCAAGTTGAGCGTTATTGACATCCACACTCCAACTTGAGGAGGAGTGTTAAAGGAAAGATGATTGTACGATGTAATTAAGAGTGATCATAGCTTCTATAATTGTCAATCCTTTTATTCTGTGTAATTATAGTATGTAATCGTTATTAGCTTAGCTGTAAGATCTGCTGTTAATATCAGCTTGTTTATAGGAATTGCTTTCCTATAATAACACGTAGGTTCTGTATAAATCCTCACCTTGTATACTGTTACAATCATCAATGAAATATACATATTCTCAATTTATTAACCCCTACATTCAAATCAACGTCCAAGTCCAATCCAGCAATAGCAATAACTGGCCAGTAACTAAAAATCCACAAACCAAACCCCCCGCACCCAAATCAACAAATCAACGTCCAATCCAACAGAGTAATAATTAGTCCTCTTGAAATCACGGAAAGACAAAAGACGAAGGCAATTGCACCTTGCATTTAATGCACAATAATAACTGCACATCATCCCCTGCAAGACAACCCTCACATTACTTAACAACCCAGTCAAACCAGATGAAAACCCAATGGTTTTCCGGAACCCAACTCCAAGACTAGCGCACCCTTTATAGGCAGATTGAAACAGAGAAGGGAGGTGAGACACCCCAGAAAACAAACCGTGACAAAAGCAAGAAATTCAACCGCTGAGGAGACGAAGAGGTGCGAACACCAAGCCTGCATGCCCACAGGAAGCCCTGATCCACAGTAGAAAAAAGTGGTTGACGCTTCCCTGCCTCACCCTGCCTCTAACAAAGAAAGTAACCCAAAACCAAGACAACCCCGCCCAGCAACACCCAACCATGAAATCACCAAGGGCAAAATCAGCAGCATACTACCACAATCCACAGTCAAAATATCTCAGCATCCACAGTGAAGCAAACAGTAAAAGACCAACATGTTTTATATTTTTGTTAATTTATGTATAATTCTCAACTTTTGTATATTAGGAATTTAGGAATTAGAGATAACTAGTGGTCAAAAAATATTCTGACAAGTCATTTCCTGCAAGTGAACATACTTTCACAGAGTAAGAAATTAATTCCATTCAGTTTTTTCAAAGGTTGCGGAGCCAACCCCTTTCGATATTTCATCAAAGCCTATTTCCCATGAGTCGACATCTTCCATGTAATAGTCCCACCAGCCATAACCCTTTGCATCTGTCAAACGGTAAAGAAAACCACTACATCTTAGAACAAAAAAAGGCTTATAAATTAAAAGATAAATAAATTTTCAAAGAGTCCTTACTGGAAAAAGCTTTTAATTTCTCTTGTATAAAGCATATACCCACAATGACTGTAGACAAGTCTTTGTTTTCCTGCTGCAAATAAAGCTTTCTTTTCTTCCTTTTTGATTGGGACATGAATGACCTCCTAGAACTAATGATTGTCTTTGTACACTATGTTTCTGGCTATTACTTTGTAGGCCAAATATAAAACTCACGAAACATAAATAAAAGGTTGTAGATTTGAATTCTATATGAGAAAAAGTGAATTAAAATTATGAAAGTAGAGCATGAGTGAAACACTAGAACTAAATTAATTTCAACAGATGCTGTTAAATTTCTTCCCCATTATTTTAAGCTAAATCATTGGTAAATAATTGATGATGTTTAGACATATGAGTTTATGTATACTTCTCATGATTTGAGATTAAAAGAAAAACTTTTCTGAAAGATTAATGCAAGTAATATTTTTTACTATTAGCTTGTATTATCATAATAAGCCACATTTCTCCAACACAAAGACCTACACAAAGTGATCTATTCTAAATTATGTAATCATGGCGATAAAAGAGCTGCTTGATTTATAATAAAATCCTAAAAAATTATATTGTTAAAATTTTAATTTGGCTAATCAGAATCTCAATAGAACTTCTTATTTATTCTCATATGGAAATTTTGGAATTATAATTGGACAACTCACAAATGGCTGGCAAGACAGTAACCTTATTAGTAATATAATTGATGCAATATCACCATCTTTTTTTTCAAGTTTTTTAACAATCAAATCCAAGAAAAGAACAATGCATTTTCAACAAAGCCAAACAAATTTTAAATCCAAAGAGAACCCACCAAATATTAAGTTAAAAAGGATCATACCCCTTTTTTAAAATAATGTCAAAATATGATCTTTTATCTTAATATCATACCCTTTCTCCAATAATCACCCTAAGTTTAATATGTTTTTTTTTTTTTTTATTGTTGGTATATAATAAATATCACCAATAAATTGATGACTTCTATCTTTCAATTTAATCAAAATCGTACATTTTTCTTTAATGGAAACCTTTGAATGATCTAAAAAGATGACATTACTTTTAATTGCTTTATCAAGTTCTATGAACTTGTTTTTGTCTCCACACATGTGGTTGTTGACTCTATTATCTAGATACCACATGTTTTTTTTTACTTGCATTCTCTTATAATGTACTAGTAGTACCTTTATCACATTGTCAGCTTCTTGGCTTGATTCTTGCAAAACTTCACATGCTTGCTTGGCGGTGGTTATGTTGACCACTATTTCAAAAGTGACATCAACCAGACATTGGTATAAAATTGTTAGTGCTTGTTGATATTTTCTTCGTGCTTTTTGCACGACCTTCTTTTAAACTGAAGTCAACCTTGCTCTATCTATAGGCTCCTCAATGTCCTTTTCAACAGTCTCTCATGTATCTTAGGAACCTAGCTAAGCTTTTATTCGAATACACCAAGTTTCATAGTTATCTTTTGTTGACCTAGGACATTGAAATGAGAAGTTTGGATTGACTATATCAAATAATCAAACCTAAGCTCTGATACAACTTGTTGGAAGAATGATATGTGTGGTAGAAAATAAAAAAATAGTAATGCAAGGTCAAGAACTCAAGAATAAGAAGAATATTGAGAAATGTATATTTTTATTAAGTGTTTATCTCTAAGCTCTCTTAGTTATTTTTTTTTTTGTGTTTATCAATAATATTGTTGAATTACAAGTTTTTTATAGGTATAAAGTCCTAGATAATTAAGAAATTAAATAAATTTAAAGAAATTCTAATATAAACAGGAATTATATTCTGTTGACTGGCCGGTTGATCATTTCTGAATTTTTTAGAAATCAAAATCTACTTTATTTTCGGAAAAATACTAACAAGACACCATGGCTTTTGACTACCATAAAAGGCAAAAACCATTTACTACACACTATAAGACTATGCCAGTGAATTCTCATATAAGAGGAAATTAATGTTATGGAGACTGTTTTAATCAAATAAATATCAATGAACTGATTATAAAATTTGCCAATTAAGTTATCTGCATGATGGCCAAGAAGATGATGCCCGAAAGTACGGTTAAAGCCAAAGCACTCTGAAATAACTGTAACAGCAAGCCATGCCATTTACTGCTTCGTAAGAACCATACCAACTAATTTCCAACCATTCACACATCTCCATTAAGAGGGAAATAAATTTCTTTAGCATAGCATAACACAGTAAAAGGAAAACCCACGCTAACTGGGTTGTACTTCTTCTTTTTTTGTAACACATTTTGCGGTTAGATGTAAAGAAACATCCCAAGGAGTCACTACTGCAAACTGTGTTCATAGGGAATGAACACACAGCTTTTTATAAGGAAAATAGTTTCAGAAGCCTGAAGCTGATCATAAAGAAATGACAAAAAATAGAGCACCTTGAAGTTAGAGTAAATAGGCTACCAATATGCGCGTGCATGCATGCACAGAGAATTGCTCCTGTTCCACTTTACTCTCCACCGGGAACTCCTACTCCAGATTATTTCATCATAACCCAAAAGTGGACCACTGTGCCTTTATCAGTACTCACTCAAATATTAGTGAAAGTTAGAATCTCCAGAAGAATATTGAACCATGAACACGAACACTTTAAAGGCCATGCAAGCTATTTTCGATCTCGTTATACAAAATACATTGTTTGGCATTTGTATGTATTGTTATTCATGCCTGAAACAGGATTACCCATGAAGGGTTTGTAGTTTCTGCAGTTAGAACCTGAGGCAAGACCCTGCATGCACGATTCACATGCAACAGTACTGAAAATCATATAAAAGCTTTAGATTAAAAAAATTATTTCTACTTGCAGTGCGGCGTATTGTGTAACAATCATCTAGTTTAAACTAATATAAATCACACAAACAAGCAACTGTTCATTGTATTGAAATATATATACTACCAGAAAATTGATAAATACAAACAGAAATATCGAGGGAATATTTCCGTCGGTAACTTTCCGAGGGATTTTACCGACGGAAATGTTCCCTCGGTATATACCGAGGGAATTACCGTGGGAAAAAAAATTAAAGAAAAAAAAATGATGACGTGTCATTTTTACTAATGGAATTACCGACGGAATAAATTCCATTGGTAATGCTGTCGGTAAACTGTGAACACTGTTCATCATGTCAATTACAAAGGGAATCACCGACGGAATTTTCCAGAGAGCTCCAAAACTGTTCACTTTCCAATTGTAATGTTAATTGTTGTTCTTTACGGACAAAATCACCGACGGATTGAAAAGTCGTCGGTGTTATTTGGCGGTTTTCTAAAAAAATTCAATTAATTTAAATTTTTTATTTAAATATTACAGACGGAATCACCAACGGATTGAAAAATCATTGGTAAATTTTTGGCGGTTTCTGAAAACTTTTTACGAAATTGAAAATTTAAATTAAATATTACCGATGGAATTACTGACGGAATAATTAAAAAATATTAATATTCAATTATTCGTCGGTAAATCCGTCGGTAAAGCGCCCCTATAAAAAGCCTGAATCACCTTATTTCACAAGAGACAGGCCCATTTTTTATTATTATTCTTCTTGTTTTTCTCCTTCTTCTTCTTCTTCACTATATGTAAAAAACATCATCAAGGTATGTCTTCTTCTTCTTCTTCACTATAGGTAAAAAAACATCATTTCTTATCTATTTCTTTCTCTTCTTTTCTCTCCTCATCTCCTTCTCTTTATCTCCATGCTTGGGTATGTCTTCTTCTTCTTTCTTCTTTTATCCTCTTAGTTTTTTTTTTTAATTAATATGTTTAACGATTTTTTTCTCTCTCCATAGCTTCACTTGCAACTATATTAAGGTAAGATTTTTTTTTCATGATTTTTTTCACTATATTTTTTTTATTTTATTTTTAATTTTTTTGTTCTTAATAATTGTATAAATATTGTTGTGAGATTTTTTTTTTTCATATGAGATCAATTTTTAGTAGATTTATTTCTAGGATTTTTAAATTTTTAGCAATTGCAACTTCATTTTTTTCATATGAATTTTTTTAGTTGAATTTATTTGTTACAAATTTGTTTGAGTTGATTTTCTTATTCTTTTTTCCAAGCATTTTGAGTATATATTATACAGTGTTAATTTAATTATTTTATAATTTTATAAAATGAATTTTTTTAAATGTTTTTAAATAATTACCGACGGAATTACCGATGGAAATTCCATCGGTAAGTCCGTCGGTAAATCCGTTGGTAATAAAAAAAATTATTACCGAGGGATATGTCGATGAAATGAAGCGGATAAATTTATTTTTTTATTACCAACGGATTTACCGATGGACAAAACATTACCGACGAAAGATTCACCGACGGAGCATTTCCATTGGTGATTCCGTCGGTAAATTAATTTTCGACGGAATATGTGTCTTACGCCGACGGAAAAATTCCGTCGGTAAAACTGTTAAATCTTGTAGTGATACATCAAATCATCTAATAATTTTAAATGATAAAAATATAGTTTAAAAATATAGATGAAATGATTTAATGAGTTTGTGTTATTAGCGAGCTTAAAATTAGTTTTTATCAATATAATATACATAATTTGCAATTAGGTGATCCATACATATACAATAATATTTCTTATCCTCAACCCTATACTTTAATAATTATCTATCTAATTCCACGCTTTCATTGGAGCATAAAAATGTTTAAAAACCCTTTCAAATTGATTTAAACCTTGAACATGATGAAATTAGTTGGTATAAATGTTATTTTTATCTTATATTGATACTTTTTAGTCATGTTTTTATTTTTTTATTAAAAAAAATCACTATCTATCTTCAAGGATTAAAGCAACTTATTTTTATTATTCTTATCAAAAATATTTTTTGATACTCTTAATTAATTTGTTTTAAAGTAAGGCCATATATAAAATCTAGAGAATCAGGGAGGCCAAACAGACTATAGATCCTGAATATCAGAATGAGAAAAGTATTGCATGTGAATGGTATGGGAAAGAATATAAAGATCCTTAACATACGCTCTGATAAACTCCATATTGGTGTGGATATTCCTTCACGAGCAGATGTTCTTCCAAGTATAGTAATTGGTATTCATTGTCAAATAGTTTCTTCTTCGCGGGCGTTTTGCTAGCTTAGATGGTAAAGTTATCTCACGTAACACCAATGGGATCGAGTTCTATCCATACAAGAGCCAAACATCCAACGAATTAACAAGAAGGAAGAGAATAATTGATTGTGTGGTGGATAACTGATGTAAGAAAAGTAAATTGTTAAGCGATTTTGTCATTTAAAAGCCAATAAGGTGATTCGCTTAGCATTGCTAAGGTGCAAGTCAATGTTTTGAAATGGGGTTCTGAAGTCGTAGATTGTGTTTGGTGAGTTGTTGGTAGTTGAAGGTTATGCAAATGCTTACTTATGAAGCTTGTTTCTGATTCAATTGCAGGTTAGTGCGATACTGGACTCGGAGTTATTGGGCGAAGGGTTAATACCAATTCAACAACATGCTCATGATATGCTGCTGGTGGACAATCCACTTGACTGTGCCATATCGATCTACGACTTATGGCCAGGTGTTTGAATACACTATCTACTGTTCCTTTTCTTTTTCCTTGTTCTGTAAGTATTTTTGCAATCTTATTTCTTCTTTGAAAATGTTAGATTACATCTCGATTGTTGGTTTTGGCATCCAATCCTCATATTCTCATATCTGCTTGTGTGGCTATGCTTTCTTCACATACAGTGGAGGACGGTATAAAACTCAATGTTCCTACAAAGGGTGCTGAGTAGTAATTGACACTAAATCTGTTGTGTCGTGTTATTCCTTGGCAACTATGTTTGTCTAGCTAGGATTATAACAAACATAGGCTATCCTTCATAAATTAGTATTTATTGGCACCATTGAAAACTCAACAGAAATCAGTAACATCATCAGAATGTGAATATGTTTCACTAGGCTGCACTAAAGTCTTGAATAATTTGCTTTAGTTTTTCTATTGACAGGTGGGAGTAATTTCGTATGTCGCAGACTAATTCATTACACTGGCTCTAATGGAAACTTGAAAACTGGCCAGCTGAAAATAATTGGTACGTGTTCCCTAAAGAAGGATAGATATAGTAATTAGCACAGAGGAAAGATTTCTAGTTAAATTGATGTAGCCTCTTCCAACCCAAGTGTTTTTTTCTTTTTTCTTACGAGTTATCACTTAACCTTTTTATTCCATAAACATGGCTAGTTTATTTTTCAATTGATTCATCTTTTGGTTGAAAAATGATCCTCTTTATTATTTAGAGCTCATGCAAATGTATTTATCTATTTATTTTCAACTTTCCCTCCTCCTTCCTAAGTTGGTTGAAAGCACATTCCTCTGGAAGCTGCATGATCTATCTAATAATGAAGCAGCACCGGAAAACAATATTCGTCAAGTTCCAACTGGCTTGGACATAGATTTTTCTTGTCGAAGCACAACAACATCCCATACATTGTGATGCAATATCGAAAGAGATAAATCTGCTAATGACATTGGTCACTATCTCGAGAGGACAACTGGTTTAATTGTTGCTTGATTTAGGATTCATCCAGCTGTTAGAACCCTTCAAGAATTTTTAATTTGACTTTTGGAAACGTACAGACAGCTAGCCAAGGCGACTCAAAACTGTTCATAAAGGCAATCAATGATGGTAGAGTTCATGCAATAGTATCATGGTAAGCATATCTCTGCTGTTTTCTGTCACATTTTTTGGATAGCTATAACATATGTATATATCTATGTCTGTTCTGGTGGATTCTTCATCTTGATCTTGGAGGGACAGTCTTTTATTCCACTGCTTCTAGATGGATAACTTCAATAAACACAAGTCACAGATGCTTACCCGGTTAGTCATTTATCTTTTTCTTTCCCGTGCCCTAATTCTCTCCTCAGCCGGCCCTATTGGGCTTGGGTCGGATAGAATTTGAGTCTAAATTGAAAAATTATTATATAATTATGAATTAAATTAAAAAAAAGGTTTAGACTCAGGTGGGATGAAACTTGAGACTTAACTAAATGGTTTTGATACAATCAAGGATCAAAGTTAATGAAGAGGAAAAAAATAGTTGGTAAGTAAAGAACACGTACCATGTGGGAGGACATGTCGCGTTATGATGGAACATATGACGCCCTCTAGCCTCCAAAAGCAGTCTTCATTTGTATTTCTTGATGCATCTTAATGGTCTTGTTCCTTCATTGGTATTTTTTTCTCTAGCCTCCAAAATCAGTCTATCACATGCTAACTGATGAAACTACAGGAGACGAAGATGAGGGACAAACAATAACAGGAACAGGGGGAATTTAAATCAAAGATCAGAGCGGGAACACCCCCAACGACGAAACACATCGTTTTAGTTTATTTTGCAATATTATTAGAAGACACGTGTAATAAGGAATATTACCCTTAAGTTTCGGAACAACCAAATTGTGTGGGTATATAATTGGTTGCAACAGAATAGAAATTACGTTGAAAAATTATAATGCAAGAAACGCATGAAGATAGATTCGGTGAATCATTTCTTGTTTCTATACAATTTTCACTTCTTCTTCATCTATCCAATTGATATCTAATTGCGATCTACACCAATTAACCAAATTAAAACTGAGATCAGTAACAGGGGAAGCCATTTCCATTCCACCAATAACAACTGGTATCAAAGCTAACCTTCCTTGGCTGAAGCTATGGCGCCAGACATGCGAACCACAAAGACAAAAAGGCTTGAGGAGTCCATTGAACTGACAAAAAAAGAAACCAACCACAAGTATGAATTACTCGTTACTCTTGTGAAAGAACAAGGCCAGAAGCTGAACACAACCACAAACTGTCATGGAACTCAAATTGAAGACATAAAGAATTTGCTTAGTGGTCTGGCGCAACAGTTGGAGTTTGTCATGCAAAGGATTCCATTTGCTACAAGGGAATCAAGTCAGGGCAGGGATAAGCAAGCGGCTCATCAGAATGAATCAATAGGCAGACCTAGCTATTTTAATGAGGGAAGACCAGCTGTTTTTAAGGTACACAGGCCAAAACACCTCTTTCTAATATTCAGAGGGGATGATGTGCATAGATGGTTGTATAAATGCAATCAATACTTTGAGATTGAGGATATTGAGGATTTTGAGAAACTGAAACTTTCTTCTTAGTATTTAGATGGCATAGCTCTATATTGGCACCCAAATTTTATAAGAAACTTAAATAACCAGAGAGTAAGTTGGGATGAGTATGTAGAAGCTTTGTGTTACAGATTTGGAGGGCAGAAGGACCCTATGGAAGACCTGATTGACTTGAAACAAGTAGGGATATTGGAAAACTATATCCACGATTTTGACATTCTATGGAATAAGGTAGGCATAGGGGAGAAACAAGCTTTAGTTATGTTCTTAGGGGGTCTAGAATTGGAGATTAAAAGCACTGTCAAAATGTTCGAACCCAAAGACCTGAGGCAAGCTTACAACCTCGCTAGATTGCATGCCAATACCTTAGCTCAAAGCTAAAATACAGGATTTACATCAAAACACTCAGCCTCCACTAACAGCCACAGCCTGCCACAAAAAACCATGCAACCACCAAACTTAACTTGTACAAATCTTACTACAGCAGCCAACTTACCCAAGGCTAGTCCTACATATTGGCCAAATAACAGTGCTCAAAACTCTTTCAACAAAACTGCCAGTAAACCTACCAAATCTATAAAAAACCAAGAGTTTGAAGAACGTAGATTAAAAGGGTTGTGTTTCTGGTATGATGACAAATTTGTCCTAGGTCATAGGTGCAGAAACAAGAGGTTGTATTCTCTAAGTATTATAAACGAGGAGGAAGAAATTAGAGGAGAGAAGAGGTGTGAGGAGGGATGTCTAACTGGAGAACTAATACCCAAGATTTCATTAAATACTTTAGAATGGACTGTTGGGTTCCACACCATGAAAGTTACAGGGAAGGTAGGAAAGTAGGTTCTCCACTTTCTAGTGGATTCGGGAAGCACTCACAACTTCATAAACTCTTCATTAGCCCATAAACTACAGAACAACTTAACCACCATCACCCCTATAACTATACAAGTTGCCAATGGAGGAAAGATGTCGTGTACTTTAGTGTGTAAGGGCTTGAAATGGGAGATACAAGGGGTGTGCTTTGAAGCAGACGTGTTCATCATGGATTTGAGTAACTATGACATAGTGCTAGGTGTTTAATGGTTGTCAATACTAGGGGACATTCTGTGCAACTACTAGCATCTTTGGATGTCCTTTGATTGGCAGGGCCAGAGGGTGTTGCTGAAGGGAGAAAGTCCAATCAAATTCCAAGCTATTAAGCTTACACGACTGCAGGGGTTATTAAACAGTCCAAAGCAAATGGCAGAACTTCACTTATGTAGTCTACAAGTCTTGGAGGATGATGCTCTCGCTCTTAGCTCCCTGACAATAAAACAACATCACCACCAGGATACCACGTTAACAACATTGCTGGAGAATTACAATGACCTCTTTAAAGAGCCTAAAGGACTGCCCTCAACTGGGGCCATGATCATATTATACCCTTGAAGGAAGGGAGTCAACCCGTTAACTTGAGACCATACAGATACTCAGGGCTGCAGAAGGATGTGCTCGAAAAAATGGTAAAGGAAATGCTAGGAAGTGGAATTATAAGGCCTAGCAACAACCCTTTTGCCTCTCCAGTAGTGTTGGTTAAGAAGAAAGATTCCACATGGCAACTTTGTATGGATTATAAAGCACTGAAAAAATTGACTATCAAGGACAAATACCCTATTCCAGTGGTGGAAGAGTTACTGGAGGAACTGGTTGGAGCAACAATATTTTCGAAGATTGACCTTCGATCTGGTTATCACTAGATTAGGATGGGTTCAGGGGAGGAATTCAAAACAACTTTCAGGACACATAATGGCCACTATGAGTTCTTAGTTATGCCATTTGGGTTTACTAACGCTCCAACTACGTTTCAGAGCTTGATGAATAAGGTTTTCCGAGCACACCTCAGGAAGTTCATCTTGGTATTTTTGACGACATATTAATTTACAGCAAGACATCTGCAGCTCACTATGAACATTTACAGACTGTTTTCGACCTTTTGAGGATACATCAACTAGTTGCAAAGGAAAGTAAGTGTAGCTTTGGCAGCGAACAAGTCGAATACTTGAGTCATATTATATCAAAATATGGAATTGCTACCGACCCCAACAAAATCAAAGCTATAATTGTGTGGTCATTGCCTAGGAACTTACTGTAACTTATAGTGTTTTTGGGGCTTACTGGCTACTATAGATGTCATAACCCAATTCTGGGTTATTCCCCGAAATTCATTTTTTTTCAAAATAAAAATAAAATAAAATAAAATAAAAGCTGGCAACGTGGAGAAAGCAGACCGGAAAATCAAACTGCAATTTTTGGAGGAAATCCAAGGCCTAATTGTACCCCATTATGCCCAAGAATGGAGAAAAATGCAAATTCAAGGTCAAATTAAATTATTATTGGACGAATTTGCATAAAAATTAAGTCCAATGACATAATTACATTTTTAATAG
>Ga0325410_1007493_pt1 | contig 11917 bp, 6 predicted proteins | sample PopdelMetagenome_16_FD_206182 | JGI IMG/M metagenome (GOLD analysis project Ga0325410, IMG submission 206182) | Populus deltoides microbial communities from Bellville, Georgia, United States - Xylem-PdIQD-R3 | ecosystem: Host-associated > Plants > Phyllosphere > Stem > Wood/Secondary xylem... | reverse complement strand
GAGGACCAAACATATTGGTTGTTTTGCCCTGCCTAAGTTGGCATGTTGATGGGTTATGCAATATTGCAAGGTAGATTAGGTGATGCCCGGTATGTTCAAATAAACGACAGCTTCAATGATTTTATGTATTTTTACTTGCTGGTTCGTGTGCAACAATATCTCCTTACATATGCAGTCTCCATTTGCTTTATCAGAGTAATCGGTGTTTGTTAATGATATCGTGTCTTCTGTGTGATTTTTCAAGGAAATGACATCCTGTTTTCTTTTCCTTTTCCTGTTAAAGCGTGGTAGACATTAATAAACATCTTCTTTACTCTTACATCATTATAATATCTGTTAACAGATGATCTGAATATCACGAAGATCCTCTACACAGCCTAGGTGATCGATTTCATACCTTACTCCGCACCTGACAAGGCATATAACAGCATTACTTTTTATATATCAGTAATTAGTAGCAGGAGGACCTCTTCTAGAGCACCAAAAAAGAAATCTCACTTTTAACCCTGGCCGATCCAGATGTTCCTCTTCGTTCTGCATTTCTCACAAAAGATATTGGAAAGATGATTCTAATAATATCATGTGTTGTTTTTGTGTTTTCAGCAGTAGCAGTGCACTATTTTGGTATGTTTACAACTTTTTTTCGCAAAGAGAGCCTAGTGATGCAATTGCTATAGAACATTGCTGGTTTGAGCAGGATGAAATCCAGGGGAAAAAAGTCCATTACCGCAGCAAGCCTGTATATTATCAATTTTTACAACTAGTTCTCATTTACTTAACAAACAGGTAAGCAATATCTAACCAAAAAGAAACGGATTGAATCTATACAGTGTAGCATTAGCAAGTTACATTATGCTCTCAACATATATATGCAATCATGTATTTACAAACTCAGAGCATACAATTAGGTATGTTGCAGTTACACATGAAACTAATTTATTACTTCAGATGACAGCACTAGCGTGGAAAGAGTGCTTATTCTTGGTATTCTAGAGGATGGATCTTCAAGGCACTAGCGTGGAAAGAGTGCTTATTCATGGTATTCTAGAGGATGGATCTTCAAGGTTGATCCATGACTGAACTTCCATCTTCTTGGTTCTATCTAGTTGTTTCACAACCTCAAGTCGCTCAGCGGAGTATGGAGAAGGGATCTAATTACACAGTAAAGGAAAAAAAGATCAGCGGAAACAGTATAAGGAATAGGAAGATCTGCAGAAAGGCATACCAAGAACGGCATATATTTCTTGATGGCTGCTAGAATAGCTGCATGACCTACAGCAGACACCTGGATATATAGGAAAAGAAGATTCAATCGATTCTTTCAACAATTATTATATTTCTGCTTGTATAAACTGCACTTCTAACCTAAATAACAGAGTATCTTCATTAGGGTACATGGGTGCTTACAGGAAGTAGCATTAGTATTGTAACTGGGATTAGTGTTATAATGTCATTTAGCGTTCTCTTTAACTTCTTTCTTTCTCTTATTGTAACTTCGTGGCCATGAAATTGCTTTAAGAGTAGCTTCAGAGCACAACTGATGTCTACAACAAGCAATTGGGTTCCCATCCACAAATCCTTCAAAACAATCTGCTTTTCTATGTTAGCAATCCAGCATCCAAAAATGAAACCATGCTGTTCATTAAAAAGAGGTGCAGGACAATTGGGCTTACCGAGCTTGTAGATACCAATTTGACACTGTATTTTCTGAGTAAGCTCTCATGTGGAAGATTTGGTCTGGTGGCGGTGGTGCTGGAGGCTTCCACATGAGTTATTGCTTCTCTCTGGGCAGAGCAACTAGCCTGCTCTTAAAAGGCAAATGAATACCAAAGAAATCAGATACGAGGAACGTGGCCATCTTGCAACTGTCTAAGAATAAATTGGTGAAAGATGTAGAGTGCTAAATTTTGGATATCTCTTGATGTTTAAGAATCTTCAGCATTTAGTTCCGTATTGTACGTAAGTACATATGCATGCATGCATAAACAGAAAAGTTGGTCTTTGTAGTAGCTATCAAATCTTCAGTACTTCTGTCATTTCTTTCCATTGTTCCAGACTAAAAATAATCAATACCTAGTTTGCTTTCCTTGAAACTCTAGGTATTTTCAACTCAAAGTTCTACTTTTAATTACTCAACACTCTAGTTTCATTGCACAATCTATGTAGTTGGCAAACAATACCACCTGTTTCTTCAACTGGTCAAGGATCGCAGTTAGCCATACCTTTCTCAGGTTAATGCTTTGTAGAGATTTTGTTGTCAGGCATCCCTTTAGTATTAACTCAGCTGGTCTCTGTTGCGCTTCTAATGTCACATATAAATTCTCATTTCCCTTTGTTCCTACAGGTAGCATGTGGTCAGAGGCACCTGCTTCTACAATCTTTAGTGGTTCACTGCAGAGAAAAACAGCATGTGCACAGTTACATTGAATTCCCATAAGTTGGTTCATGTCCAATTGCAATTAAGAAAGAGTTGAAAGTAAAACAAACAGCATACCAAGATCTATCATAAACTGCCCAGTAGTCTTCCAGACAGATAGTTAACAGACTTTGACTGAAAAATTGAGAGAACAGGTCAACAATCAATTGGTCAATGAAGCAGATCAAGTATTTTAATAGAATAACTTAATAGTGGAAGTAGAAATATTGTTTACAACCTTCTGAGCAAGAAAGCTAGCAATTCTGCATCTAAGGGCTGTTGAGCCGAACGGCTGAAGTGAGCAAAACCAGAGAAAACATCATAACAAACAGTAAATACAGTAGATAGAATTATCTCTTTCTCTGCTTGAATTGTGTGCTGTTTGGACCTTTCCCTTTCTTGATTGCTTAAAAAAGAGCATGCAGCATAAAAATCAAGCCATCCTATTTCATCACTTACGACCTAGAAGGATGTTTTACATATATTAGAGAGCTTCTCATTTCTTTGTTTCCAATAAAACTACAATTAAAATTACCTCCATGAAACATTGATACGTTGGCACAGAAGCAAGTTCAGGGTAAACAAAAAGGCAGCCACACTCCAAATAACTGCAGGTAAAGAATGTGACCTCTTACTCAGTTAGTATACACAAATTGAACATTCAGTTTTCAGAAGTTACCTGAGGAAGTCCAGAACAAGCTCATCAAGGTCCTTAATGCCCATTCTTGACAAGAATAATCTAGTCTTTCTTCCCAGATATGCAAAAAGCCCCAGAGTGGCCAAACTATCTGCACAAGCCTGTTATAATATTATAATTAAGAGCCATTATTCAAATTCCAGAGAAATGCAACTTTACTTGACAATCTCACCACCGGTACCCAAATTTACTGAAACAATTAGAAATTCTAAGTTTATATAAAAGTTACCTAATAACAGGACAACAGTATTTTGTTACACCAGATGTGTTATTATAAAAGTCAGGATTTGAGTAAGAACAACATATTGATGTGTCTAAAATCCATCTATAACTTTCTGTCAGGGAAAAGCTCCTGCTAAATATGTGCTAATACTATGACTGTTTTTTAAAAACTTCAAAGATATTTGGCCATGCAGGAACTGACCCTCTTTCCTGTGCCTCTTATATCAATTTCTTTGCTGAGTGCCAATGAAAGTTTTTGCTGCGCCAACCCAATCCAGAGCTCTAGTTCTTCAGTTTTATTGCACGGGAAAACCTTCGCACCAAAATGGGACAAGAAATCAAGTTCGAATCCTGCCTCGGTTGCTAGTTTGTGTAATTTGTCCACTTCAACAATACTATGTGAAAGATCCATGAGCTCTATTAATACATCCTCTAGTGACAACGTGAATAATGGACAGCAAATTCTTTCACTGCCCAATTTTCCAACAGCCGCACAGCAGCTTATTGCTACAATAATCCCTGCAACACCACTGAATATATATGTCTATAGGCTAAATCATAATTCAAGAACTAAAGGTAAATTGCAATGAAATGAAGCAGCGGATTAAACGAACAAACCTTCCAGCATATTCTACAGACCACTGTTTCAGCGAAGGAGCAAAAAATCCTGCTATATGAGGCAATTCCACCGCTTTAAACCACTGTACTAAGTCTGGGTGCTTCATGTTCAATTGGTTTTCTATGTACTCGCCTAGCAAGTTTATCTTCGGGGTAAAGCTGGACCAAATGAAAAGTAAAAGCATCAAACTAGATGATATATGGACCACGAATATTTGAATATTTGAACCACGGAAGAAATAGAAAAAGTATAATCAGCAGACACAGAATGCATCTTGGATGAGGTTTAAACTACCAGTTTGGCTTAATGCCAAACATCCAAGAAATGGAATCAAATCTCTTATAGAGTTATACCAAGCTAAAACATCATGTACAAGCATTACTTTGGGTTTAAATAAACCCCCTCTACATCCGTTGCCATAAGTTCTTTGGTTAAGGAATTGTAACTACCATGAACATATGTACTTGCACATAAGAATTACTTACATTTCTTTAACTGGAGATGGGTTGTGACGATCATGAGAAAGCAAAATCTCTACTTCAATTGCCGTTTTCAGCAAAGCATAAACAGCAACCTGACAGCCATATTAGTCAACGATTCTTGTTTGAAAATTTATGTTTTCTACATTCATAAAGAGGGTTCCACCGCTAAACAATTAAATTATCTCTGAGTGTTCAAATGCAGAACAACATATGAGCACAAATATGTGAATTAAATGACCAATTATGATTATAGAAACAATGATCTTAATCACAAGCAACAATGAATTAATCTAACTTTTTTCAGGTTATATAACAAAAGAAGAAGAAGAAGAAGAAGCATATTGCTAATGCATTAGTTTGGTTTGTCTATACCTGATATGCCAAACGTTTATGCCATATATGGACATCCTTCCCATTCCAAGCCATTGCAAGTTCTGGACCACTTCCTGCCAGTTCAAGGGACTCAACTGCTTGGGAAAAGCTTGTTGCAGACTCATGCAGCACCCACACAAGACAATTTATTCGAGTTAACTCCATGTTTTTATCATCAGGTCTACTCACAACAGCCTCATTCACGTCATTAATTTCTCCAGTAGAAGCAGAAGAAGACATGGAAGATAACACCTTCAAAGAAATGTACCGGGAAGTATAACGTGCAAACACAAATCCAAGTGAAATGCTATTCTTCGAAAAGAAAGAAACCCCATGTTCCATCCCATTCAATTTTGAAAAGTTTGGAGCATCAGCCTTGATCCTTCTTTTGCATTTTGATCCAGAAGACTTCCTGTGACCTCAAAAGGACAGCCAATCAATAATGAAATATTCTTCCCTCCAGTTCAGATAAGCATTCAAATGGCAAATTTAACATGGACATATAATCCTCATTATTGAACAGATTGTTACATAAGTTCATAAAATTGTTGGATACCAATAACCCAACAAAACAAGTGTCTAGAAATCCTCAAGCTGGAGGAATTAAATTGAATAGAATCTTTACTCTCTTCTATGTAACTTCAATACAATTTGCTAATTTTGATAAATAATTTTATATTGCCCGGGTGTTTTCACCTAGCCCCATCAACTGAACAGAGTCTGCAATCTATATTATTCCTCCATTCTTATTTTCAACAATCCAGACCCCATCTTGCAGAAGTCAATAAATATTGTTGGTGGAAAGTAAGTTGTTATCCACTCAGAGCCTTGCTAGGGGTCCATACTACATTTATACTAAGCAGAAATGTCCCAGAAGGTAAGTTCAAACGTCAGGCTTGGTCATGAATGATTAAAAACTACACCTAATTTCTGCTCTATTAGTTGTTTCCAGTTTAGTCCAAGCATAAACAGTGTATTCTTGGGCAATCAAGAATTAATCTTTATGAGGCAGAAGAATATAATAAGAGCAAAAGAAGTTTAGATCTGTAGTTCACATAAACACGATTCAATCCAGTTCCAAGACTATATACAGTAATGCAGCACAGACATACTCAAAAATGGACAATGCACAAGAATCACTTCATAGATGCCTGCCATAACTACATCTTTAACTTCACCGCTATCCCCTTTACTCCATGTATAATCATATCACTTGTAGGCAAGTCACAAGCGGGTAAAAAAGACACATTTAGATACGCCTATGTATAGGTGCATGTAAGCATTAGATAGGAGGAACTTACGAGAAGTAGAATGAGTTGTTAAGTTGCAGAGACCAATGGCAAGCCATGGAAGAAGGAGGAGAGAGAGAGAGAGAGAGAGAGAGAATAGAAAACGTGGAGCATCGAGTTTTTATACAAGGGGAGTGCCCTTAGCGATGCCTTCGAGGAAGAGAGAGAGAGTGAGTTTTTTTTTTTTAGTACAAGGTAGTAGGAGGATGTAGCTTAGGGTTTACCTCCCGCCAGCAGCTACACGCCTACACCTTTCAAGTTTTTTTGGACCGTTAGGAAAGACTGGATTCATTTGACGAGCATCATTGGTGTAATCATCCAGACCAAGTTTTTTTTTTTTTTGGCTGCACTGGCATTTTATATTTCTATCATCTGCACGGAAAATGGATAGCATCATCTTTGAACCAAGACAAGGAATAGGTGGCTTCACCGTATTCTTTTTTCGATCGAATGTCGATGAATGACGATCACATTGAGTCACAATTGACCGAATGTCGGACAATGTCTGGTGAGTGCAACTGAATGTAGTCATCGGCAACTAACATATTGTCAAATGTAAACGGCATTCAGTTGGCACTTGGCGGGCAATTCTTTAAGATCATCATAGCATTTGACTGAATGTGAATCTATAATTGCAAACAGCACTGAAGAATAAACATGGGGTTTTAGGGGAAAGAAGAAAAGAGCTCTTAAGAACTTGACCCTAATAAATCCCAATGATTTTGGATTAAGTGAATGTATCTGATAGAACCAACCGAAACAATGCAAAACAAAATAATTCTAATGTCCTGTTTAGATAACGCAGGATCAGCAAAAGCTGTTAGCAAACTGTGAATGATCTACACAGCAGTTGGTTACAAAAATTTATGCATCCCTATCTAGGTCCTTAAAAGTGTTTGAATCCAACCCTGTAACTGTTGGATATCTTAGCTTCTTTCGCTGTCTTTGATCATAATGAAACGTACATCAGTCAAATGAAAAAGAAAATGAAAATGCCCATTGACTCAGTTTGAACCGCAAAAGCTTTTCCAACTTTGTGAAACCCTCTTCTTCATCCTTTAGTTCAAGATCGTATAGCCACTAGTTCCATATCAGTTATTAATTCTCTCATTGGGTTTTTCACCTGGAGCATCTATCTCAGAAACCTTTCCAAACCCAAGTTCTGACATGTCTTGCTTAGCCATCAAGTTTCTGCAGGATAACAATGAAATGTTCTAGGTTATGTGAGACCTCTCCACGTGTAAAAACAAACTTGAAAACAAATGTTGAATGGCTATGACTTGAATATGATAGATCAGCCAACATTAATTCAGGATGGCCACAGTTTTCGTTTACACAGTTTCATCTGCCTCTGAAAACATAGCTGTCTGAGCAGTAATTGCTCGACTTTCTAGGATTTGATTATGATATCAAACAACAACAATTTTTGTTTCACTACTCTTATCATGCAGAATGCACACAACATTCTAGCAAAGAAATTTGCTCACAACAAAAATCATTGTAAATGCCAAATTTTAATAGGGAAGTTCATGCCAGATGCACACACAAAAAAGGTTGTAATTTAATTCAACCAAGGCATAAATGTATTCAGGGTTTAATAAAGTGGCACCTTTTCCTTATAGAAATTAAATGAATCCTTTGCCATTATCTTTTCCAGAAGAGTTTGAACAAACTACTTTTCCAGAAGAATTTGAATAAACTACTACCAGTTATCTTTATTTAATTTTACATTTTAACACAGCAAATAGTTTTCCTTTGTAATTATATAGGCTTTCAGTATTCGCTGATTTTAGCTTTCTGCTTCCTGGATTTAGGATGTAGCAGTTGTTATGTGCTTTTCTTTTACAAGTCAAGACAGATTGCATCACAACCAGGATTTCCTATAACCATGTAGAGAAGTTGTGCAAAACTATGGCAACACTACCTACCACATGGAGTTTATGCAATTTCCATTGCTAAAGAATATGAACATTTATCGTAACAGTCATTCACTTAAACAAAGCACTACATAATTCAGGCAGGTATCAGAATGGACACAACCCAACCCCCCCACCCCCCGGTAGATATGCTTCTTTTGGGTTTTCAGAAATTAACCACAATCAGAAAGAAACTAGATGCAAAAGAACAAATTACAGCAAAGGATAGTAGAGAAATCCAGCAGACTTACTTTTCCATACGACATTCCAGGTACTTTTTGGAGAAAAGTCTACATTTTTCAGATTGGTGACCAGAAGATTTGAGACAATTGAGGTAATCTTTCTTCTCCTGAAACAAACCCATTATAAAAGCTAAGGAACCAACAAGAAATTAAAAAGATTACAGAAATATTTCATTGTAAATTCACAAAACTAGCAAAAACTAAAATTTTAGAAGTAGGAGACTGAAAAGAAACAGCACCAAGTCACATTCATGCATGTGGTCCAAGGGGAAGATGCCTTTTTCTGGCGGTACTGGTCTCAATCCTCTATTTCCACCAAATGCACCACCTGCGGATATGTTTTGAAAACATAAAGGACTCATGAAATATGCACATGAAAAATGTTCAATTTTTTTCTCTCACAGGTAATCAAAATTAGAGGATTATGCAATGTCAATTCGTTTAAAAATGGATTGGTCCCCAGAAGAGAACAGTGCATGACACTAAGATAACACAAGGAGACTATTTATATTCTAAGATCAACAAATTGATACTTCAGTGAAAGAAGTCAACAACCGCAGCTTTCCTTCCACTTGAAAAGCTGCAACCCCTCTTCGTGCATTTTTACATGATTTTCCATACAAATTGCACCGAGATGTAAAGTTCCATGATGTAGTTATGCACTCGCACAACCAATCATAGAACCATGCCACAATGGTTTATCTCTAGAAATTTGAAATCTTAACCTATAAAAATTACAACTTGAAAAATGTCTTGTTAAGAGACATTTTCAAAAACTGATTGTTATTTCAACAAAAGAGCCAGCAATAACATCGTCAAACATATGCAGTGACTGGTGACTAGTAGTATCCCAGAATATCAAAGATAGCCGGCAAGTATCGCCCTATCATTCCCCTTCAGCGATTCTGCAAAATTTTCTTCTTCTTCTTCTTCTTTTCCAGTTTCAGGGTAAAACCCACAAAGAGTGAAAGGAACACAAAAGTAATTACTTGAATGTTTCAGTACAAAGTTGGAGATCAAGAGAAAAACCACCCCCATCATCTTCAATTCATTATATTAGAGACAAAAGAAAGAGAGATTGTACCTGCACTCATTTCAAGTGTCTTTGATTCTTGAGCTGCTGTCCTTCTCTATTTTAGCTTACCTACGCTATCATTGAGTTATTTACTTAACCCTAATGGAAAGAAAAACTCAAAAATTGAATCGGGTTATTGGTATGTGTATGCGAAGGCGACTGCTGCTATCGGCTATCCGCGCAGCCTCTTTGGTTGTTGTCCACACTGGTAGTTGGTTGGGTTGCTGTATGCGTGCGCAAAGGCGACCGCTGCTATCGGCTTGTTTTTTATTTTTTTATTTTGTTACTTCACTTAATTATGTCTAACTTTTATTAAAACTCATTACTTGATATTTACGAAGATTTTAGAATGTAGATTTGAATAATAACACTTTTTTCGAGTTTTTCTTCTAAAACGATGATGAATATCCATAGAGTAATTTAGTAACATTAACTATAATTAAATCTGGTCAGTTTTTACTGTAAATTTTACTGTATAATTTATAGTAAAAGGTTGATATCTTTTAATTATAGGGTTTTTTTTTAATTTTTTTTATTTAGTTTGTTAATAGTATTTTTTTTATTTAGTTATCACACTTTTATTATACAAATTTTAAATTTGATGGGTTAACCTAATTTGACGGGCTAACCCAGTTAATTCATATTTTTTCTAATTAGTTTTTTTTTTCAATATCCTAATGCCTTTAAGTTATAGGATTTTTTGTTGTTTTTTTATAATTAATTTTTTTATTTAATTTAGTTCGTTAATATTAATTTTTTTTCTATTTAGTTATTATATTCTCATAACACGGATCTCAGGTTTGATGACTTAACCTGATTTGACAGGTTCACCTAGTTGATTCAATTTTTTTTTCTTAATTATTTTTTTTCTTCCAAATTCCTTATGCCTTTAAGTTATAGATTTTTTTTTGCTTTTTTTTTTATTTTTAATTAATTTTTTTGTTTAATTTAGTTTGTTAATATTATTTTTTTTTCTATTTAGTTATCACACTTTCATGACACGAATTTCAGGTTTTACGGATTAACCTGGTTGATTTAGATTTTTTTTCTTTTTTTAATTTGCTTTTTCTTTCAATTTTTTCTTTTAATACCGATTTGATTGAGAATTAAATTTTATGATTTATTTTGTTTACTTTTCATTAGATTATCGTGATCTTATGAGGGGATTTTACTATACCCCTCCTCGCAAAGCACTATTCATTAGAATAGTGCTTTGGTTTTTTTCTTTGTTATTTCCTTTTCAATTAATTTTTTTGTTTAATTTCATTCTTTAATATTGAATTTTTTATTTAGTTTTCACACTTTCATGGCATAACCTTACAGCCAAACTCACATGCAAAGCTCTTGGATTTGATATTGCAGCCAGATCTAAGGCTCTTGAGTCTGACTTGCAGTCAGATCCATTTAAAAGCTTGAGTTATGCAAGTTTAATATTATTATTTGTATTAAAAATATTATTATTTTTATTATAATTAATATTGTTAATATAATAATTAATAAATTTGAAAAAAATATTATTAGTTATTAGTTTTTTTCTTTTTTTCTTTTTAATTAATCTTTTTTTCTTTGTTTAATTTAGTTCCTTAATATTAATTTTTTTTTCTATTTAGTTATCACACTTTCATTACACGAATCTTAGGTGTGATGGATTAACCTGATTTGGTGGGTTAACTTAGTTGATTCAAATGTTTTTTCCTTTTTCTTAATTAGTTTTTTTCTTTCAATTTCATCTTTTAATATCAAATTGATTGAGAATTAAATTTTATTATTTATTTTGTTTACTTGTTATTAGATTATCATGATTTCATAAGGGGATTTTCCTGTATTCCTCCTCACAAAGCACAATTAAGTGGAATAGTGTTTTGCTTTGTTTTTTCCTTTTCAATTAATCTTTTTTTTTTTTAATTTCATTTTTTAATATTAATTTTTTTTTCTATTTAGTTATCATACTTTCATAACATGGCCTTGCAGTCAAACCTACATCCAAGACTCTTGAATCTGGTGTTATAGTTAGATCTAAGGCTCTTGATCTCGACATTGCAGTCGGACCTACATAAACTTAGGTCATACAAATTTAATATTATTATTAATATAACAAATATTATTATTTTTATTATAATGAATATTACTAATATAATAATTAATAAATTTGAAAAAAAATATCATTAATATTGAAAAACAACCATAGATTTGATTTGAAAGGTAAAATTTAAAACTTATACTTTAGTCAGACATGTTTAATATTATTATTGTCATTATTATTAATATAATTATTAATAAAATTTTTTAAAAATATTATTACTATTGAAAAAAATTATAGATTTGATTTAAAGGATAAAATTAAAAGTTATTATTATTGTTGTTGTCGTCGCCGTTATTCTTGTTGTTATTATTATTATTATTAGTGTTATTCTTATTATTATTAATTTTTAAAAAAAGTATTATTACTATTGAAAAAAACCCATAAATTTGACTTGAAGAGATTAAAAACTATAAGAACTTGGGTTAGATAAGTTTAATGTTATTATAAATATTATTATTTTTATTATTATTAGAAAAACCAAACCCTAAAAACTTAAGTTTGGCT
>Ga0325410_1007488_pt1 | contig 11923 bp, 5 predicted proteins | sample PopdelMetagenome_16_FD_206182 | JGI IMG/M metagenome (GOLD analysis project Ga0325410, IMG submission 206182) | Populus deltoides microbial communities from Bellville, Georgia, United States - Xylem-PdIQD-R3 | ecosystem: Host-associated > Plants > Phyllosphere > Stem > Wood/Secondary xylem... | reverse complement strand
CAATAGTTTTAGATAACACATGGAGCTCAGGTAATCTCTCTTTCTTCATAAAAATCCCATAAATTTAATAAAATTTATCTCAATCAAATTGGTAGAATAAACTATATAAAGAAACAAAAAGATTTTACGTTGCTTTATATAGCATTACGTGATTTGATTTAAAAGGAGAGATGTTAAGGAATTTGAATAGATGGTTTTGTGTGGAAAAGAGAAATCACAAGTTTGACAGGAACACTAAACAATTTTGTTAATTGAAATTGAATGGGAGATGAAGATTTAAGGTTTCTAAACTTTAAAAATATATCCAAATAATATATTTTTTTATTTTTTTAAATTTATTTTTCACATTAACACATCAAAATGATAAAAAAATACAAATTAATTTAAATCAAATAAAATTTTTATTTTTTTTCAAAAATATTTTTAAAATATAAAAACATCTAGAATGTATCTATAAATTGAAGAAGTTTATGATATTTTTCAAAAAAACAAAAAGATAAATAGACAGTCATGATTCTTATGATCAATGGAGTTATGGAATAAAAAAAATCATGAAGTCAATGAGCAAGATTTATATTCCATGTGTCCTAATTTCCCAATAATTTGTCATGAATCCCACGACTTAACTATAGGTTAGAGCTAGACAATAATGACTCGCTCTTTGCCTAACATGTAAAGATACTCTATGCCTGCATTAACTATATTTCAGACTATAATTCTAAGAAGCAAGAAACCTGAAACCACAATTTCGCATGCATACACACTATCTTAAGAATTGATTAGAATTTGATATCTATATGACTAATCACATCAAAAACATGCATGAGAGAATTCAAATCCATGTCGCCGTCTATAAATATAAGAAACTAAATATCTTGGATGCCAGACAAGAATCCATTTAGCCATTAGTGCTATACTCTAGCAAGAACCACTTCATAGGCCTAATCATTTGTGTTGATTAATGAATTTTCAAATGCCCGAGTTCTTACTTGTTTCCATTCAGTGATTTAGCTCGAAATGTAAGAAACTGGCGGAAGAAGTGTAAGAGAGTATGCAAGGTCCACAGAAGATAAAAAAAAAAAATACCAACTTTGATCAGGGAAAATCCCCAAAAGTATGAAAAATTTCTGCTCCTCTAGAGCAGTACACGTTATGGACAACCTGGAAAACAAAATTGGATGATGAAAAGATTCTATCCTACTCTTCCAGGCCTAGAGATAAAGCACCTAACCATGATTAAACTGCATTTCTTCTCTGCTTGTATGTTATTCACGTAGTTACTACTGACTGTTTTTCCAATGTCAAAGTGTTGCTCCCGTGCCATCACCGAGCATTGCTTCTGTGAAAAAATAAAATAAAATGGTAGCAGTACACCGATCCCCATCTATTCTGAATTTGCATATCTGTGATGTAGAAGATGCTTCACAACTTCATAAGAGGAAACCACAATCCCAACAGATGGCCCGGCACGGCCAACACGAGGACCAACACCTGTGAAAAGTGCCCTCATTCCTCCATCCCTGTTTCAATCAAATAATAAATCATACATAAATTAAGAAGTTCAGAAGATCTGTCATGGCAATGCAATCAAGTGGTTTGCATGCCAGCAGCCTACAAAAAACACTGAACAACCATTTGGCATCATGTATTAAAAAAGATGGGCTTCAATCAACAAATACATTCATGAAATTAGGAAGGTACCTCCAAACCTCCTTCAATGTTTGCCGGGTAGTCATCCTCAATGCTCTAACAGGATCCTTCTGAAAATCAAATGATGATATCAAATTTGTCAGACATTGTAGATCAAGATAGCAGTGCATAAATCTCAATTTTCAGGCCACAATCTGGAATCCAATTCATTTGGTTCCTTTTGTTCTCATTTGATTTTCATGAGACAAACATGTATATTTCATTGCCCTGTCTACTTCTATTTGTTTTTCAAAATATTGATTCCGAACCAGTATTCATTAGCCCTAAATTACATTCTACATGGAACACCTTAGCACATGTTTGGAGGCTAACATCTGCATAAAATTGCATTCAGAAGGGCAGGGGAAAGCAACAACCTCTATCTGCCGGCGGGTTTTTGCAACATCTAGAGGGCATGTGGCAGCAGCAGCAAGACTTCCTGCGACAAAAGCAGCAGAAAAGTTTGCTCCAAAGACTTTAAAAGCATTGGGGTCCTCACCAACCAAACTTAGAAGCCTTCTCCTGATCTATATCAATAGAAAAAAGAATTTGCCATTTCTCAGCAAAATATACAGCATATAGACAATAACTACATCCAAAGTCCATTAGCCATTTTTTTTTGTAGAAATGCAAGAAGATGGCTACTTACTGGCTCAAGGGTTGACCAACAAATTGCCGAGTATGGAACATCACGAGCAAGCTGTGCTCCCATGCCTGTCCACAAGATGCGATAGCCTCTCACTGTTGCAAGAAACTGTGTTAGTTATCGCAATAAGTAGTTCCAAGACAGTAAGTTGATTATCCCGTACTATACATTAAAAGAGACACTCTTTGACTTTGGAGACCTTCACTTTAGCCTTTTTTTTATCTTCCAACTGGAATTCTACGTTGTCCTTTTATATTTGAGATATTTTCACAGGTTTCTTATAGGTGGTATGTATGGATTTTAATGAGCCAATGCCAATCAGCAGGAAAATATTTTTTCTTTCATGGATACTGATATCCAGTGAACTTTAATTAATCCTCACCAGTCATGACAAACTAGAAAGATGAGTCTGAGGCAACAACCTTTTATTAATTGGTGTAGGTGAATTTCAAATGAGGCATGAAACAGGATACATATTCCACTACCTTCAATTTCCAATCCAAGGAAGATCCAAAATTATGCAATGATAAAAGAACCATTTACCATTTTGAACATTGTTTGTACTTCTGACATGGGAGAGGACCTCGACTAATGTTTTCCAAACTCCCGGAGGTTTAACAGTTTGAGCTGCCTTAAATGCCTACGGTTGAAGAAACAAACAAGTCAAGTAAGAAGCTCCCCTGAAAATAAACAACAATCCAGGATCAAGTATTGAAGCAAACACAATTTCATATTATAAACTTAGTTTTTTAAACAATGTCTAGGGTGGTAAAACATATACTAAATCATTGAAATTGTGTAATTTCCAGTTAAACATGTTCTGTCACAAAATAAATTAATGTATTAAGGAAGATTGCAAATAACATCCTATTATGTTAGTTGTACTGCATTATGGAATTTGGGAGAACAGTGAGTAAAAAATTGTTGTCCGCATAATTAATTGGAAACAAAGATTCATGCACCAAATTGTAATTCATAGAAAAGAAAGAACATACACTATATATATACATAAACACACAAAAAACAGACATGGAAATCATCTCAAATTCTATGTTTCCAACGGATAGCACCAGTCCAGACTACGTTGGGTGACTTAGAGATCAAATAAAATTATAGAATACAGGAAGAGAGAGAGAAAAATTACAAATTGCCATGGTAAATCATTATCTACTTAAACAGGTGACATCAACAGTTCCGTTTCTAGTATCACGTTGAAACAACGACATCAACAGTTCTGTTTCTAGCATCATGTTGAAACAATGACATCAACAGTTTACTACTAGTTGTAGAATAGGGAGCTTGGAATCTGGATCCTTGTATCGGTACTGGAGATGTATAAAAGATGAAATCATTTCTTTACCATGCCAACAGGGGGATCATTCCCAATATAACACAGACAAAATATATCTATGAAATCATTTATCTACCTGCATGCGGGTTCTAGCAAGTTCGATAGGATAGCAAGTTGCGCAAGCTAACGAACGTGCCAATGAGCCTGCTACCAAAGGTACATATGGAGTGGCACCAGGAATATTTTGAGCAGTTAGATCCTCCAGCCAGTTACGAAATAAATCATAGCATGGTAGGTAGATCCCAACCTGCATGAGGGAGTACGAACAAACATAACTAAGAGCTGATATAATACAAAATATTTCAACCTTGCAATAGAACCACCTCTCAACTGAAAATTTCCTTGCTGATTGAGGGACTTACTGTTGGTACAGCCAGAGCCAGACCAGCATTTGTGCCTCTCCATAGCCTCGCAATTCCTTCCTACAAAATTTTCCTCCAATTAAACAATTGATAGTGGTTCAAGCCCGTAGAAAAATCAAAACCAGAGTCGCTATGGATAAAACCCTAGAGTTGAATATGCAAATCACAATCTTTTCACAATACGAAAGATCAATATGCAAGCCTGCAACTGGTTCACCCAACACTATGTCAAACTTTTGATATCAGCATCTGAGATGACCACTGCAAAATACAAATACAAGCACTTCACTGTCCAATCATGCTGCTTGCTGTTCTATCAGTTCTTTTTTGTTGTTTCACCCCTAGAATTATTTTCAATTCTATATTATCACAAATTACTAACAAATCACCAACCTGCCGTATGATTTTGTAGAAAACATCTAGAGTTCCCTTATACTGAAAACAATCAGGAGGACAAATTGACACCGTTCCATGAACCCCAGCATGTGTACATGATGGCGAACACCTTAAATCAGCGAACATCTGAGCCAACACCAAACATCCCCAATTAATTGCAAACTTTGGCAGTGCGAAGAATTTATACAGCTGTTACATCCAAAATAAAAACGAAAAGGAAAGAAAAGAAAAGAGAGAAGTCCATACCATGGTTGGCCCAAAATATGCCATTCTACTTATAATGTTACTTAAGGGGTGTGAGTATGCAACTCCAGCTGCCTGTGTTTGCAACCTTGTCTGAAATCAAAGATCATGAAATAATTCAGTAATCACCATGCTTTTACATTTTTGAACCACTAAAAATAACATAAAAAACAGAAATCATATCCCATTAAAAAAATGAATCAAAACTCGCATTCAAGTAACACCAATGGATCTTGTAGACAAAACCCATAACATTTATCAACAACATTGGCATAAATTAACAACCCAAAATCACAAAATCAAACAAAAAGAACACCTCACTTTCAATTTATAAAAAAAACCCAAAACCTAAAAATCAACATGAAGCACAAATATCACACTAATAAAAAAAATGTTAAACAATATTGACATAACCTAAATATCCGAAACTGAAAAAAAAAAAACTGAAACCCATAAAAAAATAAGAAAAAAACGTAAATAATTACCTTGACAACATCAAGAGGGTTAACAATAATAGCAGACAAAAAAGCCGCACCAGCAGCAGACACAGCTCTTTCTCCAATCCCTAAACTCCCATCTGTCGTAGTTGTTGTGACTGCACTATTCGATTCTTGTTGCACCTGCGCATCACAGAATCCTCTCTCAGAAAATCCTCCATGATCATGATTACCATCAAGAGCCAACAAATCATGACCGTTACTGCTGCTGCTATCGTTATTTATTTCCCATTGATTTTGAGTTATCTCTGCCTCCATCATCTTAAAAAAAAAAAAGAAAAATTTTGAGAGATTAAATAGATGTTTATAGCTAAAAAAAAATAATGGGCTTTTGGTCTTAATTAAAGAGAGTGCATTTTCTCGAGATTTTTGTGTTCTTACCGATTCCTTGGAGAGCAGGAAAAAGAACAGGTGGTAGAGGGTAGAGGACCCTGTTTGTGTTTATACTTAAGGCCACGTTTGGAGACGGGTTTTTTTTCTTTCGAAAGAAGCGTTATTTTAGGGTTTTGTTTGCCTTTTTTTTCTTCTGTGTGGGCTGTTGTAATATCAGTTTTTTTTAGAAAAACAAAATGTATTGTTAATTTATTGTGGTTTTATTAGATATAAATTTCACAAGTTGATCTAACTTCAAAAAATTCAATTGATTATTGGGGTAAATCTTTTTTTTGAATGATTGATTCGTCTCCTTGATTAATTTGAATTATAAAGGTTTGAGAATAATTTCTTATTTAGTTTTTATTTTAGATTTATGAATCTTTAATTTATCATTAATTATTTTATAATTTACTTTTAGAGAGTAGAGATCATTAAAAAATAACATTAAAAAAATAAATACAAGAAGATTGGATACAACATCATTTCTCGTATTAATGAGTTTTTGTAGGGTTAATTATCAAAATAAAACTTTTATTTTATATAAAATACAGAATAATAAATAGGTAAAATATCAATTTGTAATCTGGTTGATGATCGAGGATAAAAATTACCATTTCAATTCTATATTTTTCAAAACATTTACTTATAGTTTTTAATTTTAATTATATTGTTAGAAAATGTGAAAAAATAAGTATTCAAATAAATTAGATGTTCATTTTATTTTCAATAAGAAATGATTTTGATTTCATCAATGACAATGATTGGATAATTATAGTTTCTTATATCTCATGTTTTCAGAATAGACCTTTAAAAAGAGATAATTATTTTCAAATCAATTAGAAAAAAATAGTTATCACAAACAATATGAAAATAAATAATAATTATACAATAAAAAAAATTGTGATAGTAATACGATAATAACTCACTAAATTGCCTTCCTGAGTTAAGAAGAAAAAGGTTGCGAAAAGGAAAAGACTGCATTTCGTATTGGAAAAAAAAAGTGAGGAAACAAACAGGGCCTTATTGGAGACTTCAGGGGCGCCGTTAACTAGTTCCAGGGTTTTCTAGGTTCTTCCGTGGCCCTCAAGCCGAGGCGCGATTCCCGTTTAGAATCAACGCTACCGAAGTTACAGCTGGACACTTATACCCTGTTGCTCTTTCAGCAATATACTGTTCAAGGGGCGCGATGCCAAGACAATTTTCATAACTATTTTTTTTATTATAATAATGAAAATAAATATTCATAAAAATTAAAATAATTTGAATTTAGTAGAAAAAAATATTTCTTTAGACAAAACTCATTTTTCACTTTTTATTTTTTTAATTTTGACAAAAATATATTCTATAAGAAGTATTGTGATAGAGGATCAAATTTATTAGGAGTATAAATTAATAAAAACACTAAAGAAAAAACATAGCGGGCAATGACAGCATATGAAATACTATCAAAATCAACAACACTAGCTTACGCGAGAAGTGGGCTAATGTTAGTCGGGATTTGGATGACGGACAATCCAAGGCACATATGAAAAGACAACAAAATTAGCATTAAAAGGTTGCTAATTAGACATTCAATTTGTGAGAGAAAATGGTAGTAGAGTTATGAGAAGTTTTGTTAGTTTTTATACATCGCTAATTGAGGAAAAAATTGTTAGGAAAAATATTGATAAATGAAATTGAGTTGGATCATTTCCATACTTGTACGTTGGCATAAAGGGTTTGAGAGAGTCGGGTGAATTTATAAGGTTCATGATGACTGTCTAAAACTTTATGTGGACATGTTTGTGAAGAGAATGATGGAACCTTAGGGGATACTTTGGGGGTGATCAGTATCATGAAACAAGTTTGTGGGTGAATGATTTAACATACGGGTTTGTAAAAGGAATGAGTGTTATGTTGTGTATGACTTAGGGGGGGTTGCATGTGAATTTCTAGAGACATGTGCAAAATGTGATAGTGGTGGTATAGTCTCAACAGTTTTGGGATGATCTCAAAGTATTTGATTTAACTTTGTTTGGAAACAAACAAGGACGTTAGAAAAACATAGTTATAGTTTTGGTTTGGAAAAATTGATGATAGGATTGTCAATGTTCTTATTACTATATATTTGATGGACTAAATTATGGTGAATATGGGTATAACCAAGAGGGTTTATATTAGGGCACCACATTGTAAAAGTGGACAAACTTAGAGTAGATGTACTTCATGTTTGTTCCGACAAGGACATCAAGTTCTTTTGTTGGGGGAGGTTTGTTAGAGGGTTAGATTCATCAAGGGTATAATGATAAAAACGTTGTTGGAAAGACACATTAGGCAATGGCAGCCCGTGAGACAATGTTGAAATCAATATCAACGATAGCCTGTGGGACAATGTCAAAATCAATAGCAATGACAAAATCGATAATATTGGCTTACATAGGTAATGAGCTGATATGAGTTGAGACTTGGACGACAAACAATCTAAGCACACATGAAACATATCAGAATTACAAGTTAGACATTCAATTTATAGGGGAAAGTAGCAACATAGTTGTGGGAAGTTTTGGTTGTTTTCAGACATCACTAGTTGAGAGTAAGACTATCTAGATCGTGAGTGATGGGCTGTCAAACATGGGATGTGGTTGGGGATACTCTGCAAAGTCACTAAGTTCATGGGAACACAAGGGGAGATTGCTCAACACTTGCTGGAATGAGGCCACTAAGTTTATGGAGAACATAGGGAGAAACTACCTCAGTGTGTCCTGAAAAATAAGGATGACAACTTTATCTTATAACTTCCACAAAATTGTTTATAAATAGGCTTTAAAGCCTTTTTTGTGTAGCATGCAAACTTGATGCAAGTTTTGTGCATAACATACATATGCAAATTTGTGTATATTCCTCTGTTAAGAATTAATAAAAGATTGAGAAAAAATTCTTGTAAATATTGTTGTGTACTTTGCTCTGTTTGTGTTAATTTCGCTTGTTTGGGACAAGTTAAAGTGTAGGAATTTCTTTGAGTGAGTGAAACACATAGTTGTGGACAAACACGAGTGAAATGATAATAAAAGACCGAATTTAGTTGGACTAGACTTATAGAAGCTAAAATTTATGGACAAAAATTTGTCTACGCGACACATTTTTTTTCAAATAAAAACTAGTAATGATATGTAAAACAATTTTAATTCATGAAGCAAAAAAATAATGTTTTGATTATTTATGTGTGACTATATAAAAAATAAAAGGATAATTAATTTGAGTAAATAATATAAAAATAAAAAAAATATTTTAATCTCATTAAATATTCATGTGCAATTTCTTTGAAAATTTGTGGATATTAATTTCACATATAATTATAAAACAAAATGCATATATTATCATAAAAAGTAAAAAAAATGATATAAATAAATAATATTTTAATTATTTATTTAATTAGGATTTTACTTTAAAATAAAAAACATTAAAAAAACAAGAAAGCATAGAGTATTAAGCTCAAGCATGCTTAAGCCTTTTAAGTCTAGGCCTACACATTTGCGCCTTGGAGTTGAGGCCTTAATTTTTTTTAATAGTATAAGATAAATGTGTAGTTCATATGAGAAGATAATGTTTTACCAACTACAACAATCTTCAAACAGGGAGTCCAAACTTTTAAACCTTAAAAACTAAAATTTAAATATATTTTTTTCAATCTAAAAACATGAAAAAAAAAACATTCTATAGTCTTAAAAAAACTCCATTTCCAACCATAAACACATTCTAGTTAGTCTAAGAACTCAAAATAAAATAAAATCAAACGAATGTTTTGGTCGTTGATCTATTTTTTTGGCATCATTAAACATAAAAACCACCTGTATGAAATCCCTCTCTTAAATATGAACCTATATACATCAAAATCAGAGTTATTAATTGTCAAAATGTGATCATTTGAGAGCATTCTTTCTTCTCTCTCTCTCTAGCGACTCTCTCTCTCTCTCTCTCTCTCCCCCTCTCTTTTAAATTGACAATGACTAAAATATAAAAGAAATAACTTTTTATTATTGAAAAGTAAAATTTGAAAATAAAAGGGACCAAAGTGTAGAATGTTGCATCCCATAAACATGAAAAATGAGAGGAAGAAAAAACCACCCTTATGCTTTTGTGCTAATTTAGTCCCTTTTTTAAAATAATATCATTTAAACCCTATAATTGCATTTTATAATAGTATTTTGTAATGTATCATCAAAAAAATATTTTTCATAGTGCATATATGAGAGCAAACAAAATAAAACAAACTCCAATACACAAAACCATGGTAACACAACTCACGAGGACTAAAAAACAAAGAAATAAAGTTCAATGACCAAAATACAATAAAAAATCAGGGACTTTAAAGAAAAAAAACAGTGAACAATGAAATAAATTTAGGTGCACAATGGAACACTTGTCTCATTTAGTTTAGTTTGAATGTATAAATATATACACTCACCTAATAAGTTTTGTAAATACCTAATCTTGTTAAATATATTTCATCGCCATCGCCATCATTACCAAAATTCTAGCACCACTATTCTAGCATTACCATCATCTCCACTATTAATTATCTCATTACTATAATCCTAAAGGGTATAGCTCAACTGGCCATGCCCTAAGTTTACTCTCTAGAGATCACAGTTCGAGTCCCACAAACCTTAGGGCAACATGAGGTTTACATAGTCGTTAACTTCAGGACCCGTGAGATTAGTTGAGGTGCGCACAAGCAGGCCCGGACACCCATGTTAATAAGAAAAAAAATTGTCTCATTACCATGATGCATTATTCTTGTATCACTATACTTTTTATGTTATAATGTATCACTATATTTGTATCACTATACTATATTTTAAAATATTTTTCTAGTAAGATGTTTTTTGTAAAAAGATTTTACATGTGACATATATTTTATTCATAAATATTTTACACAAAACAAATATCTCTTAATTAATTTCTTCATTCATTATAAAAAAAATATTTCTTTATTAAGATATACTTTTATGTTCGTTTTTTACAATTACACACTAGATTATTGTATAATTATTATCAAGGTTGTTAAAATCGCGAGTTGACTCTTAAAATCTTACGATTTTACGAGTCAACATGTATATAACGTTTCAAATCGGGTTAAAACTCGAAATCGGTCAAACTCGATCAAAATCAGTCAAACTCGGTTAAAATCGGTAAAATCGGACCGATTTTATGAGTTTGACCGATTTCAAGTTTTAACCCGCAAAAGTTAAAAAATTTACTGTTTCCCTGTCCGAGTCCCCTGACACTCCACTACATAGTCCTCACTCCTCAGTCTCCCCTTTTCCCGTTGCTCAAATCTCAAATTTTCAATCTTAGCAGACTAACACCAGCATTAGAGGATCTTGGGTATGGAAAAACCTTATACTGTATTTTAGGTCGGGAAGACATGATTGGAGGATCGAAACCATGGGAAGACAAAGGTAGATGGTGAGGAATCAAATGAGTAAAATAAGAGATAGGAATACTTATATAGAGAGAAATAATGTGTTTTAGACTAACCATTTGTTAACTACAAAGAGAGACGACAAAGACTCAGAGAGAACTTGAAATACATGTCTTGCTTGGTGGGATATTTGGACATTATTTCTAGGACTTGTTACTAACATAAAAAAGGTGGAATGTGAGGTGACATGAGATTAAATTGATGTCATTTTATATGTTTTTGTTCTCGTTGTCAATGATTCACTGTATTGGTCTCTGTTAATTTTTTTTTAAGTTGGTGATATACTTTAGAATGTTGTATTATCTCACTAGTTGCATGCAGTGTGTTTCAAGACCTGTCATCTAGAAAATATTCTGAAACTCTATCAATAAAACGTAGTTGTTCAATTTTATTTTTTTTTATATTTTCAAGTTATTTAAAACATTTATGAATTTTTATTTGAATTATGTATTTTAAGGTGTTCGGACATTTGTATTGTTTATTTCATTTTTATTTTAATCGTGTTATATTATTATTTACTACTTAACTGAAATTGTCAATATATAATTAGTTAAAATATTTTTTTTATGATTTTACAATCTGAGTTTATATTGTATATTTCGTATCGTATCAAAAAATTTTTTTGACAACCTTGATTATTATCTCATTAGTCTTATTTCTATCAGCCTAATGTCCAACGTCAAGAAAAACCTCTTTATTTTTTCAAACGATGCCTTATATAGTATAATTTGAGATATGAATATTGAAATAATTCTTTCAAATAAAAATTTCACTTAATGTGATTTTAAAAGGAGCTATTGCAATATAAATTAAATGCTTATGTAATAATAAATAAAATTGATATGAAATGAACAAAACTTAATTTAATAACTATATTCATAGCTTTAACAAAATAAGAGG
>Ga0325410_1007487_pt1 | contig 11924 bp, 7 predicted proteins | sample PopdelMetagenome_16_FD_206182 | JGI IMG/M metagenome (GOLD analysis project Ga0325410, IMG submission 206182) | Populus deltoides microbial communities from Bellville, Georgia, United States - Xylem-PdIQD-R3 | ecosystem: Host-associated > Plants > Phyllosphere > Stem > Wood/Secondary xylem... | reverse complement strand
ATATGGTCACAAGAGATTTATTGGAATCTTCATGCTACTATCGCGGTTGGTGAAAGGAAATACCCAACCCGAGAAATTTAATTTATTAAATGAGATTCAAAATTGTTTTATTATAGTTATAAAAAAATATATTTTATTAAAATACAGTTTTCAATTAGACTCCTTAATTAATCACAGTCATTTTGATTAAATGTTGTGTGCAATAAAGCATGTATTGGTAATATTGAATAGTTAATAAATAGTCTGCAAGTAAATTTTATTTCAGAATAGAGGAAAATCTTTAAAAAGCATATCTATCTTAATTATTGGTGTTATGGCTCATATTAATTAAAACCTTTTTATCCATAATCTTAACTATTTTAATACTTGGGTAAGTTTTTGATGGTAAATTGATGGATTGATTATTAATTAAATATATTTACACATGTAATATAATTTGTTGTGTTTTCATCATATTAAAAAGCCTAATATACCTTGAAAAAATATTGTTAATATAGACTCAAGTTACTGATTATTTTTACTTAAATAGTGTAATGATGATTTTATTTTTCTTGTAAAAAAAATTATTGAATTGATTATTGGAAATATTAAAACTTTTCACATAATTCGTTAGTCATTACTAAATTAATCAGGGATACATAAATCTTTTTAAATAGTAGTTAGCGCATACAGCGTTTTCTAATGACTAAATTGGCATCATCAACATGACGGTGCGATGACGATACATTTTTTTTTCTTCTCCTCCCACTTCTCTCTTTTCTCCCTTTGAAAATCACACTAGCCATGTATAATTTTAGATTTATCATCTAATTTATTTAGATGTCAAATACAATTCTTGTTTTTTTTTATTCCTTTTGTAAAATCTTGATTTCCTTTCAATTTCATTTTTCAGATCCAATTTGTGATATTTTGTTTTTTTTTAAATTTAGCTCTCATTATTTTGATTATTTTTTTTAGTTATTTTATTAAATTGATTTTTTTTTCAATTGCACAATTCAATCAAAAAATTATTTTTTATTTTTTAGTTTAATTTTAATCCTCACTCTTTTGATTTTTTTGTAAATTTGATTTTTCTTTTCAATTTCACCCTTTAATAATTTTTTTTTTAATTTTGATCATCATTATTTTAATTGTTATTTTTTGTTTAAGATCATTTTGTATAATTAAAATTCTTTTTTCAATTTCAGCTTTCAACATTTGATTGTTTAAGAATTGAGTTTTGTAGTTTTTCTATATAGAATGCTTCTTGTCTAATGATCCAGTTCACAAGTTTGAAAAGTTAACACGGGTTCACATCGTTTTTTTTTTTGTTTTTCTATTGTGTATTTTCTTTGCAACTTTTATCATTCGACATTGATTTTTTTTTTAAAAGAGCTTTGTAATTTTTTTCTTTTCTATCGGTATTCCGATCTCATAACATAAACCGCAAGTTTAGTGGGTTAGCTTAGGTTACATGTTTGTTATGCTATTTTGGATTGAATTGGACTAATTTTTTTTTCCTTTTAAAACCAAATTTTATCATCTCATATTTAATGGGTTGAGAATTGAGTTATATTATTTATCTTATTTTGAAAGAATATTTATTTTTAGGTTATCATTTTTTTTGTTCTGTTAATTTGATCTATTTGTTATTGTTGCTTATTTTTTTCTATCATTCTATTATCTAATTAAAATAAAATCAATTTATTTCTAATTAATAGTGAATTCTTTTCCTATTTTAAAATGTGTTGAACATCATTTTTATGGAAAAAAAGTCAAACCCCTCAAGCACGGGTCCACACCTATAATTAAACTTCCATATTTTTTAGAAATGTTTAAGAAATGATTATAAAAAATAAAAAATTCACAAACTTAAAAGGACTAATAACATTTTGATTAAACCACCACCATGATGCTTAAATTAACACAATATCTTTATTACAATAACATTTTGGTCTTGGTCTTGAGTTGCTTAGTTCTTGCCGTTGTTTTATTAGTATTTTTTTTTAATATAAGTTTTAATTTTTAATTCTTTTGTAAACTTTAATGTATAGTTTTTAAACCTTACTTGCAATAACTCTAAGATCACAAGAAAGATAGGTTTACTAGGGTTATTTTGGGTCAATTTAATTTTTTTATTTATAAAAAATAAAAATAATATTATTTAAAAACTTATAATAAAAAAAATTAATGAATTTTGACTAAGTTTACTTGAGTTTTTGATCAAATTAATTTTTATTTTTATTTTTATTAAAACTCGACTAATCTAGACTTGAATTACTCAAATTATGAATTAACCCACTAGATTTTAAAAGTGATTTTTACTTAGAAATATAACGAAATAATATTTTTTTTATTTTTTTAAAATTATTTTTGATATTAGTTCATCAAATCATCTAAAAACATAAAAAAAATATATTAATTTAAAGCAAAGAAAAAAATTAAAACATTTTAACTTTTTTAAAAAAATATTTTTAAAATATAATAACAAACATGCTTTAATCTGGATTAAAATAGGTAATGAGATTGTTTTATTTTTTAAAAACACTATTAGCAATCATGCTATTAATTAATGTAAGGAAACATTTCTGTCAGATTCTGAAGATTTTGGACTTGGTACATCTTTTGAGCATTCAAAATTTAGAGAGACAGCAAAGAAATTGGAATGTCCAAGCTACGGGTACACGTGTTGCTCATGCAAGTCAGTTTTTAAAGATCCATCCAAAAACAGAGGAGACAAAACTTATATGAAGATTTTCTTTTTCTATCTCTAACTTATGTGACTCTGCTTGCACGTGCGCACGTGCAAAATCTTAGATGCAAGAAGTCAACTCCGGGGGTTTCGTCAATTCATGTATAAAGAAAAGCACTTCTATGAAGATTTACCGTACAGCCTCTTTCTCTTTTGTTTGTCAGCTTAAGGATAAAGCGGCTTCGCAGTAGATTTGAAGAAGGTCCCCTTACTCTTTCAATATTTTTATTAAGACCCTGTACTTTATATTTTATTAGTCAGTTTGATATTTACGAATGATCCAAATCTATCTTGAACTATTAGTTGACAATGACTTCGGAAGCGTTTGGGAAGGCGGTTTAATTCGTGTTTTTAAAAAATTTAAATTTTTTTTACTAAAATTTAATATGGTTTGTACGTTTTGGATTATTTTGATGTGCTGATGTCAAAAATGATTTTTAAAAAATAAAAAAAAATCATTGACATGTATTTTGGAAAGAAAAGTTATTTAAAAAACACCCGCAACCACACTGCCAAACATGCTTTTCATCTCTAACATTTGAAATTTCTTTCTTATTTTGGTTTTTGATCTAGAAAAAAAAAACTCATCAATCTACATCGATATCATGTGACGTCGCAAAACCAACAAATTTATTATAAATATACATAGTTATGGTATATAAATTAGTAAATAGAACATGCAAAACTAGCATATATTTGGATATATTCTGATTTAGAAGAACAATTAATTCATCGAGATGAAGAAAAATAGGGCAAATGATATTAGCAAATAATTGTATTTTAAGAGATAATTATTGCACAAATTAAGAGTGGAACTAAGATATTAAGAATGAGGGTGCCAAAATGAAATTTATAATTGTTCTTTTTTGTTTTCTTTTGAAAATATAGATATTTTCTGCAGTAAACCTTAAATTTAAAGGTATATTTAAAAAGTTTAGAAAGATTAGGGACTAATATGAAACTTTTGAGAGAGCCACAGCCCGACTAGGCATAACATGGTTCTTCCCCTTTTCCCGAGGCCTTCTTTCTTTACCAGCAAGAACTAACATGGTCAGATTCTGATTATTAGATTAATGGGTAAAACTTTCACAATTAAACCAAAATCGATCCTGAAAATATATATATATATGTTAATACAAATTCAATCCACTTCAAAAATTAAATTCAAAATTCTTTGAATTTAGATTTTTTATATATTTTTCAAACATTAAAGATTCAGTAAATCATGAAAAATAGAAAATAAGTTGAAATATTCTCAAATTTTGTGGGAGTTCCGGGAAGATCACATGGATATACATGGACAAATTATTAATATTGGTGAAAACCTTTAGCTAAAAATATGAAATTCTTTAAGAAGATTTGGTGACAAACAAAGTTTGACATGATGATATCAAAATTCTAGAAACATGTTCACAAACAAACTTTTAGCTAAAAATATGAAAGTTTTTATGGTAAAAATATGTTTTTTTAAAAATATTTTCTTTTATGTTTTGTATTATTTTGATGTTCTAAAATATTTTAAAGTAAAAAATATTTTAAAAATAATTGCTATCACAATATCATACACTACCAATATTTACAAGTTAATTGCAGCTCCTAGTTCCTACCATGTATGAAGATAATTTCACTTTAAATTAGCTTTTAAACAAGGAGGATTTTGAGCATTCAGGTGACTAATCTAGATTTATTTTATGGATGAGCTTATAAATATTTTTATGGATAAATGAGATAAGTTTAGAATTAAAAAAAAGTTTTAGAACAATCAACCTAGGTTTACTTTTTAAAATTGTAATAATAAAAGATCTGAGTATTGAATTGAAATTAAATTTTTACATGTAATTTTACATATAGTTTTAACTAAATCAACCATTGCATCGCAAAATAAGCGGTTAGATTTTTCAAAATCATATTTTAAGCCTTGTTGCTCCTGGTTGTGTTGATTTAATTATTATTATTTTTTTTTTTAGATTCTATGTTTTAATTCTGATTTTTTTTGTTTATTTACTTTATGTTTTTAGGATTCGTAGCTAGTTGTTTCCTATCAAAGCTAGGGTTTTATAGTATATTTAAGGACATTGTAAACCTTTTAAGAAGATAATCATCTAATATATATTTTTTTAAATAATAAAATTGTAAATTCAAGATTAACATCTATGATTTTCTTCCTAATTAAATTTTTATTTTTTTATTTTTTATGTTATCATTATTCTATTTAGCTTTTGCTTGCACGGGTATATATAGGAAAAACATGATAAGAAATTCAATATTGAGTCAAATTATCAAAAACATGCAATCGTTCAATATCAACTTAACAAATTCCATATTTCATTAGCGCATAAAAAAAACCAATAAATCTATGCAACATGTGGATAAACCATAGTTTTAAGACCCGGTCCGATTCAAGGCTCGAGTTTCGGGTTTTGATCGGGTCACCGGGTCATCTTGGTTATTTTTTTTTAAAATCAAAATGATGTCGTTTTAGTAAAAAAACAAAAGTCAACGGGTTGCAACCAGGGTTTTGATCGAGTTTTGCCGGGTCAACCCGCCGGATCAGCCGGGTCACAACAAATTTTTTCTTTTCCTGTTTTTTCTTCAACCTGACCCGGTTCCAGCTCCAAGTCAACCAAATCCCGGATCCACTTATCGGGCCGGGCCGGATTTTAAAACTATTGGATAAACTAGTTAATTAATAGATGTATACCTGAAGGCATGAGGCTTGACCCGTTGATGGACACTTGACGAAGAGCACAAAACATAAAGCCAAAATAGCTGATTTGCATGTTGTGGATAGAGGAATCCCATATTTTCCTTTTGCAAACAGCCCTTTCAGAAATGGCCAGAAGCATAGGACCACCATTATGCTACACATGCAATATCCCTCCCAGCCCTGAGCCATCGTCACTGATAGTTGCTTTCCTCGGAAGCCCATGATCAATGCCGTGAGTTGCAGCAGCAGAACGGCTGTCCCTGCAGGCACAAAAATCAGTGAAGCATCGAAGGTGAACCTGCCTTCATCGCCATCATTATTTGAAGATTGGTCTTTCAGTACTGTAACTTCAAAAACTGTATCTGATATTCTTAAAACCTTCAAGATTACACTTAAGACTCCAAATAACCATGCATTCATTGTATTTATTCTTGCCATCCTTCGGTTATTCCACCATGCACGGATTGACAATCCAGTTTCGAGGTACTCTATTAGAGTGTAGATGACATAACACAGGAAAAGGGCCACATAAATATATATGGCTGGCTCATGGACCTGCATTCATCCATTTTCAAGTTTGGAAAAAGAACAAAGAATGAACATATCAATCTATATATATACACGTGCGTAAAAACTTAAAAGAGTAATGATTTTTTTTGTTTGAGAATTCGGTAGAATTTAACTTGATAGATTGCACTTGAATAAATAAAAGATTTAGTTTTATGTGCAAGTGAGATAAATGAAACAAAGGCTCACTATTACTGGCCAAAACAGTCCCTAAAACCACAGGCAAAGGTGCACAATAAACCTCAGCAGATTCTTTCTTGCATGTTATCAAGAAGGCAAAAATAGCAGTAAAAAATGGTGTGGTTGCCCCAATAACTTGATTAAAAGACACAGACAAGTACCTTAATGAAGTATGTCAAGAACTTGGTCATTAATGGTGGTGGTTGACACGGTGGTGCCATCCATTATTCTTAGGTTGCTGATTCTCCTTGTTGCCCATGTTCGTGCCTCCACCATCATCCTAGGCTTCAAGTGCAAAATGAGTTTTCACAAAAACTTCAATGATCCAGCTTGGTTGTTGGTACGGTATCATAGACCCATCAACCAGAGCATCACTGTTGAATCTTCTCAAGAGGTACAACTGTGTTGTTGCTATTTCTAGCTAATATTTACTTTATAAAGAGATCAAATATTCTTCAACAGAGAAGAAGAAGACGAGGAAGAAGAAGAAGAAGAAGAAGAAGAAGAGAGCATCGTTTTTCTTGAAGCAGATTGTGAAGTGAAAATGGGGATTTATCTAGCAAGGCATAAACAAGCGGAGGATAAACATACACTCGAATTTTCATCTTTTATATAATTTGAATGACAAAAAACAATAATAAAACATTGATGACTCTATATTTCATAGAGCATGAATGTATAGGGGTGACTTCTTCAATGACTTGAAAAATCCTAAAGGATATGTAGTTTGTTGCCATAAACGTTAAATATATGTCCACCAATTGACAGTGATCAACGTCTGATCGTGCAAGAAAGAACAACTGTAAGAGTGAATTATTAAGAGAAAGAAATCAGAAGAGCACGTAAAAGGGACCATTTAGGTCTTTTTGCTCACCTTGGGCAGGAAACTCGAGCTGGTAATGATACAATAAGCTGGCAACACTGCGTAGCTAATCTCTCGAACAGAGCTTATCCCCTAGTAAGGATTCACATATACGTAGAAGGGTGCAACCGGTTAAATTCTAAATTTATTTTTTAAAGTTTATTATAAATTTTAAAGCCACTAAATATTTACCTAATTATTAATTTTAGAACCTCTAGAAATTAATCATGTGCACCCACAATTATATATATAAAAAAAAACCTAGAGGTACGCCAAACAATGTCTGAATTGGAGCTTGGCAGTAACTGTGGCAGTAATGGGGCTTCTTCTGCTGATCAATATTTCAAGCATACCTGTTGCCCACCTCTTTTGTTGGGTCATCAAGATTGGTCCACCCCGGGCTTCTTCTGCTGAATTTTTCTTGAATTATACATTGATAACTACAAAGATCTACCGAATTTTTACAGAGTCTTCTTATATCCTGATCACAAGAACATTCTCATATCAATAAAATTAAAATAATCTTTAATCATGTATTCCAACACTTTCACCATTGTTATTTATTTATCATATATATAAATATATAAATAAATATGCAGATTATCAAAAAAACATCATGAGTTAATTACATTCATTCATAATTCTGTTGTAACAAATAGTTATAAATCATAAAATTTGATTAACATATTCTAATTTAAATAGTTTAATTGACATAAAAAAAATACTCATTCTTACATGCCAAGTAGACATTACAATAAAAATACATATTACATGATTATTAATTTTAATCAAAAAAGATCATACATATTTATCAATCTACTCAAAGCTGCGAAGTACCTGTAATTTAATTTAACATAAATATAAAAAAGTTACTTAATAAACAAAACTAAACAAAAGAAACAACTTTAAATTTTACTTTCATTGCAACTATATTATACCACTTTCAATTATTTTTTTTACAAACCAATTAATATCAATTAATTCAATACGAATTATACTCACCCTCAACCCCGAGTTATCAACCCACTTCCAGGTATTCACTTACTCATCCGGGTATTGATTTTCATCCTCCATATCCAGGAGATAACCCATCATCGGGCAATTATGTCACCCTGTCTATTTTCTGAGTGCTAGTTTCCTCACTGGTTAATTAGTTTCTCCATCCATTACCAGACATTAGTTTTAGATCTGAGAAACTATCTCCCTTGCTCATTACCGAGCACTAGTTTCATTACTATCATTCTGTTAGCAATTAATTTACTAACGTGATCACAGAAGAAAATGCTCCGTTGGTAAAACTCGCGTAGGTAATTTTTGGTCTGTCGGTGAGTACATTGATAATAAAAAATATTATTACCGACGAATTTACTGACGGGAAAAGAGCGCCAAAAAAATATTACCACTTCATTTCATCAGTATAATTAAATTAATATACCGTATGCAATTTTGTCAGTGATTTTTTAAAAATATTTCTAAAAAAATCTATTTAACAAAACTAGAAAATAATTAAATTAATACAAATCAACACTTCATAATACTCAAGGATTGAGTTGCTTGGAAAAAGAAATAAGAAAATCAACTCAAACAAATTTGCAACAAATAATAACACCAAAAAAAAAAATCTGAGAATACCTATTTTAGAACCCATAATCTAGCAACAAATAAAATAATTTAAGTGGAATTGAACAACAAAATTAAAAAACAAAATCCAACAAAATTGATCTCATATGAAAAAAAATCTACAACAACATTCATATAATTATTAAGAACAAAAAAATTTAAAAAGAAAATAAAAAAACAAATATAATGCAAAAAAATAAGAAAGAAGAAAAAAAATCTTATCTTAATATAGTTGCGAGTGAAACCGAGAAGATAAAAGAAAAAACAAATTCAAAAAGTATGTTAATTAAAAAAAATGAGAAGAGAAAAGAAGAAAAGAGAAGAAGACATACTTGAGCGTGGAGGAAAAAAGGAGTTGAGGAAAGAAGAGAAGAGAGAGAAAGAAAGGGATGTTGGTGTTTTTTATATAAGGGAAAGAAGAGGCACATTTGTTGTGAAATGAGGGATTCCAGTATTTTTATTGGGGTATTTTATCAATAGTTTTAGCTACGGATAATTAAATATTAATATTTTTAATTATTATATCGGTGATTCCATCAGTAATATTTAATTTAAAATTTTAATTTAATAAAAAAATTTCAGAAACCGTCAAATATCACTGATGACTTTTCAATCTGTTAGTAATTATGTTTGTAATATTTAATTTAATCAAAAATTTTCAGAAACCTGCCAAATAACACCGATGATTTTTCAATCCGTCGATGATTTCATCTGTAAAGAACAATAATTAATCGTGCAATTGAGAAGTGAACAGTTCCAGAGCTTTCTGGAAAATACCGACGAAATTAAATCATTTTACACTTGACCTATTTTCACAATTTTTTTCTTATCTTTGTTTTTTGTAATATTTTTTTAGTTTTTCCTTTTCTTTCTTTACACTTTTCTTTTGGAAAAAAAATTATTTTTTATTCTTTACTTTTGAAATATTTATCACTATACACTTGACCTATTTATACCATTCTTTTTATTCTTATCTTCATTGTTTTGTAATTTTTTCTTTGCACGTTTTCTTTTGAAAAAAATATTATACAAAGACTACGAAAATGGTGTTTCACTGAAGTAATGACAACATTGTTATATTTTTCTACTACATTAAATATTAGTTTGAGATCTTATATGTTTTTATTAATGCATATAATCTTTACTTTATTTTATTATATGTAAGCATCAAATTTTTTATTCATAATTATATTTTTTTCGATGACAAAAAGTACGTTAATAAAACCTATATATTAATTCTTTTATGTTAGAAAAAAATATTATTCATCCTGTAGTGAGGTAAGTTGAATAAACGTGCTAAGATTTTTTTTTGTGCATTTATTGGCACAAGTGATTTTTGATCTATTTAATTAAATGCATGTATATAATTTTTTATTTATGATTAGGATCTTTTTTGTGTTAAAAAGCGCATTTGAAAAACTGGCATATTTATTTGTTTCGACAAAAAAATATATTTAACCCACAACGAAACACGAGTCAAATAACTAGAACGTATATTAAAAGGAAATCCACTTTCATTTTATAAATGACATGATTGAAAACTTTTCTAATTTTTTTACTATAGCGGTGGTAAATCTGTAATTTTTAGAAATGTTTTTTTTAGATTTGTTTATCCTTTTTTTTATACTTGATTTATTTATCACCATTTGCTTTTTTTTCTTATCTTCATTATTTTTTAATATTTTGTTTTTAGTTTTTTCTTTTTTTCTTTACACCTTTTTTTGAAAAAAATATTATTTTTTATTCTTTATATTTGGAATATTTATTACTCTACACTTGTCCTATTTATATTATTTTTTGTTCTTATCTTTATTGTTTTTGTAATTTATTTTATTTACTCATTTTTTAAAAAAATTATTATACAAAACTAAAAGTAAAAGGTGTTTCATTGCAACTATCTCACACGTCTTTATTAACATATATGATCTTTAATTTATTTTATTATATATAAGCATCGGATTTTTTATTCATAATTATATTTTTTACTCGATATCAAAAAACATATTAATAATATCTACACATTCATTCTTTTATTAAAAACAATTATCCAACTCGCAGCAAGACGAATCAAATAGAAGCGTTGACATCTTTTTTTTTCATTTATTGGCAGAGAAGGTTTTTGATTTAATTAAATGTATATATGAACATTTTGATTTGTAATTAGGATTCTTTTTGTGAAAAAAATGCATTAAAAAGCTAGCATATTTATTTATTTAAAAATAAATTATCAAGTAAAATACATAGTATTATATATTTAGCAATTAAACCCTTCAATTTTTGTTCCCACTAACCTCTGTGCCCCAGCTAGTATCGTACTCGTAGCCACAAGCAGCTACTTGGTGTGCTGCCTCAACTAAGTTTGGAAGATTTTTAGGACCAATATTTTCCTTTCCTTGTAATGCATGGGCAGCTGATCTGATAAACTCCTTTGAATCGCCAAATATTCTTCGCTGCTCCTCGTATGATAAATCCCCTTGTTCATAAACGACGAAGAAGAAGGGGTGTGATCAATCGATGATGGTTGCAACAGAAGAGAAGGAATTGCTATATAATAAGGATTACCATGAACTGTAGTGAGACGTTTTGCTTGATTTCCTGCCATTGAGATAGGGATGATCATTTTTGATTTCCTTCGATTTTTATAAAAAAAAATAATAAATTGAATTTTAAAAAATAAAAACCGAAACTGAAATCGGTTTAAACTAACCGGTTTCAGTTCGGTTTGGTTCGGTATTTTAGAAAAAAAACTGGTTTGGCTAGGTTTTTCAGTTTGGCTCGATTTTGGCTCGGTTTTTTCTGTTGGCTCGATGTTTTTGGTTTGGCTCGGTTTTTTTTGTTTTTTCCGTTTGGGTTCGGTTCGGTTTTTTTGGTTTTAGATTTATAAAATGAAAACCGAACCAAACCGGCCGGTTTTTTTAAAATTTTAATTAATTTAATCAATTTTTTTCACGATTCGATTTTTTCAGTTATTTTTTTCTGGTTTTTTCGGTTTTTTTTACTCACCCTGCCTCAGGACATGAACCATAAATGGCTTTTCTTCTGTGAAAAACATCCTGTTCCTCCATAAAAAGGTCCTTGACAAAGTTTAACATGTTACTATAAGTCAAGACCATGGCTAAGTAAGAGATAACATTTGTAAGATAATTGCAGTTCCTAGTCCTCCATGGTACGAGGATAACTTCTCTTCACTTGAAATAACCAATATTTTTATTTATTATAGGAAAGACATGATAAGAAAAGTCATTTGAAAAGATGCC